>ERZ772960.1945-NODE-1945-length-15635-cov-24.869961_pt1 | contig 15635 bp, 9 predicted proteins | sample MGYA00580678_ERZ772960 | MGnify/ENA primary metagenome ERZ772960 (study PRJEB29015, sample SAMEA2737930) | human oral metagenome | biome: human oral; feature: human-associated habitat; material: dental | place: China | collected 2059 ... | reverse complement strand
CATCCAATGGAGTGCGTACTACGAGGTCGTTGTCTGCACGGTCTGCGAGCTTACCGCCCCAGTTGTTCAATGACAATGCACCTGTTGTCTGGTCATAAGCTGCACCATAAGTCTTCTGAATCTTTGGTGTCAACAATGGAGAATCGAAAGTGATGTTTGAGGTTACGTTAATATCAACCTTACCTTCACGACCACGCTTGGTGGTAATCATCACAACACCATTGGCAGCACGTGAACCGTAAAGCGCAGCAGCATTAGCACCCTTGAGGACGTTGATAGACTCGATATCGTCTGGGTTGATCAATGACAATGGGTCAGAACCCTCAGAAGTTCCTGTTGAACCGAAACCCTCTGCGCCCATACCCTGCTGACCACGAATACCATTACTCATTGGTACACCGTCAACAACGATGAGTGGAGAACTGTTACCGAGGATAGAACGGTTACCACGAAGAACAATCTTTGAAGCACCACCAGCACCACCAGCACTTGGCGTAATAGTGATACCAGCTACCTTACCTTCGAGTGAGTTAGCAGCGTTAGGATCCTGCACCTTCATGAGGTCCTCTGCCTTCACCTGCTGGGTAGCGTAGGTAAGAGACTTCTCCTTACGCATAATACCCATGGCGGTAACAACGACCTCGTTCATGGTGTTAGCTTCCTCCTTCAAAGTTACGTCGATAGTGCCCTTACCACCAACAGGGATGGTCTGTGCGGCATAACCGATGTAAGAGAAGACGAGCTTCGCGTTTGCAGTGGTATTGAGGGTATAGTTACCATCAATATCCGTTACTGTGCCATTAGTGGTACCCTCAACAAGGATAGTAGCACCAATAAGCGGTTCGCCGGTTGAGTCAACGACACGACCGGTCACTTTGTGATTACCATTCTGCTGTACTGCCTGTACTGCAGTGCTGGTGTTTGTACCTGCGTAGACACCTGTTGGTGCCAATGCTAATGATAGAGCAAAGGCAGCCGAGAAGTACAGATGCTTCTGCTTTGATTCTTTAAAGATTCTCATCAGGTTTAGGTTTTAAACTTTTATTTATTACTTTCCTAACTTTTTCTTGTTAATTGGGTCGATGTCAGTAGTCTGCTGCTGTCTCGTCCTTCTTTCTCTTAGAAGTCCTCAACGGCTTACTCCGCTACATCAGAAGTTCTTGTTCGCTTGTTCCTATCTTATATAAGAGGTCCTTGTGTGCTTACTCCTGTTATACCTTTCCTTCGCTTTCGAATGAGTAGTACTCTTTACTTACTCCTTCTCTCTATTTGAAGTTCTCATCTGCTCACCCTCTCTATATATAATAAGGTGTAACCGATTTAGGTTTTCTTGTTCACTTCCTTTAGCTTTCTTCGAGCAATAACTGTCTAACTCACAGGGCCTACATCCTTTGTCCTCACCTTCGCAAAGCCCTTATAAGCAGCCTATTATACCTCCCCTCAGTGCTCGAACGATTAGATTGGTCTAATGACACCTATCTTTCAAACAACTTAAATACTTATAATACTTACATAGAATTAAATATTTAACATATATAAACAGTAATATATTCAAATCCTGATAAATCCTACCAATCCCTCAAGTGCCCGCTAACCTCATTCACGCTGTAACATTCCAATCGTCCTTCTGTTATCCTGTCTTCCTATCCCAAGTTTCCAGTACCTTCCGCCCTACTACGTCCATTATTTAAGGTTCTTCCGTTAAATGAATAGATATATTATTTTACAATGAAAAATATCGTTAGTAAGTTATTAGTCACAGGATTGGTGTGCGCATGCTTTGCGTCATGTTCTACCGAGTCTATCGAAGAGGTGGGCGGTAAAAAGGCGGAGGATTACAAGGGGATGACCTGCTTCTCTGACGAAGGACCAGCCACGCGCACCGCAGGAAATTATGCCGTTCAGTCCTCTACCGAGCCTGCTCACGTGGCATTCCTGTGGACACAAGGTGACAAGATATGGGTCAACACGACTGGGGGGACTACCTTTGAGAAGAATGACAAGGATGATATCAGCGGACAAGTGGCTACATCTAATTTCTACTTCAAGAAGAACCTCACCGCAGAGAGCTATAAGGTGAGATATACGGGTACGGTCTCTGACAAAGCTGACGAGGTTGTCTTTGCTGCAAAACAGGAACAGACCGCCCCCAACGCTGCCGACCTCATCGGTCAATATGGCGACTGTGGTATCGCTACAGCGACGAAGAATGCTAATCAGCAGTATTCTTTCAATCTCGCTCACAAGGCTGGCTACCTCGTTCTGACACTCTACTCTTCGGTCCATAAGTTCGCCTCCTCTGTCGGTGTTCGGGCCGTGTACGTCACTGCCAACGAGGGTCTTACAGGTACATACACGATGGCTGCAGACGGAAAGCTCACGAAGAAGACGGAAGAAGGGAAACAGATTGTGTGGTACTATCAGCAGGCTGTCGCAGGACATGACAATATCGATGAAGAAGATGGCAAACCTTTCCTCCCTATCCCAGCCGCTTCTGATGCGTCAAAGAATGGCATCATCATCGTTCTCCCCCCTGGTGAATACACTAACCTATCTATTGAATATCTTTTAGTCGACCCCTTGAGCGGTGGTAAAGGCTATTATAAGAAGAGCTATAAAGGTACGGTAAAGGTGGAGGCAGGCAAGCCTCACTACATCGCAGAGAACATCAAGCTCTATGAATACGACAAGAACCAGTACTACACATGGGATGCTGCGACCGACGAATACTTCTGGAAGGGGCATGAAGACCGTCAGCCTATACTCCCAGGTGACGTTAGGGAATATCGTGAAGACGGTTTCCCAGATCCTACTGGCACTACGGACGCACGAAGCTATAACCATTCACAAGGTCACACAACCACCGTCAACGGTAATAAAGCACTGAAGAGTGCTGCTGACGCAATGAATGTCAATGAGGCTCTATGGCTGGTAAAGAAAGGTTCCCCGATGTGGGATAAGACGAAGCTATACGCTATCACCTATCGTGGTAATGTATGCCATCTCTTCAACACTGGTGTGTGGTTCAAGACACTGAAGAAGATTGCAACGGACGAAGGTAAGACTTTAGAAGCCTTGAAGACGCTTGCGCCCAACGGAAAAGACTATCGTGTCGATCCTGCTGCACCAGAGGTTAAGGTAGACATAGAGTCATTCGGGCGGCCAGCTAAGGCTAACACTAATGCGGACTACATGTTCTTACCTTGCACAGGGTTCTATGCTTTCATACATACGCAAGGAGCTTCAACCCAATTAGAAACACCCTACAAAATTGCAGCCCCACTCATAGGAGCCACTGCAATGTATTGGACTTCATCAGCTGCAGCACGTTCTTCTGAGGGTGCATACGCTCTTAGCATCTTCTCTTCAGCCGTAATCGACGAGTACACCGTCTCTGTAATAAACACAACCAAGTATAGTGGTCACCCTATCCTCTTCGATAACATGGGTGTAAACGGCCCTGGTAAATTCCGTATAAAATAAGAGTTCATACATTAAACCTCCCTCGCCTTCCTGCGTCTAAACAATAAAGAGGCAACCGAAAAGCGAGGGGCAGCCTACGCTGTGGGCTCATAATAGGATAGTCTAAGGCGTGAAAAGGCAAGCAAGACACAAAGGGTTGACTGCTTTGTGGGCGCATTGTAGGATTGTCTAAGGTGTGATGAGGCAAGCGAAACACGGAGGGGTAGCTGCTTTGTGGGCGCATTGTAGGATTGTCTATGACATGGCGAGACAAGCAAAGAGCGAGTCTCTGTCTGCGCTGTGGGCGCATTGTAGGATAGTCTATGGCGTGACAAGGCAAGCATAAAGCGAGTCTCTGTCTGCGCTGTGGGTGCATTATAGGATAGTCTAAGGTGTGATGAGGCAAGCGAAACACAAAGGGTTAGCTGCTTTGTGGGCGCATCGTAGGATTGTCTAAGGCATGACGAGGTAAGCGAAAAGGGAGGTACAACCAATCACTTGATTTCATAATAGAATTATATTAACCTTAGTGCATATCACGAAACACTGAGTTTTTAGTTGGGCACCACCTGCATTGCAAGTGGTGCCTTTTCTCTTATCGCCCCTCTCCAAGCACGAGGAAGAAGCCCTCCTATCCTCTTCACGCCAAGACATCACGCTAAATCTGTAAACTATTTTCGTCCCTCTCCCATCCTGTCTATGCCCTTCAACGCTCAAGAGAACGCCCTTCAACATCCGAGAACATGCCTTTCTTGATACAAGAACATGCCCTTCTTGATGCAAGAAAGGCCTCTCCTCGTTTCGTATTCATAACTCTCTGAAATCATGTGTGTTATATTCTTCCTTCTTGCTAATATTTCCATCGTAAATAAAGGGCAGCCTTGTTGTGTTTTGTAAAGGTTTTTCACACAAGTTAAATATGACTCATATCATCACAAAAAGGTTCGCTCACCGATTTTTATCACATCTTTCTCTCATGCTGGGGAGTTTTTTCTCTCACTGAGAACACAGCGGCCTCACCCCCAGCCCCTCTCCGAATGGAGAGGGGAGTAGTATGTGAGGTTACCCCTACTGGCCTGCTAATGATAGGAGATGGACTGTTAAGCCTACGGAGGACATACAGGGGTAACCTCGGTGATCACTCCCCTCTCCATTCGGAGAGGGGCTGGGGGTGAGGCCTTACTTGGCCTCCTTATTCCTCCTAACAAGCGCACGGAGGGTGAAGTAGAGCTCTTCTTGAAGACGGAAGAGGAACCATAAAGGACGAAAGGGGAACCATGAGGGGCGATGAAGAAGCCTTGTAGGACAACGAAGAGAGGACCATGAAGGACGGAAGGGGAGCCATGAAGGACGGAAGGGGATATAGCCGAACTTGCGGCGGAGGGACGGACTCACCTGCTGAAGATGGATGGTTTGCCAGACGTGGCGCATGATCGACAAGGCTTCTTGGCGGTCGGTGGACGAGAGCTCATGCCGATGAAGATAATAGAAGAGGTATAACCCCACTAAATTCTGCCATCTCAACGTCTCATAACAACGGAGGTTGGCCTCGGAGGTACCCATGGCGACGAGCTGACAACGCATACGCTCGTTGGCTAAGAGATAGTCGAAACGACGCACACTGACCCTGTGTGTGGTAGAAGAAGAGTGCTGCCGATAGTAGTAAACACCCTCGCAGACCGCTACCTTGCGGGATTTTAGATAATGAATACGTGTTATGTTCTCGTCACTATACGTCCGTAGGGCATCGTCGTAAGGGTAGGCATGGTGGATAGCTGCCCTGATGGCATAGACTCCATGTATCTTCCATGTGAGGCTATCGACAAATGCTCTCTCACCCGACAGGGCCTCGAAAGGGGGCATGGGATAGGTTTTCTCGCTCCCATCAGCATAGTGGAGGACAACCTGAAAGAGTACGCTATCAACGTCATCGGTGAAGGTCTTGCAAACAGCCTCAAGTGCATTGGGACCCAACCAGTCGTCGCTATCCACAAAGCAGATAAACTCGCCCGAAGCGTTCGACAGTGCCACATTACGGGCAAAGGCTATCCCATGGTTCTCATCGAGGGCAAACACCTTCACACGTCTGTCTCTTTCGGCATAGTCTCGTAGGATGGCAAGGGAGTTATCGGTTGATGAGTCGTCGACACAAAGCACCTCTATGTCGTGCAAAGTCTGCCCTAATAGGGAGTCAAGGCATTGCGGCAAGTAGGCAGCCGAGTTATAAACGGCAACGAGAATACTAATCTTTGGCATGGCGACTAAACTTATTTTTCACCTTATTAATCAAAGCGTTCCACAGTCCCGATTTCGATCTCAACACACGAAGGGAGACTATCGTACTGATGAGACACAACGTTAGGGCTGCTCCCCAGCGTAGGCTGTCGTGTTCAGAACGTACACAAAAGAAGACGAGAAGGCCGATAGTCATCTGAATGAGCGTATAGACCACCACGGAAGACGACAGTCGATAGTCGTAACGTACGTACGTATAGCCGTAGACACAGCCGAGATTGAGCACTCCTGCTGCTGCTACACCTAATCCAGCACCGAAGAGTTGTCCCTTCCAGAAGCCGAGTAGTACGAGAGATACAAGTAGGATGTCATACAGACCCTCTAAGATTAGATAAGAACGGGAGTCGCCCTTGGCCAAAGGGATATACTCTACGGGTAGGCGAATGGCCCTTACATACATCGCCAGGACCAACACCTGTGCCATGCCGAGGGCTGGGAGGAACTTATCAGAATAAAGGAAGAGAATCAACTGGGGCAAGAACAAGAGGAAAAAAGACAGTAGAGGCGAGATGAGCAAGAGCGTCACTTCTATCTGACGGTTGACGATCTGGTTGAAAGTGAACCGTAAGCTATTCACACCAGAGAGCCGAGGAAAGTAGTCGGTCTCCATCGCTGAGAACACCATACCAGCATAAACCATCGTCATCATGAACCCTGCATTATAGAAGCCAACGGTCGACAGGTCGGCTACATTGTTCAGATAACTACGTATGATCAGCTCGGCTCCAGAGCCTAAGATGCCTGCGAGGACGAAAGCTGTGCCCAGACGTATCATGCCCCAACCCTTGTCTAATAGCGACTTACGCAAGGAGACGTGTGGAGGATAGAGCCGATAGGACACGACAATGGTTAGGAGTAGTTGCACTAAGGCCATCAACACCAACGAAGGGACAATGGCTGTGTCACCGAAAAGATAGTAGAGAGGGACGGTCAGAACCAAGGCTGCGAGGACGTTATAGACCGATATAGCCGCTAAAGCACCCAACTTTCGGACGCCTTTAAGGATGGCCAGTTCGCCTCCCGCCAATGCTGTCAGTGCAACACAAGGCGAGAGCAGTACGAAGTGAAGCGTGTGGCCGTCCCATGAGAAGGTGTAACGGCTTAGCAGCGGACTGAGCGCTATGCAGATAAAAAGACCTAACAAGGCCGTCAGCAAGCTCCATGAGCGCACGACAGCGATGTCGGTCGTCAGCTTCTCCTCGTCTCCCTTGTCGTAATCCTCAGCCAGATTGCGCACAGCACTCATAGGGATACCGAAGTTCGTAGCGTCGCCTATGAGTCTTGTTGACGAGTTAAAGAGAGAGATAAGACCGACTCCCTGCGGTCCAAGTAACATTGCAACGCACTTGTTACGGACGATACCAATCAGCACATTCAGCACCTGTACACCACCAAAGAGGCTGATGTACTTTAAGATATGTAGGTAGCTGTCAGTATTAGAGGCTTTTTTCATCATAATAACTAACGCATTTCAAAGTTTTTTATTATTTTTGCATCAAACTATTATCACATGAGTCTATCTATTATCATACCTATCTATAACGTTGAAGACACGCTTCGTCGCTGCTTGAGGAGTGTGTTGGCTCAGATAGACAACAGGATGGAGGTGGTGCTCGTTGATGATGGTTCGACGGACGCTTCACGGCAGATTGCACAGGAGATGACGGCCGACAGAGCGAACTGTAGGCTTATCTACCAGACAAACAGGGGTCTTTCGGCTGCAAGAAACGCAGGGATAGACGTGGCAACAGGCGACTATCTTACCTTTGTCGACTCTGATGACTTCGTTGCCGAGGGTTCTTATGCGGCCTTGATGGCTGTGTTAGCTGCTCATCCCGACTACGACATCCTTGAATATCCTGCCTTGCTGCACTATGGATGTCCGTCGAAAGAACGCTTGCTGACCTTCGATGATACGACAGTCGACTCTGTTCGCGACTATTGGCTACGGGGTGGTCACCTCCACACCTACGCTTGTAATAAAGTTTTCCGACGTGATCTCTTTTCTGAGATACGCTTCCCTGTGGGCAAGGTGTTCGAAGATGTCTATACTTATCCTTACCTTCTCCAACGGGCAAAGGTAGTGGCAACAACCTCCGTGGGCCTGTACTATTATTGTCAGAACGACAGAGGCATCACCGCAAAGGCGGGGGGAAAGGAACTGACCGACCTCCTCCATGCGCATCTCAAGCACCTTCATCTATGGGGAGAACTGACTCCTGCCTATTACGAGGCGTTGGTAAACATTCAGATGGATGTCTATGAGACCACACAGGCCGCTCCCCTCCTACCCGTCCTACCCTACAAAGGGACCTTGAAACTCTTTATTCTCCACCTAATAGGATTAAAACGCTTATGTCAACTCAACCAGTTTATTCACAAAATAAGGAAGATAAGCCATTAGTAAGCTTCATTGTCACTTACTATAGCGAGTCTATTGATATACTAAGAGACTGTGTCAACAGTATTTTGGCATTGAGTCTCAGTGAGACCGAACGCCAGATTATTGTCGTGGATGACGGTGCCGACTATTCGCCTATCAATGAGTTACTGGCCCTATCGGCCGACATCATCTACGTCAGACAGCCTAACCAAGGATTAGGGCAGGCCCGAAACACGGGATTGGCCTTGGCTGAAGGCAGCTTTGTTCAGTTCGTTGATGGCGACGATATGTTGCTGACAAGCACCTACGAGCAGTGCCTTGACATCATTAGATACCAAGAGGCCGACATGGTTCTGTTTGAGTCTACGGATAAGACGACGGTCAAACCGCTCGCTGACGCACAGGGTCCGGTTAGTGGAACGGAGTATATGACGCACAACAACATACACGGCTCGGTCTGTACGCTCCTCTTTCATAAGGACATGCTACACGACCTTCGCTTCCCGAAGGGTACGCTCCATGAGGATGAAGAGTTTACGCCACAACTCATGCTACGTGCTGAAAACATCTACACAACCCATAACAAGGCTTATTACTACCGTAAACGTGAGGGATCAATCATGCACAGACATGACAGACGATGGCGCATCCGACGCATCGCTGACGCCGAACAGGTTATCTACCGACTACAAGAAGGGGTGGACCACCTCCCTGTCAAGGAGCGTATCGCTATGGAACGACGCATCGCACAACTGTCAATGGACTTGATCTACAATGTCATCACGCTCACACATGACGAGACCCATCTCAACCATGTACTCCAACGTCTCTCGCAGCATGGGCTCTTCCCGCTGCCTGACAAGGATTATACAAGTAAGTATAAATGGTTTAGAAGAATGACAAACAGTAGTTTCGGACGTAGAATACTATTGATGACCTTACGTCTGAAACGGTAATTTTTATATACGAGAAGAGGACTAACTGTCTTACATTCGACCCGTCCCGAGACTTCTATGATGGCCTAATAAGAACACAAGAACAGGACAATCTAAAAAGCAACTTAGCCCTTCTCCCTCTGCGAAAGAACACCCACAACGAATGAGAATACTCCTCTTAGGCGAATATAGTAACGTACACAACACACTGGCACAGGGTCTGCGCCAATTAGGACACACGGTGACTGTGGTCTCGAATGGCGACTTCTGGAAGAACTACCCACGTGACATCGATGTAGCCCGACCCTCTGGTCGACTCGGTGGACTGCGCCTATTGGCTAAAATCTATGCCTTGCTGCCACGCCTGCGAGGCTATGATGTCGTGCAGTTCATCAACCCCATGTTCTTTGAACTTAAAGCCGAACGCCTCAGCTCGATATTTCGTTATCTGAAGAAGCATAATAAGAAGCTGATACTCTGTGGTTTCGGAATGGATTTCTATTGGGTAGATACGTGCTCGACGACGATGCCCTTGCGGTATAGCGACTTTAATATCGGTAGCAGACTGCGCCAGAACGAGGAGGCTAAGGCCGAGCGCAAGGACTGGATTGGTACGGAGAAGGAACGGCTTAACATACTGATGGCGAATGAGTGTGACGCTATCGTGACAGGACTCTACGAATACTGGCGATGCTACAAACCGCATTTCCCGAAGAAGACGGTCTTTATCCCCTTCCCTATCGTGGTGGGTGAGCGGCCCAACATACCCGACACACCACCAGACCGACTAAACCTCTTCATCGGAATTAGTAAGCATCGGTCGGCTTATAAAGGTACAGATATCATGCTGCGAGCGGCCGAGACGGTGAAAGAACGGTATCCTGACAAACTCAACCTTAAGCTTGTAACGGGCTTACCCTTTGATGAATACGTGCGTACGATGCTGGGCTCGGATGCTATCATGGACCAGCTCTACAGCTACACGCCCTCGATGAATCCCTTAGAGGCCATGGCCCACGGTATTATCTGTATCGGTGGCGGCGAACCAGAGAACTACGCTATCCTCAACGAGACTGTCCTCCACCCTATCATCAACGTCCTCCCCACCTACGAGAGTTGTGTAGAAGAGCTCACAAAGCTTGTCAACAACCTCTCTCTCATCCCCTCTCTCCGCCGCCAAAGCTATGAGTATGTCCGCAAGCACCACGACTTTATCAAGGTGGCCCAAGCCTATATCGAACTGTATAGGGGGTTGTGAGGGAGAAAAAAAACAGTGGGCAACGCCATTAAACAAATGCATAAAGCCCCTCGCAAAGCGAGAGGCTACTATGCACTCACAGGCGATGAGTGGCTTTTGTCATAGGCTCAATGAGAACCTCACCTATATATTCTCAGCTGCTCGACGTATCCGAGCAGACAGGTCCATAAGCGCATTTCGCAGCTGTTCAGCTTCTTGTTCGTTGAAACCACCTGCTCCTCCATTACCGTCGATACCATCCATTTTGTGGTAGAACCATGACGATGATTTCTGGAAATAGGTTCCTGCAAAATCCCGCCATGAGACCGCCATAAGGATGTCTTGTACTTTTCTTTTCATATCTGTAACCACTACTGGTTTTGTCATTACTGTTTCCATATCTGTATGCTGTTTATGTTTTAATATGCTCTCCCACCTGATAAGGAGGGGAAGAGGTCGTTTATTCGTCGTATGATGACCGAACCATTGAGTCGAAGAGTTGTTGTAAGTCCCACAAGAGCTCGGGGTATCCGTTTGGAAAAGACCGATTGTAATTTCTTATACCCTCAAGGAGTTCCCGCTCTTCGGGCGTTACCTCCATCATTTCCTTCCTCTGTTTCATATTCTCATAGCATTCTTTTGACATCACAAAAGTACTATAAATATTTGTAGTAAACAAATGTATACTACAAAAAAACGTAGTGATGTTGTATTAAGTAAGTCAAATCATGGATGTATCAGAACTGTCATAACAATGCTATTCAGAGATATTCTCATAAACTCATAACTATTTGCTTGGATAGAAAAGACAATACTCATTTATGTTATTTTCTGTTTGTTGTCATCTTTAACACTTCTCGCAATAACCTTCCTTTCAGTAGGTTGCATACACAAAAGCCGTGACAAGAACGACAGCAAATCTAAAACTACGATTTAAGAGGGAGTTGGAAAAGGGAAAGAGAAGAGGAAAAGCTACTCACTCTGATAGTATTCATCGTGATTGTAATTGAAAGATATTAAGTTTAATCCTACTCATGCGTGATACTCTAAACATACCTTACAGCCCTTAAATTATCTCGCTATGAAAGAAAAAACACACTCTTTGTGAGAAAAAAAACGCTAAACTTTCAAACAGGAATTGTCAATATATTTCAGTTGTCATGCCCCTCTCTTTTCGAGGAAAGGCCGAGCTTGAAGCAAGAACATGCCCTTCTACGTTCAAGAACATGCCCTTCTTGCACGTTGAAGACGCCCTTCTTGGCGCAAGAAGGGCATGTTCTCAATTCGTGTTCGTAACTCTCTGATAACGTGCTGATTATATTCTTGCATCTTGCTAATATTCCCATCGTAAATAAAGGGCGACCTTGTTGTGTTTTGTAAAGGTTTTTCATGCGAGTTAAGAATGACTCATATCATCACAAAAAGGTTCGCTCAACGATTCTTGGCTTAGCTTCCTCACACGTTCGGAAGGTTTATCTCTCACAGAGCACACGGAGGTCACGGAGATTTTAAGCACACGTATTAATTCGTGGAAAGTTTTTTCTCTCACAGAGCACACGGAAGAACAGAACACACAGCATTCCACAGAGACATTAAGTCAACCGATATCACAGAGCGTTACAGCTAATCTTAGTTGAAAGGCCTCTGTGATATCTGTATGCCGGAGGCCTTCTGTGGGATCGAAACAGTGCGCAAATGGTTCTGTTAAATCTGTGAGTTCTGTGAGAGAAAAACCTCCCCAGCGAGTCTCGCAATTGTTCTATTTCTCACAGAAGAACACAGATGAACAGAACACACAAAGGCCCACAGAGACATTAAGTCAACCGATATCACAGAACCTTACAGCCAACAGAAGCCTCACCCCCAGCCCCTCTCCGAATGGAGAGGGGAGTGATCACCGAGATACCCCTACATGTCCTCCAAATGTTCAGCAACCTATCTCCTATCATTAGCAGCCCAATAGGGGTAACCTCACATACTACTCCCCTCTCCATTCGGAGAGGGGTTGGGGGTGAGGCGAGGCCAATAGGGGTAACCTCACATACCACTCCCCTCTCCATTCGGAGAGGGGTTGGGGGTGAGGCTACTCTTCTTTTTTCCCTCCCCCTCCCTTGCTTTTTAAGAAAATAAACCGTATATTTGCGGAGAAAATACCATTGGCAAGATGCAGAGACAGCAATGTGAAGGACAGAAAGGACGGACGTGGAGCTGGGAACTAACGATTATAATGCTGATACAACTTGTCTCGGCAGGGCTCTACGGACTGATATTTATATTAATGTATGACGCCATCCACCTGCGATGGGGACTGGGTTACGCATTGATATGGACTGCCCTACTGTCGCCCTTCGCCCTCATGATTGCCGCACGAAAGAGTAGATGGAAACTGTATATACGTCTTTACAGTGCACTGATGGCCTTTGCGCTGTGGCTAATGTCCGTTTTCTGTCAGCTCTTGGGGGCCGACATCTTTCTCCCAGCCACCTGTTACTGTAAGGACGGAGACTACCTCGTAAGACGAGTGTACGACTTCTTCGACAATAAAAAGATAGGGGTTTATAAAGTGGAGGGCCTGACGGAGAGGCTACAGTCTACTTATAGCTATGCGAGTCTCGACTCTATAAAGGTGTACGAGTCGCTGAATGCCATCGCCTTCTACTGTTCGCCTCACATTGAGAAAGGCCCCTTTGGCAACAATCACATTGGTCCTATCCGTGTACTCGAACAGCTCACTGACGACCCGTTAGACTCGGTTCAGATAAAAGGAGTTGAACAACTTGCCCGCAGACGCAACCTTAAAATTGGCCTCTCGCTGGTAGATTACTTTGAAGAAAACGAATAATGATGAACTATCCCACACTTAAACAGCATGCTTACCTCGTAGTGACTCTCCTCGCTCTAACCCTCCTTGGCAGTAGCTTCAAGGGTGGGGTGACCGATAGGGACGACTTGCCCGATAGTATTCGGATGGCCGTTGACTCACTAAACAAGTTTGGACTCTTTGCACAAACTTACCGACTGGGGACGACTGGGACGCCGTCTGCGCAATACGACTATGCTGATTGGCTCAGACGAAACGCCACTGCCGACCAGTTGGCGACGATTGCTAAGACTGGCTCAAGCCCCGTCACACGCCTTTGGGCACTCAGACTGCTATTGGAGGAACCCCATCCACAAGTGGTCGATGTGCTGAAAGCGGCTGTCAATGACACTACTGAGACGCAAGAAGGATATGGCTGTATCTTCTCAAACATGCCGTTCAACCTCGCTGCCTTTAAGAACTATTACTTCGATCAGCAGAATGTTCAGACGAAGGAGACGCAGGAGGCGATAGACAGTATGGCTTTCTTTGATTTTATGAGGCGTTATGACTATGACACAGAGATACTCGAACAGCTTGAACCGAAGCCGAGCTACTATGCTGCTGCTGCCGAAGCTGCTGACAGTGGACGGGTGGGTATCTTGCCGTTGTTGGTTAAGTATAAGAATCCTAACGACCGTCAGCGTATCAACAGACTGCTTATGGCCGACTTTGAAAAGGAGGGGGAAGTGTCTGCAATGTGCTATAATGCTGTCGAGACATGGGGCAAACCCGACTTTGAGGAGTATGCTAAGCATGTTTGCCAGGCTGTTATCGGTAAGCCAGAATACTATAACTCAGACTTTTATCTGCCTCTTCTCTTCCGTTATCCAGCACCTTGGAGCTATCAACTCATCGAGAACGTACTCGCAGGAAAGGACCGATACAGTGACATCGAGGACTATAAGGAATACATGAAAAGTAGAGCTGACGAGGGTGAGGTGCCTCCTCTCTTCCAATCACTATACGACAGATACATGCAAGAAAGGCGTAGTGTCAGAAGTGGAAGACCACAGACGGAGGAGTCGCGGAGGGTTCTTAAGATAGCTGTTGACGCCTTAAACAAAGAGAGCTACTTTGCTGAAAGCGAGAAGAAGGGCACTGACCCTACCTATAGACTCGAACAGTTTGACTACGCAGACTCGATATACTACAACGCTACTACCGACCAACTGGTAGCGTTAGCCACATCGAGTCCATCGCATATCACACGCCTCTGGGCCTTACGCTTCCTATCAGAAGAACCTAACAAACAGGTGCTTGGCATACTGAAAAGGGCTATCAACGACACAACAAGCGTCGCCCTGATGTCGAGAATGGGAGCATATGAGGTAGAACCATACAACCGCTTGGCCTTTCGATACTATAATGGTGCCAGCACAAGATGGCCAGAAGAGATGCAGACACCTATCGACAATTTGTTGTTCTTCGTCTACATGAAGCGATATGGGTATGGGGACGGCCTCCTTGGTTGCCTTCGTCCGCTCAAGCGCTACCACCCCACCATTATTAAAGAGGCCGATAAGGGCAACACAGACGTGTTGACATTCCTCCTTCGATACAAGAATCCAAACGACATAGGCCGTATCAACAAACTACTGAGGCTCGACTTGAAGAAGAAGGGGACGCAGAATGACATGGCTTACATGCTTCATACCATCTGGAAGAAGCCCGACTTTGAATGGTATGTGAAGACTATCTGTCTTGCAGCCGACAAGGATAAGGGGTTGTACTATGACCCTCGTTACATCTCTCTCATGTGGGACTATCCCGCACCTTGGAGTTATCATCTATTCGAAAAGATACTCTCTGGGAGTGACCCCCTCACCATCAAGTCTGTTGTGATGACCGTCCTAAGAGAGAAATCAGAACAGAATGCGGTCCCAACTGCCTTCCGCCCCCTCATTGATAAGTATGTGGAGAAGGAGAGATGAGGGACCTCCCCCAGCCCCTCCGAAGGAGGGGAGCCCCCAACAGGACATAGTTTGATATGATTGGATAAACTCTTCTTCCTACTTTCATCACCTTATCTATTAAAGACCCTCACCTTATTTATTAAAGTCCCTCACACTATCTGTTCAACATCCCCACCTTATCTGTTCAACATCCCCACCTTATTTATTAAAGTCCCTTACACTATCTGTTCAATATCCCCACCTTATTTATTAAAGTCCCCCACCTTATCTGTTCAATATCCCCACGTTATCTGTTCAACATCCCCACCTTATTTATTAAAGTCCCTCACATTATCTATTCAATATCCCCACCTTATCTGTTCAACATCCCCAGCTTATTTATTATATAGTTATACTCCTTCAACATTTGTCATTATGTCATTCTGTCTTCAAAAAAACATCTGTCTCCATTTGTCATTATGTCATTATGTCTTAAAAAAAACATCCCACAATATTTGTCATTATGTCATTCTGTCTAAAAAAGTACATCTGTCTCCATTTGTCATTA
>ERZ772960.1940-NODE-1940-length-15650-cov-4.754088_pt1 | contig 15650 bp, 9 predicted proteins | sample MGYA00580678_ERZ772960 | MGnify/ENA primary metagenome ERZ772960 (study PRJEB29015, sample SAMEA2737930) | human oral metagenome | biome: human oral; feature: human-associated habitat; material: dental | place: China | collected 2059 ... | reverse complement strand
ACCCTGCCTAAGGTCTTACGCCCCCTCGGGGCTTACAGTCCGATAGCCTTATCCCGAACTCGCGTATACTTTAGACAAAGGGGCGTGCGGGATAAGGATTCCCTACCTCGCGGAGATTGACAAATAGAAAAGATGCCCATTGGTTGTTATACCATTGGGCATCTCTGTGTAGCGGCCTTTCTGCCGAAAAACACGGCGGAAGATTATTCGGCTTCGACTGTTGCTTGCCGGTAATCGGCGAGTGTAGCGGGGTCGAAAGAGCTGATGAAATGATGATGGGCAACGACCTCTTCCTCTGCGCGGGCAACAAACACTTGCGCGCTCTTGGCAAAAAGCTCGGGTGCCTTGCCTGCATCTTCGATAATGAGGAGCGACATGATGACATCTGCCGTCATGTTGTAAAGGCGACGGGCTAAGAAGTCTTGCAGCTCTTGGTCTCCTGCCTCTTTCACCCTATCGATGGCTTCGCGAAGCATCGCGGCGAGCTTTTCGGCACGTGCCTTGAGCGGTTTCATCGCATCGGCCACGTCGCCGGCCAGCATTTCATCAATCATGGCCGTGTAGGTGCCGTTGGTGATATAACGGATGGCAGCAACTACCTGCAACTGGGTGGTTCCCTCGTAGATGGAGAAGATGCGTGCATCGCGATACAATCGCTGGCACTTGTATTCCATGATGAAGCCCGAACCGCCGTGCACCTGTATGGCATCGTAAGCATTCTGGTTGGCGTATTCGGAGTTCATGCCTTTGGCCAGCGGTGTGAAAGCATCGGCAAGTCGGGTGTAACGCTTCTGCTCGGCTTTCTCTTCGGGAGTGAGTTTGCGCTCACGGGCAATATCGTCGAAGGCTTTGTAAAGGTCTACATAACGTGCGGTCTGATAGAGAAGGCTGCGTCCGGCATCGAGTTTGGCCTTCATCACAGCGAGCATGTCGTAGACAGGTGCCATGGCGATGATGGGCGTACCAAACTGCTTGCGCTCGCGGGCATAGGCGAGGGCTTCGTCGTAGGCAGCCTGACTCACGCCGACACTTTGGGCTGCAATACCGAGGCGCGCTCCATTCATGAGTGCCATGACGTATTTGATAAGCCCCATGCGGGTGCTTCCGCATAGCTCGGCTTTAGCATTCTTGTAGACAAGTTCGCAAGTGGGGGAACCGTGGATACCGAGTTTGTGCTCAATGTGGCGCACATCAACGCCGCCTTGGTTTCGGTCGTAGATAAACATGGAAAGCCCACGGCCGTCGCGGGTGCCCTCTTCAGAGCGTGCAAGGACAAGGTGTATGTCGGAATCGCCGTTGGTGATGAATCGCTTCACGCCGTTGAGCAACCAGCATCCGTCTTTCTCGGAATAGGTGGCTTTGAGCATGACGCTTTGCAGGTCGCTTCCGGCATCCGGCTCGGTGAGGTCCATAGACATGGTTTCTCCGGCACAGACGCGGGGTATGTATTTCTGGCGTTGTTCTTCGCTACCGAATTCGTAGAGTGTCTCGATGCAGTCTTGCAGCGACCAGATATTTTGGAAACTCGCATCTGCTGCGGCCACGATTTCCGAAGCAATGGAGTAAGGTGTGATAGGGAGATTGAGCCCACCATATCGGCGTGGCATGGAGATTCCCCAAAGACCTGCCTTGCGGGTGGCATCAAGGTTTTCGTAGGTTTTAGAAGCATATATCATGCGTCGGCTCTCGTGGTGAGGCCCTTCAAGGTCTACGGCTTCGCTGTTGGGCTCGATAATGTTGGCGGCGATGTCGCCCATGATATCGAGCAAGCGGTCGTAGTTTTCCATCGCATCGTCGAAATCAACGGGTGCATCGTCGTAGGTGTCTTTATCGGCAAAGTTGCGTTCTTTCAACTCAACGATGCGCTTCATCAATGGGTGGTGGAGGTGGAACTCCAACTCCGGATGGTCTTTATAATAGTTTGCCATTTGGTTTTCGTTTAAACGGCGGCAGTGTCTGTGCACGGCCGCCAAGATTTATTTGCTGTTACTCTTGTAGTATTTGATGAGTTTGGGGACGATCTCTTCTACCGTTCCGACAATCACATAGTCGGCAATGGCATTGATTGGCGCGTCGGGATCGCTATTCACCGAGATGATGATACCGCTGTCTTGCATACCCACGGTATGCTGTATCTGTCCGGAGATGCCACAGGCGATATAAACTTTGGGATGGATGGTGAGCCCCGTCTGACCTATCTGTCGGTCGTGGTCTGCCCAGCCGGCATCCACTGCCGCACGACTTGCACCTACCTCACCATGAAGCTCTTTGGCGAGCTTAAAGAGCATGTCGAAGCCTTCTTTGCTGCCTACGCCATAACCTCCGGCAACTACTACGGGTGCACCCTTCAGGTTGTGTTGCGCCGTTTCCACATGTCGCTCAATGACTTTCACAACATAGCACTCGGCGGGCACATAGTCTGCAACATTGGGATAGACTGTTTCGCAGGGATGGTTTGCATCGAGTATCTCACGCTTCATCACTCCTTCACGTACAGTAGCCATCTGGGGACGGTTGTCGGGATTGATGATGGTGCCGACGATGTTTCCTCCGAAAGCGGGTCGAATCTGATAGAGCAGGTTCTCATAGTGCTTCCCTGCTTTGCGGTCGTCATAATCGCCAATCTCGAGTTGGGTGCAGTCGGCTGTTAATCCACTGGCCAATGCTGATGAGACGCGCGGTCCGAGGTCACGCCCGATGACCGTGGCACCCATCAAACAAATTTGCGGTTGCTCTTGCTTAAACAAGTTGACGAGAATCTCGGTATGAGGTGCGGAGGTGTAGGGGAAAAGCCCTTCACCATCAAAAACAAATATTTTGTCGGCACCATAGGGGCGTATCTGGTCTTCCACCTTGCCCTTGATACCTGTTCCTGCTACCACAGCGTGCAGCTGAACCTTTAATTGGTCGGCCAATTTGCGGCCTTTTGTGAGCAACTCCTGCGACACTTCGAGTACGCGCGTGCCTTCAATCTCACAATATACAAATACGTTGTTCATTGCTCAGCCTATAATTTTTTCGTCTAACAATTCTTTGATTACGCTTTCCACGTCGGCATCGCTCGCCGTCAGTGTCTTGCTTTCCTTGGCTTGGAAGGCAATGTTCTGAATGGTTTTCACCTTTGTAGGCGACCCGCTAAGTCCGCATTGCGACGCATCACCGTCGATGTCAGCCACTGACCACTGGTTCAGCGTGAGATAAGGACGGCTTTCATAAAGTGCGGAATAAGGATTATCGGCCGACCGCTCCAAAGGACAGGTGGCACGTTTATATTTCATTACCAACTTGGTATTGCAGGGACGACAGGGCGCAGCACTACCGTTTACGGTAATAACCACGGGCAACGGTGCTTCCACAGTTTCCACTCCGCCATCAATATGACGACGTATTGTGGCTTTTCCGTTTTCGATTTTCAGTATTTCCTCTGCATATGTCACCTGATTGATACCCAATTTCTGGGCTACCTGCGGGCCAACTTGCGCTGTATCTCCATCAATAGCTTGACGTCCGCCGATAACAATGTCTACATTGCCAATCTTTTTGATGGCCGTAGCTAAGGCGTAGGACGTGGCCAAGGTATCGGCACCGGCAAACAGCTTATCGGTTAATAACCATCCGGTATCAGTGCCGCGGTAGAGGCCTTGACGGATGATTTCGCCGGCACGGGGCGGCCCCATGGTGAGGATTCCTACTGTGGTGCCCGGAATTTGCTCTTTAATGCGCAGAGCCTGTTCAAGCGCGTTCAGGTCTTCGGGGTTGAAAATGGCAGGCAAAGCAGCACGATTGATGGTGCCGTCAGCCTTCATTGCGTCTTTCCCCACATTTCTGGTATCAGGTACTTGCTTAGCAAGTACAACAATTTTCAAACTCATAAATAAGTATTGTTATGTGAATTTTCAACTGCAAAAATACACTTTTTTTACATCTTTCCAAAGAAAAAGTTGCCAAATAACAAGGACTTCACTCATTGGAATCACACCATCCAATGGTTTCAGCAACAGGTTTATTTTCTATTTTCGGTTGAATTTCGCAAAATAGTTATCAATTTCCGGACGTAATTCAACACCCGACTTTTCAAAACAATTCAATAAATCATCATATGCTCCGTCACCACCAAGAAAATCCCAAAAGTCTTTGGCCACTTTTAACTCTTCATCTATATCTAACATTCCGGCCATTGTCCAAAACTGATAGGGGTTTGGTTCATAGGGATTATATGGAATTGCGATAAGTGTATGAATGGTTATTTCCTTATTTTGTGTATAGGCTATTCCGACCCATTCTAAGAGTGTTTGTTTGAATTTCTGAAAGTCTCCCTTATTGGGTTTAGCCGTTTTCAAATCAAACAGATACTGTTCGCCCTCTTTTGTCTCAACAAACAAATCTACTTTTGCAGGTTTTAGCTTATTCTTAGGCCCTGAAAGATGCTTATGCAACTCTTCCATTTCCCTTATTTTATCAGGTTTAGGCCTATAAGTGAGCTGATTGACAATTGTCTGGACAGAATGCTGGCAATCCGTATAAATACTATCTCCTATAGTATACTGTGTTTCCACTTTTGTAAACTTTGTTTTTGCCAAAGCCGCTGCAACCGGCTCAAAGATCGAAGTGCCAAAAGTTGTCAGCAAAGACTGCATGAACGAATATAATGCCATTCTATCTTCTCCTAACAATCGAGTATGGAAAGGCATATAATTATTTTGAGGCATATAATTTTTGAACTTATTGCGAAGGCAGGTGGAAATCACCTCTTGGATCTTTTCTTTTTGTTTTACTGTTAGTGCCATCATTATATCTTTTTTAAATGGAAGATTATTTCAGAGTAAGCATTTTTATTCTTTTCCGTCCGATTAAGTACAGGACGTTTGAATTGCTCAACGATTTGCATCTCGGCTTTTTGTGCGATGGTGGGATAGAGATTGTATTTGTCATTTGCGACTAAGAATACATTGAAATCTGGTACCATAAATGGCTTACAGTGATTCAGTACCTCAGAAATGGCTTCAACATAAGAGTTTTGTGCTTCTAACTTTTGACCTTTATATAAAGGGCCTATTTCCAATTCATCATTACGCTGGAAACCTAATAAATCATAGGCGTACGCATGTTGCTCATGGTAATCAATCAGTCCTACATACGGAGGTGATGAAAAAATGCCTTTTATCTTTTGTTTCTCTACTAATTGGGCAAAATCAGGATTCACAGGAAAGAGTTTATCGACAATATTAACGGTTCTACTATCGCCTGTTATGCAATATTGATAAGTATTTGTTCTCAGACTATCGAATATCTGTAACCGTTTGATTGTGTCTTTTGTGTATGTTTCCCACCATTTTAAGATGGAGAACAACGGTTTACACATCTTTCCATGCTTATGGCAATAATATGCTTTCGTAACGGGTTCTAACAATGTTGCTAAATCAGCATGTGTGGTAGCGCGACAGCTGCGGGTTGTACGACAGAGAATGATACTTACAATTTTCCTTGTTGCGGGATTCTTTATCTCCTTTATCTTGCTGAAAACGAAATCTATCTCTTTACGTATAGTGGGAATATACCATTTATCAAGAAATGTATCATTATTGTCCTGACGAAGTTTTACACCATACTTCTCTACGATTTCATCATATATAGGAAGAAATGCTTTTTCGTACTTTGACGAATACTCCTTTTCATTAATTTCTTTCTGCTGCAAACGATACTTATATTCCGGCACAGGAAAATACATACTATTAAATTCGTTAAGCCGTTGGGTTAATTCATCATCAAACTCTCTAATGTGAGAATCGTAAACAAATTGTTTCAGCAATTCTGTAATCCGCTTCGTTTCAAGCATGATATCTACAATATCATACTTCATCACTTTACTGTTTCCTATCAAAGCATTAAATGCGGAAACATCAATACCTATGGCATGAATACCCATTTCACAGGCTTGGACCATCGTTGTCCCACTTCCAGAGAATGGGTCTAATACAATATCTCCTTGATGGAAATAGGTTTCTTTTTTGAAATGATCAATATGTTCATCAAGGAAATATTCCACTAATTGCGGAATATACTTTCCTTTATATGGATGCAAACGGTGGACATGTTTTGTTGTATCTGCTTCTTTTAGATTATCAAACGACAATGCCCAATTTAAATCGTTGCCAAGTTTTTCTTTCCATTCAACTTCGCGTCTGCCATGAAATGATTGATAATATGAAATTAAATCATCTTTGCTAATTTTTGTCGCCCCATTCTCCCCGTACTTCTTTACTTTCCCATATTGTACAAGATACATAATATTGGAAGTCGTAACATTCCTACCGAGGTACTCTGTTGCAAACAAAGAGGCTTCTTTGATTGTTATTAAATTGTTCACTTCATTCATCATCTTTATTGTCGCTTTTCTCTTTTTAGTTCGTTTGTTAGAATTTCTACGATACCTTTTGTATCATATTTCCCGACAATTGATTCATCTCTTGATTGCTCTTTATGGGGCCTGCGAGCGAAAGCTTAACTTTGAGGCGATGAAAGCTATGCTTTAAGGGCGTAAAAGCTATGCTTCGACAGGTTCAAAGCACAGCTTTTACAATCGGGTGTGTGAACGGTTGCAGGTCAGCAAGTTACATGCGTCCCTCCATTCACAGTTCGACTTACTTTTCTGCGATGCACTCCACTTCTACCAAAGCTCCTTGGGGAAGGGTCTTCACAGCAAAGGCCGAACGGGCGGGATACGGTTCCTTAAAGAACTCGGCATAGACTTCATTCATCGCTGCGAAGTTATCTATGTCGGAAAGGAAAACGGTGGTCTTTACCACATGTGTGAGGTCGATGCCTGCGGCACGAAGTACGGCCTGTGCGTTGGTGAGCGACTGCCGCGTCTGCTCTTTGATTCCACCTTCAGCAAATGCGCCGGTTGCGGGGTCGATGGGTAATTGACCGGATGCAAAAACGAAACTGCCGGCCTCAATAGCCTGACTGTAGGGTCCCACTGCTTTGGGTGCCTGCTCTGTGTGAATGGTTTTCATGTGTTTTATCTGTTTAAAAGTGATTTTATAAGTGGTGCAAAGATAAGAAATAACGGGCAAACAACCAACACCCTACCCCATGTTTTTCACTCCTTACTTGGGTTCATACAAAGCGTATAGAGGTAGAGTCCAAAGCAAAGAAAGAGGCAGAAAACGGAAAAAGGGTCAGCCACATCTTATCGTGGCAGACCCTCTCAACAAGTATGAAAGAAAAAAGTTATTCTATCTGATAACAACACGGCGCGTTGTAGAACGGCCATCTGTCGTTACTTTCACAACGTAAACGCCTGCATTCATAGCTTCCGAATGTACGGACGAAACGTTGCCCGAGGCAGTCAGTGTGGTTACCAAGACACCATTCGCTGTAAAGATGTGTGCCGTGGCAGTGCCGGTAAGACCGCTTACGCAGATGCGTTCGTTGTCAACAAAGACGTTGAGAACGCCAACCGATGCATCAGCACCACCGATACCTGTGGTATATGATACGGGGATGCGCACAAACTGTATCTTTCCTTTCTGCGTTGCACTGACGAGCACAGAGAACGTCTCGGATTTGCTGCCGCTTATCTTCAGATGACCATCGGCTGTGATTTCTACCTGAGATTTCACGGTAGGAGCCAAGGCATCGGCCAGTGCGTAGGTAACGGTAGCCGAAGAACCATCGAGCGTGAAGAGGTCAGACAGTTTGATGGTGCTGCTCACCGACTGCACAGGCGCATCGGTAATCTTACGGTGACCGTTGAGGTTGTCCATACAGAAGTACATCGGCGTGGTCAGACCAAAGCTGTTCTTCTTGGTTCCCGACAACTTAAACGTGAGATCCTTCACCTTGCCTAAGCTGCGCAGGTCTACCCATTGCCATGTGTCGAGATAGTAATGGTCGGCTGCATTGTTCGAGCGATAGTCGGCCAGATAGTAGTCTACTTGAGCCTTGGTACCGTCGGCATGCTTACCGGTGATGGTCACTTTATAGTAGTCACCTTTCTTGAAACCGCCGGCTACGGAAGACATTCCGTCACCGTTCTTCACGGCATCTACCACCCACGCTGTGTTTGTGATGTAGAAACCGCGGATGCTGTCGCCGTCGGCCTTGTTCAACACGTCGATGGAACCGCCCTGCGGATAAGCCACCAGATAGTTGGCAGAGCCGTCTACGCCACTTGTTGTAGCACTGTTGAACTGGTCGCGCAACATGTGAGCACCGTCGTAAGTGCCTGCAGTGGCATTGCTATAGGTGAAGTTGCACCACGTGGCCATATCCGGATAATAGTTGTGGGCAAACCGATAGGTGCCACTCACGAAGGAGATGTCGTCACCGGCTTTCAACCAATGAGCGTCATTGTCTAAGTAGAGGTTCTCAAACGTGGCCGTAACGGCATCGCCCGTCACTGTAATGCGGCAGGTATCGCTGGCAGTCTTACCGTTTTTGTCGGTAACAATGACCACATAATCGTCGCATTCCGTCGGCGTAACAGTGGCAGAAACCTCTTCACGTTTCCCGTTGAACCACTTCACGTTGTAGGGCGGAGTTCCCTCTGTAGCGGTAGCTTTCAACGTTACCGGCGAGCCGAGAGCAACGGTTTGGTCTTCTGCTTTCACCTTCGGGTCTTTGGCTTCCGCAATTTGCTCTTTAGAGGCCTTGAACTTCGAGGTAGCAACCACTTCGCCAGCATTACCGCGAAGGTCTTGTAACACGATGTAAGCAATATACTCTTCGTTCTTCGTCAGAGAGGTGAGCGAAGTGGAAACGACAGCACCCTTGTGCAGACCGACAGTCTTCGTAGCGGTGAGTACTTCGGCCTTGGTGGGCGCAGTCTCTGAGGCTTTCTTCACCAAAATGTGCGCCTTGCCGGCCTTGTCTGCCTTGAGATAGAGCGAAGCGTCGGTATCGGTGATGTCGTTTACCTGCGGATAGCCGGACATCAGCGTGGGAACGGCTGCAGCATCGTTGTATTCATAGGCACCGATAGTGGGTGTCGAAGCATTGCGTGCCGTGCCTTCGATGTCGGTAGCGACATAGGCAAGGGGTTGCGCCGTGAGCAGATGCCCTTTGGCAGCAGGCGCGAGTACATCGGCACTGAGGAAAGTCACCTTCTCATTGTACGAGTCTGCCTCGTCAGACTTGGCTTTCCATTCTGCCAAAGTCTTGATGTCCGACTTGTCGTTGGCCAACACCGTACCCGTTGTAAACAGCACGTTATGGGCGTACTTCGCAGTCTTCACATACTTGGCTTGCTTGAATGAATAGACATAACCGCCGGCTTCGTTTTGCAGAACGTTGTTCACCACATTCACATCTTCTCCCATTTCATTATCGAAATACAAGGCGGAAGACTTCGCTGTGCCGGTGATACGTATCGTATTGTAGGCAATGGCGAGGTGCGAAGAAGCAAACTTGAGGTAAATACCATTGGTAGTAGATATCTTGGCATTCACGCAGATATCGTTGTTCACAATGCAGGCAGGTGTTGTCGCTGTGCCATTGATACTGCGCACGTAGAGACCTTCCGCATAGTTATCCGTGGCAAGATGAATCATATTGCCTTCCACACGCACAGCACCCTCGGCATCGATGTCAATACCATTGAAGTCGCTCTTATCGGTAGATGTGTTCTCAATCGTGTTGTTCAGAATTTGCACGTCTTGCTCTCTCACCACATAAATGGCCTTAGAGCCCTGATGGCGGAACGTATTGCCACTCACGACACCACCGATTTGCTTCGGTAACTTCACATATCCTGTGCCTGCAAGGTGTACACCGGTATAGCCGCCCTCGAGCAGACTGTTCTTCACCGTGAGGTAATCATTGTTCTGATAGGCCTTGTCGCGGGCAGTTTGATATATCAATTTGATACTTTGCTGGAAAGTAGTTGTCATGGCCGTGTGGATATAGCAACCATCGATGGTTACATAACGGCTCATATTGCGCATAAAGACTACCGAAGGATGTTTCAAGTTGGTCGTAGTAAGTTCTACGCCACGAAGCGTGGTATAGTCGGCACCATCGAAAGTAAACACACCGCGGTCTTCTTCCTTCACAGTTCCGTCGTACTTAGGCTCGGTGTAGATTTCGTAGTAAATCTTCACGTCGTGGTAGTCGCCGCTTTCCGACTGAATGGTCAGCGTGTTGGCGGGCGACATGCCCGGTAGTTCTGGCACGAGGATATGCTCTTTATAGACACCTTTCTTGATGTTGATGGTCACAGGTCCATCGATACCCTCTTTGAGTGCATCGATAGCAGACTGAATGGTGGCATACTGCTGGCCTTGTCCTACAATGAGCGTTCCATTCTTACCGGCCTTCACCTCGGTAGAGGCAGTAACGGCAGTAGCTGGTGTTACATCGGAACCCGAAACGGTGATGCCGTTCAGTTGTGCTGAAACAGCCGTGCCAATGGTTGCCGTGGCCTTCACGTCATAGGTAATCCAGAAATGATAGGTACCCTTATCGGCAATGGTGTATTGTCCGTTCACGACGTAAGGCACACTCGATGCCGAACCGAACACATTGTTTTCGGCAAACGATGCTTCCTTGTCCGTCTGGTATACGTGTACGTTGGAAACGACAGCCTCGCCGGTTGCACCCACATTGAACTTCGTCACGTCAAGCGTTCCCTTATCACCTTCGACAGCCATCTGCACATGCAACATGCGCACGTTTGTCTGTCCTTTCATGATTTTGGCAGGAGCGGTGGCTTCCACACTGACTGACTGCACAGACAGCTGTGCGGGAGTAAAGGCACTTACCTCTATTTCAAAGCCCTCACCTACGGTCGTCTTGGTCACGTATTTAATGGTGAGCTTGCCATCTGCGGCCTTAGAAACAATCTCCGTGCCTTCCGATTTTCTGTCTAAGAGGAAGTCTTCTTTCTCTTTTACACGGTCTCCGTAGTACACATACATCTTATCGGCATAAGTGAGATGCCAGCTTTTGGCGAGCAGTTTCACGACGTCGCCCGCCGTCTTCGGGGCAAAAGTGATGGTACCGGTAAAGTTTCTCGACTCATCACCCGCGGGTCCGCCATCGTCATATACCAAGAGAGAGGTGCCGGCAGCAATAACTTTCTCGTCGTTGGCTCCGCTTTTCAGTGAATAGAGATTCTTTATCACACGTTCGCCGTCAGGGTCAGCTGTTGTCACCGCTTGTTCCGTACCCGATACCTTGACACCTGTCACGGCGGCATCGAGTTTGTCTTCGGCCTTGGCATCGGCTTTCACGTCGTAATGGACGCGGAACCAGTTGTTGCCTTCCGACAGTTGGAACGGTGTAGCCAGCGGTAGAACCACGGTGGCATCACCGGCTGTAAGAGAAGTAAGGGTGACCAATGGCGTGGCAGAAAGTTCCTGATTATCGGTTCCTGCACTAAAGACAGCCACCTTGTCTATATTCTTCTGCGAGCCTTTCAGGTTGAGGGTAACGGCTTGCAATTCGAGTGCATTTTTATCGCCGGCAGTCTGCACGTTGAAGCTCAACACGGCTTTGTCTTTCTCGCCCGCAGAGACGATATCGGTTGATGCCTGCTCTGCCGTGACGGTACCCAATGTCATGGGTTTCGACTGATACTCTTTCACCTGTGCTACAAAGCCTTCGCCAAGGTAATAAGAGGTGGAAGACTTGGGATTGAATACGATAGTCAATGCACCATCGGCCGATGTAGAACGCAAGATATGACCGGGGCCTTTGTCTTTGTCGGCAGCCGACGAGAGTTCCCACAAGGGCGTACCTGTAGCGTTCTTGCCGCTGTAGACGCGGAAAACAGCTCTCGTCTGGAAATTATTGCTGCTATAATAGAGATTGAACTTCGAGAAGTCTATCTGTACCACATGTCCTGCATGGGCAGGCACGAACGTTGTCACGCGGTTGGATGTACCGCCCTCATACTTATTACTATGGAAGGAATTGGGTTGCGACTTAAATTCCATCGTTCCGTTTACCGTCTTTGTACGGCTGCCCTCTAAGGCAAACACTATATTCTGCACGGTACGGTCGCCATCGGGATTGCCGTTGGCAAATGTATGCGTGGTATTTTCAAACGTCACGGACACGGCCGTAGCGTCTATCTTTTGACCATTGACGGCTAATTCCTGCACATCGTAAACAAGCCAGAAGTAGTTGTCGCCCTCCATCAGTTCCATTTCCGAAGCGGCCTGAATGGTGAACGCGTCGGCGGTCACTGCCGTCTCGCCCACTTTCTTAGCTGTAGAGAAAGCATTGCTTGTCTTCGTATAATATAAGGTGGCTTTAGCTACTTGTGCAAACGTGTTGTTGGTAGTGAACTTAAAGTTTTTCACTTTCAACACGGGCGAGGTGTTCTCTGTGGTCAACTTCACGGAGAGTATCTGCTCGTCGGTGTCGCCGGCACATACCGTACCTTCGGTTATCTGTTTCACCTCGGCGGCTTTCACGGTCATGGGCTGCGGCGTAAATTGCGACACGATGGCCTCGAAACCGTCGTCGGTATTGCTGTTGTCGCTCTTGAAAACCACGGTCAGTGCACCGTCGGCCGACGTAGAACGCACCGTGCCCGTATTGTCTTTGACAAATGTGCTTAGCAGTGCGGTGGGCTTCACATCCTTTCCGCTGTAGACGGAAATGCTTTGCTTATAGATAGAACCATAGGCTATCTTCATCTTCGTGAAGTCTACCATCACTTTCTTGGTGCCATCTGCGGGCAAGAAGGTAATCTTGCCGTTGAATCCGGCCGACACCTTACCGTCTTTTCCACCATCGTCGTAGAAGTTGAGCGGCGTATTGCCCACCGTTACCGTTTGGTCTTCATTGGACATGAGCACGACAGAGGGTACAGAAACCGTGACGGGCGATGCAGCCGTAAAGCCGCTGATGCCTGCAGGCTGTGCCTTGGTGGCAAGCCCCGATATGTTTACCTGCACCTTGGCACCGATGGCGGCATCGCCTTTGAAACTGCCGACGACGGAATAGGTGTTGCGCCCTTCGACCAACGCGTCTTCCAAAGTAAAGGTATAGGTCGTGCCGTTTTGCGTCAGTGTGGCAGCGAGGGGTTCTGCATTGTTGAAGCTCTTGGCATCGCCTTTATAGAGTTTCAACGTCATAGGGTCTACCGCACTTTCATTGATGGGTAAGGTAAAGTTTACCTGCGTCAGTGCATCGGCATTGCTGAAGCCCGCGGTCTGTACGTAGGCCGTAGCGAGATTGATGTTGGAACGCAATGTAGGCGTGGCCGACACATGGTCGTAAGAAGAGCCTGCACCCGTTATGTGCATGGGCGTTGTGCTCACACATTTCACCTTAGCTACCCAGCCGTCGCAATCAACGGCATCGTAGAAGAGGAAGCCCACAGCGATGGAGCCATCGGCAGCCGACGAGGTGTATACCTTATTTGTATGCGTACCTGTCAGTTCGCCGAGCACGTTGCCCGCGGGCAACTTCATGTCCGAGAACTTCGGTTGCTGCTTGGTGAAAGGGAACTTGTTTTCGGGATCGGGGTCTCCGGAATACACTTTGAGCAGGGCGGGCGTAGAGGTTGTCGAACCTTTCAGCTCCACTTTCTCAAAGGTAATCTGGATGACTTGTCCGGCCACGGCAGGTTTGAATACCGTCATGGACTGGGCTTGGTAGCCGTCGTCCTCGTCTACTTCAATCATCCCCGTTCCTTCGGGGTCGTAGTAGGTGATTTCCTGCCCTTGAGCTACCGTGATGGTTTTCTTGCCCAAAAGGGTTTGGTTCACCGTGTTGCCGCTTTGCGCCTGTGCCTGTATGGGCACCGACAACAATAACGGCAGTAGGGCGAATGCCCAAAACAATGCGTAAAATCTTTTTTTCATTGCTGGTTGTGATAAATGTTGGTTGATTGGTTTTATTTCTTTGTTTTACTTCTCTGTCCGAGCGAAAGAAGGAAATGTCGGCAAGTGCTTATCCGGTGTTCATCGCCCGTGGTATCAGGAGATGCCGCCTCTTTTCATCTTTCAACTACTTAGAGAGCTGTTGATAGCTCACCACTATGACAGACGACTTCTTTAACGAGTAAGTTACTTGACGATAACCTTGCGTACCGTTCCGTCAGACATGCGCACGATGTTCACACCTCGCTGCGGCGCATCGAGTTTGCGGCCGTCTATGCTGTAGCGTCCCACCTCTACGGCATCGGCCGACGTCACTCCATTGATGCTCGTGGCAATGGCAGCCAACGATTCTTCCAAATGCAGGTCTTCTGCGCCTAACACCTCCGTAGAGGTTTCGCCGAGCCAACCGCACATCTGGTTCATACCATTGTAGACGCGTATGAAGTCTACGAAATCTATCTTCACCGGATTACGATGCGCATCTACCGCCCAATCGAAATCGAAACTGCATGCATCGCGGTCACTGTTGGGTTTGTTGTCCACATAGCCGTATCTAAAGAAGTATTGCACCCAGTATTGCGAACCCGATTTACCTATATCCCAACCATTCTGCGGCAGACGTGTGCCTTTGAAAGTTGTCATGGGCGGGAGCCACAGGGGATAGAACTCTTGGGAGTGAAATTGGTTGCGTTCCACCTTTCCCGAATTGCCTTGATTGTCTGTCCACGGGATGTCTTCCATATCCTTGCGGGTATAAGTCAATTCATAGCCATAGACGACTTTGCCCACACTGTCTACATCGCAGCTGCCGGAAAGTTCATACCACGGATCATCAGGCTTGCCGTTACCATTCACATCCTTGGAAACCATCACGATACCGGGTTCGCAACTGCCCCTTCCGGTACCGGAAGAAAAGGCATTTCCCATGATGTAGACATCTTTCTTGCCCTTGATATTGGCAATGCTATGGTCGAAATGGAAAGTCACATATCCACCATAGGCACCCAGCGTAATGAGTGTTCTTTGGTCATTGGCCAAACATTTGGTACATTTCTCGGCCATCTTTTCAGGTGTATCGTCCTTTTCGTATTCAGGAAGTTTGTTTACGAACTGACCCGGCGCGGGAACGTATTCATCCACGGCCTTGATGTAGATGCTGTGCGTAGGCACATCGTCTTTTCGCTGAGCTGATACCCATGTGGCAATCGATATGCCCAGCACACATAGAAGTAGAGATTTTTTCATAAGTCTTTATATTAAAGGGTTAAAACTTTATCGAAACAAGAAGAACATCTATACGAGAGTTTGTCCGTGCATCTCCAGATATTGCAGGCACCGCAGGCAAGATATGCCGCACAGACCACTGCGCCGCATATACGCCTGCGTCGCAACAGTCATTGCATTGAGCAATGCCCATGTTCGTCTTTTCTTCATCTTAAGATTGGATTAACTTCTCTAGCCTTCTCCACGAGACCCGAAGAAATATCATGATGCAATGGCAGGTCTTCTGACTACACCGTCCGAAAGCGAACACCTTCCCGACCCTATACCGGCATCAGTGGCACATCGTTCGCCTCGCGAAAAGGACGGTTCACAGCAGCGGGACTGTCCGGGAGTTACACCCGATTCCCTTTTCATCACCGATGATGGTGAACCTATTGCACGTGCAAAAGTAAGCATCTTTTCAGAAAGATGCAAACTTTTCCAACAGAAAAACAGAATAAGAGATATGCGAGTTCGGGATAAGGCCATCTGGGCTGTAAGCCCCGACGGGGCGTAAGACCTTAGGCAGGGTGTGAAGCTCGTAAGAGC
>ERZ772960.1937-NODE-1937-length-15658-cov-12.769147_pt1 | contig 15658 bp, 9 predicted proteins | sample MGYA00580678_ERZ772960 | MGnify/ENA primary metagenome ERZ772960 (study PRJEB29015, sample SAMEA2737930) | human oral metagenome | biome: human oral; feature: human-associated habitat; material: dental | place: China | collected 2059 ... | reverse complement strand
GCTACACGCTCGCGGACGGCCTTGAGTACATCCGCACGGGCATCAAGGCGGGGCTCGCTGTCGACGACTTTGCAAAGCGCCTCTCGTTCTTCTGGGCGATTGGCAAGAACTACTTCATGGAGGTTGCAAAGATGCGCGCGGCGCGCGTCCTCTGGGCGAAGATCGTCAAGTCGTTCGACGCCAAGAACAACAAGTCGATGGCGCTCCGTACGCACAGCCAGACATCGGGCTGGTCGCTGACGGCGCAGGATCCATTTAACAACATCGCCCGCACGGCGATGGAGGCGATGGGCGCGGCACTCGGCCACACGCAGTCCCTCCATACGAACGCACTCGACGAGGCGATCGCACTGCCGACGGACTTCTCGGCGCGTATTGCGCGTAATACGCAGCTCTACATCCAGGACGAGACGAGCGTGTGCAAGATCATCGATCCGTGGGGCGGCTCGTACTACGTCGAGGCGCTCACGAACGAGATCATCCGCCGCGCTTGGGCGCACATCCAGGAGGTCGAGGCACTCGGCGGCATGGCAAAGGCGATCTCGACGGGTCTGCCGAAGATGCGCATCGAGGAGGCGGCAGCACGCCGTCAGGCACAGATCGACTCCGGGCTGGAGAGCATCGTCGGCGTGAACAAGTACCGCCTCGAAAAGGAGGATCCGCTGCAGATCCTCGCCATCGACAACACGGCCGTGCGTCAGGCACAGGTCGAGCGTCTTGAGAAGCTGCGCGCAGAGCGCAATGCGGACGATGTACGTCGCTGCCTCGAGGGCATCACAAAGGCGGCAGAGACGCGCGACAACGGCAACCTGCTCGAAGCGGCGGTCGATGCGGCACGCGCCCGCGCCTCGCTCGGCGAAATCTCCGATGCTGTGGAGAAGGTCTCCGGACGCTTCCAAGCGGTCATCCACACGATCTCGGGTGTCTACTCCTCCGAGTTCACGGACAAGACCGAGCTTGACCGCGCCCGCGAGATGGCGGACGAGTTCGAGGAGCTCACGGGTCGCCGTCCGCGTATCTTCGTTGCGAAGATGGGACAGGACGGACACGACCGCGGACAGAAGGTTATCGCTTCGTCCTTCGCCGACATGGGCTGGGACGTTGACGTGGGTCCGCTCTTCCAGACCCCTGCAGAGACGGCGCAGGATGCGGTCGACAACGACGTGCACATGGTCGGGTTCAGCTCGCTCGCTGCAGGACACAACACGCTCCTGCCGCAGCTGGTGGACGAACTGCGCGCGCTCGGACGCGACGACATCATGGTCTGCATCGGCGGCGTTATCCCCGTGCAGGACTATGACAACCTCTACGAGCACGGCGCGGTCGCGATTTTCGCACCGGGCACGAACATCCCCGAGGCGGGCATCAAGCTCCTGACTCTGCTCATCGCACGTGCGAAGGAAGAGGCTGCGGGCTGATATAGGGGAACACGGACGAAATCATCCACTCATCTAAGTGCATCTTTTTCGCCCTGCCATCGTCGCCAAATCCTCTGCATAGACCACTATGCGTCCGGTTTGTCTCCTTGACAGGACAAAAAATCTACACCAATCTGAGCGGATTCAATTCATCCGTGCTCCCCTGCGGCGCCGCCCTCGTTTTGAGGGCGGCGTTTTGCCATATCACGAAAGGAGGCTTTATGAGCGAAAAATATACCACAGAACGGCCCGACTGGGTACCCGAGGATGCGGACTGCAAATTCACAACAAGCGTGATGGGCGGCATCGAGGGCATCAAGGATCTGACCGTCGGCAATATCAATCCAAAACTCTTGAACGGTACGGGGATGCCGCGCCGCAGGCTCGTCCTCTCCGAGGATGACTATGTGACGGGCGTCGAGCGTGGCGACCGCATGACGCTCTCGCGCGCGATCACACTCATCGAGAGCAACAGCAGCAAGCATTTTAAGCTCGCGCAGCGCGTCTTGCAGCGGCTTTTGCCAAAGACGGGCAACGCGCTGCGCATCGGCATCACGGGTGTACCGGGTGCGGGCAAATCCACGATGATCGAGGCGTTCGGCAATATGCTCTGCGATGCGGGGCATCGCGTCGCCGTCCTCACCGTTGACCCAACGAGTTCCGTGACGAAGGGCTCGATCCTCGGCGACAAGACGCGCATGGGCACGCTCTCGCGCCGCCCCGAGGCATTCATCCGTCCCTCGCCTGCGGGCGGGACGCTCGGCGGTGTTGCACGCAAGAGCCGTGAGACGATGCTGCTCTGCGAGGCGGCGGGCTACGATGTCATCATCATCGAGACGGTCGGCGTCGGGCAGTCCGAGACCACCGTGCGCTCGATGGTCGACTTCTTCCTGCTCGTTGTCCTCACGGGTGCGGGCGATGAGCTGCAGGGCATCAAGAAGGGCATCATGGAGCTCGCCGATGCGATTGTCATCAACAAGGCGGACGGCGACAACCTCCTGAAGGCAAAGGTCGCGCGCGGCCAGTACGAGCGCATGATCGAGTTCATCCGTCCCGCGACGCCGGGCTGGGAGACGCACGCCTACCTCGCCTCTGCGATCAAGAAGACGGGACTTGCCGAACTCTGGGAGATCATTCGTATCTTCCGTGACAAGACGACCGAGACGGGCATCTGGAAGAAGCGCCGCGACAGTCAGCTGCTCGACTGGATGAACAGCATGATCGACGAGCATCTGCACAACCTGTTCTTCGACGATGCCGTCGTACGCGGGCGGATGCCCGAGGTGAAGGAGGCGATCCTCTCGGGCGGTATCTCGCCCACGCAGGCGGTCGGCGAACTCCTCAGCGTATTCGATGTACGCCGTGCGGCAGGGCGGCAGGTCGATCTCTTTACGAACTGAGGTGACACCATGATAAAGCGCATCTGCCTCTCGGGCGCGGATATGTACGAGCTTGAGGAGGTCTTTACGGGACGGCGGGGCATTCAGTCCGTCCGCACGGGCTACATCAACGCCGCATCGAACGCCACGCATGAGGACGTGGCGACGGGCGCAGCAGGCGGGCGCATGGGCATCGAAATCTGTTACGATCCGAAGAAGATCGACATCTCGCAGCTGCTTGACCTGCACTTTGCCGTCGTCACACCCTACAGCATCGACGGGCAGGGCTATGTACGCGGGGTGATGTACCGCGCAGGTGTATTCTATGAGAGTGCGGAGGACGAGCCGCAGATTCAGCTCTATCTCACATTTCTCGCGGGCAAGGGACGCTGTCCCGCCACGGGTGAGGATATGACGCTCAACGATCCAAACAGCAGCGCTGCGGCGCGGCGCGTCCTGCACGCGACGATGGAGCGGCTGACCTCGTTCCAGCCCGCTGCGGACGAGCACCAGGGATATTTGAAGCAGCACCCGGAGACCGAGACCTACATCGACTTCGTGCGGCTGCGCGAGCTTGTGAAACTTTGAGAAAAAGACCATCGGCGTAGTCGCTGATGGTCTTTTTTAGGAATCATAGACGATTTTCATTTTTATACCTTTTTATTTTATGATATAATAAAAGTATCACGGATAAAACAGACCTGCAGATTGGCGTAGAATTTTCGTCCGAATAAGGCGGAAAACCGGACGCAGAGTAGTGCTCTGTGGAGGATTGAGGGCGAAGTGCGGGCAAAAAAGATACGTCAAGATGGCGGTGCTGAATTTATCAGTGCTTTCCAAACAGAAAGAACTTTTCTATTGAAACGAGAGGGAAAACATGTCAATTCATAATAAATTACGAATCACGCTCGCCGCCCTCTTCGTCTTTATCATCGGGCTGGTTGGCCTGAACTTTATCACCTTTGCCCGGGTCGATGGGGATTCCCCCGCCATCAACGCCTCGGGCTCCCTGCGCATGCGTGCATACGAACTGGCGTGGCTTTCGGCGCGTCTTGTCCCTGCTGAGGCGGATGAGGCGGCGGAGCTTCGGCGGACGATGATGAGGCAGATTGAGATGTATGACCGCATCCTTGCGGGGTTGCGCCGGGGCGATGCGGAGCTGAATCTCCGCCCTGCGTCGGACGAGGCGGTCAGAGAACAGCTCCGCACGCTGCAGCCGCTCTGGGAGGAATACCGTACGGATGTATTCGCCGTCGCGGGCGCTGTGGGAATAGAGGAGAAGACTGCGGCAAACGCCGTCGTCGCCGCCGAGGTCGACACTTATGTGGACGAGGTGGACAAGCTCGTCACGGCGTATGACAATACAAGTCAGGATAAAATCAGTCTTTCCAAGGAAATCGGGGTGGGCGTGACCGTCCTCGCCTTCTTTATCTTTGTCATTTCCTCCTACTGCATCATCATGGAGGTTCTGCGACCGATTGCAGTGCTGACCGCCGCATTTCACGAGGTAGCGGGCAAGGAGGCGGATCTCACACAGCGGATCGAAACGGAGCGCCATGACGAGATCGGACGCATCGTTCAGTCGTTCAATACCTTTATCGGCGATCTGCGCCGGATCATGCAGCGGGCGCAGGCATGCGCGACCGAGGTCGCGGGGCTTGCGGATACGATGTGGCGGGCGAGCGTCGAGAACAGCAAGGCGGTCGAGTGCAACGCCGTTGCTATCACAAATGTCGCCGCGCACGCGAGCGAGTTGGACGAAAACATCCAGATGATTGATGCGAGCGTGCACGGCATTTCCGCCCAAATGCAGGAGATTCATACGCTCATACCCGCAGAGAGTGAAAACCGTGTCGCTCTGCTCACCTCCATCGAGGCGGTGCGCGCCTGTGCAGAGGTCGCTGCGGTTGCGGTAGGGGATATTGCTGCCGCGTCGAAAAAAATCGCGGCTCTTACACAGGACTCGGCATCCGCCATCGAGCAGGAGACCGTCTCCCTCGATGCCTTCGCTGCAACCTCGGAGCAGCTCAAGGGGCTCGCCGCGGATCTGGATGAGCTGGTGGGGCGATTTAAGGTATAACTATGCCGCCGAAGAAAATCGGCGGCTTTTTCTTGCGATTTTTTTGAAAACAACGTACAATATAAGAAAGAAATGCAAACGAGGGAGCGGCTATGCGCAGGGGGGAGCACGGGCGACAGTATCAGGACAGTGTTTTTCGTGCGTATTTTAACAATGCAGATCGCCTGCGGGAACTCACGGGCGCACTGCATGGGAGAACGTATACGGCAGATGATGCCGTGGAGATTGTGACTCTGGAGGGGACGTTTCTCTCACAGGTCAAAAACGATATTTCATTTTTGTTGGCGGGGCGACATCTGGTTTTCATCGAGCATCAGAGCACGCCGAACGAGAATATGCCCTTGCGTTGCCTCTACTACATCTGTGAGCAACTGCGCAAGGAGTTTGACAGCAAACAGATCTATCGCAACCGTCGGATTCTCCTTCCTGTGCCGGAGTTTCATGTATTCTATACAGGTGCGAAGGAACTGCCCGAGGAGTTCGATATGCGTTTCTCGGACACCTATCGGCATGAGGGCGATGAGAAGGTGTACCTTGAACTGCTGGTGACCGTGCACAACGTCGTCTATCACGCACAGAAGGCACTGCTCATGAAGAGTCGCGCGCTGCATGACTACAGCTGCTTTATCAGAGAAATCAAAACGAACGTCGCCGCAGGAATGCCATTGCCGAACGCCATCCGTGCAGCGATGCGCACCTGCATCGAACGTGACATTATGAGAGCTTTTTTGGAAGAACACGCGAGGGAGGTTGTTGACATGGTGAACTTTGAATGGAATCAGGAATTGTTCGAGGCGGCGAAATTTGAGGAAGGACTTGAGCAAGGGCTTGAGCAGGGGCTTGAGCAGGGGCTTGAGCAAGGGCTTGAGCAGGGGCGTGCGGAAGGACGTGACGAGGAGCGAGGGATCATGATCCTCAATATGCTGCGCGAAAAGATGCCGCTGGAAATGATTGCAAAGGTCTCGAATCTCTCGCTTGAGAAGGTGCGCGAGCTCGGCAGAGTACACAGCATGCTCTGAGCGCTGCGCCAACATACGAACAAATGAAAATCCCGTCTTGCCGCTCTTGCCAGGACGGGATTTTGTTATGGCTCAGGCACTAAAAATCCTGTTTTATGCTATAATAATGCTGTAAGGAAATAAGTGCGATGAATGACACGGTGGAGGAAAACGTGATTAACATTCGTAAACTGGAAAGCGAACTGTGGGCATCCGCCGATCTCCTGCGCGCCGGCTCAAAGCTCACCTCGAATCAGTACTGTATGCCCGTCCTGGGGCTCATCTTCCTGCGCTATGCCTACAGCAGATTCAGAGCGGCAAAGGTGGAGATAAAGAGAAACAGACCCACGCGTGGCGGACGCATCATGCCCGTGACGGCAAGCGACTTCATCGCAAAGAGTGCGCTCTACCTGCCGCAGGAGGCACAGTACGACTACCTGCTCCACCTGCCCAACGACATTGCGGCGGCGGGGCTGCGGAACAAGGATGGGCATACAATGACGAGCCTCGGCGAGGTCGTCAACAACGCGATGCTCCTCATCGAGGAGCAGAGTGAACAGCTCACGGGCGTACTCCCAAAGAGCTACACGGACTTCTCCGATGCGATCCTCGCGGAGCTCCTGCGGATCTTCAACAACGCCGCACTGGATGAGATCGGCGGCGACATCCTCGGGCGCATCTACGAGTACTTTCTCAACAAATTCGCGAAGAACATCGCCTCGGACGATGGTGTATTCTTCACGCCGAAATCCCTCGTCAAGATGATCGTCAGCGTCCTTGAACCGTCGAGCGGCGTTCTGCTCGATCCTGCGTGCGGCTCGGGCGGTATGTTCATCCAGTCCGGCGATTTCGTAAGCGCGGCAGGCAAGAACGCAAACAGCGTCATGACCTTCTACGGGCAGGAAAAGGTGACGTACAACGCGCAGCTCTGCCTGATGAACATGGCGGTGCATGGACTGACGGGCGTGATCCGCTCGGGCGATGCGGCAAACAGCTTTTATCATGACGCGCACAACCTCAACGGGGCGTGTGACTATGTCATGGCGAATCCCCCGTTCAACGTGGACAAGGTCAACGCGGAGTCCTGTGAGAATGCGGGGCGTCTGCCATTCGGAATGCCGGGCGTGAACAAGGAGAAGAACGTCGGGAATGCGAACTACCTCTGGATCTCGTATTTCTACAGCTATCTGAACGAGCACGGCCGCGCGGGATTCGTCATGGCATCCTCGGCGACGGACAGTCAGGGCAAGGACAGGGACATACGGGAGCGGCTCGTCCGCACGGGTCATGTGGATGTGATGATCAGCGTCGGCAACAACTTCTTCTATACGAAGTCGCTGCCATGCTCGCTGTGGTTCTTTGACAAGGGGAAAGCGGACGCCCTGCGCGACACCGTCCTCTTCATCGATGCGCGCAGCTACTATACGGTCGTTGACCGCACGCTGAACGAGTGGTCGGCGTGGCAGCTGAAAAATCTGAACGCCATCGTGTGGCTCTATCGCGGGGAGCGGGAGAAGTATAGCGCCCTGCTCGCGGAATACCGTGCGGCACTTGGCAGCGACGCGCCCTTTGCAGAGCAGGTTCATACGTGTGCGGAGGAGATCAAGGAACTCCGCACGGAGGCAAAGCGGGCGGTGGATGCCGCCGCGCGGCGCGCGAAGAAAAAGACACAGGCGGAGTACGATGCACGCCTTTCCGTGCTGACGGAGCGACAGACGGTCGCGCAGGAGGCACTATGGCTCTATGAGAAATTCGGCGAAGGGGAATACCGCGACATCGCGGGACTGTGCAAAGTCGCATATCGGACGGAGGAGGCGCGGGGTGCGGATGCGGACGGCGCGTGCATCGAGGAAAAGGGCTGGTCGCTCACCCCGGGCGCATACGTCGGAGTCGCGCCCACACCGGACGATGGCGTGGACTTCGCGGAGCGCATGACGGAGATCCATCGCGCGCTGCTGACCCTGCAGGCGGAGTCGAACGCGCTGATGGATACCATCGTGCGGAATATGCGGGAGATGGGGCTATGAGTTATGCGATGAAAATGATAGGCGAAATATGCACAAAGATTACGTCGGGTGGGACACCCAAATCGACCACAGCCGCCTTTTATCATCCGAAGGAGATTCCGTGGCTGAAAACAGGTGAAGTAAATTACAGCAGAATTTATGATACCGAAAACTATATCTCAAAAGAAGGTCTAGCGCGCTCAAGTGCTAAACTTATTCCCGTAAATTCTGTGATTGTGGCGATGTATGGTCAAGGGGATACGGCTGGCAGAGTTGCAATAAACAAGATACCTCTATGTACGAATCAAGCCTGTTGTAACTTGATTGTTAATCACGCTGTTGCAGATTACGAATATGTTTTTTATGCGCTATCCACTTTGTATGAAAAACTGGTATCGTTGAAAAATGGCGGTGCTCAACCGAATCTAAATGCGGGGATCATAAAGTCGATAGAAATACCGTTTCCAAACTTGAAAACGCAACATAGAATCGCCGAAATCCTCTCCACCTATGACAATCTGATCGAAAACAACCGAAAGCAAATCGTACTTCTTGAGGAAGCCGCACAGCGTCTGTATCGGGAGTATTTCGTGGACTTGCGTTTTCCGGGCTATGAGCATACAAAGATTGTTGACGGCGTGCCCGAGGGGTGGAGAGAGGGTACATTGGGGGATGTCGCGCCATTTCAACGAGGAAAGACTATCACAAAGGCACAGGCTCATGAAGGTGATATTCCAGTGGTAGCCGGTGGATTAGAACCTGCCTATTATCACAATCAAGCGAATACAGTCGCCCCCGTTATTACGGTAAGTGGTTCGGGTGCAAATGCGGGGTTTGCAAGGATGTATCATGTCAATGTTTTTGCGTCGGATTGCTCCTTTGCAGACAGCAAAACGACGCCGCATCTATTGTTTGTGTATTGCTTTGTCAAAGCGAATAAGCCCCGTTTGGATGCACTTCAAAAGGGAGCGGCACAGCCGCATGTGTATCCGAAAGATATAAACGCAATGAAGTTAGTGATTCCTACAGAGGAAATTCTCACGTCATTTTGTAATTTTGTATCTCCATATTTTGAAAAAATAAGAGCATTGCAAAGACAAATAACGCTATCAACAGAAGCCCGTGACCGCTTACTTCCGAAGCTGATGAGTGGGGAGATTACGGTCTGACGGGAGGAGGGATCCCGCGATGAGCTATGAGTACTCCGAGAATATGCTCGTACAGGAGAGTGCGGGCAATCTGCTCCGCGACGAGCTAGGCTGGGATGTTCAGTTCGCCTACAACAAGGAGACGTTTGGCGCGGATGGTACGTTCGGCAGGGAGAGTGCGCGGGAGATCCTCCTGCGCCGCTATTTCCGTGCGGCTCTCGGGCGGCTGAATCCGTGGCTCACGGACGCCCAGATGGATGAGGCACAGGAGACGCTCGAAAAACGGCTGTCGACTGCCTCGCTCCTGCAGGTGAACGAGGAGAAGTATTTCCTCATCCGCGACGGCATCCCCGTCACGGTGAAGAAGCCCAGCGGCGAGACGGAGACGAAACGCGCTGCGGTGATCGACTTCCACGATGCGGAGAACAATTCCTTTCTCGCCATCAAGGAGCTGCGGATTCACGGGGACATCTACCGCAGGCGGACGGATATTGTCGGGTTCGTGAACGGCATTCCGCTCCTCTTTGTCGAGCTGAAGAAGACGACGGTGGATGTGCAGAGTGCCTACGATGATAACTATACGGACTATCTGGACACGATCCCGCATCTCTTTTACTACAATGCCTTTGTGATGCTCTCGAACGGGACGGAGGCAAAGGTCGGCACGCTCGGCAGTCCGTTTGCGTTCTTCCACGAGTGGAAACGTCTCGCGGAGAAGGATGCGGGCAGCGTGGCTCTTGCGACGATGCTGCGCGGGATCTGCCGCAAGGAGAACTTTCTCGATCTCTTTGAGAACTTTATCCTGTACGATCACTCCGCCGGGCAGACGGCAAAGATTCTGGCGCGCAATCATCAGTATCTCGGTGTGAATGAGGCGATGAAGGCGTACGCAGATCGCACGCTGAATGATGGCAGGCTCGGTGTGTTCTGGCATACGCAGGGCTCGGGCAAGAGCTACTCGATGCTGTTTTTCGCAAAGAAGGTGCGGCGCAAGATGGCGGGCACACCGACCTTTGTCGTGCTGACGGATCGCGAGGAGCTGAACCGCCAGATCAGTGATACGTTCGCCAGCTGCGGCGTGCTCGGGCGGGAGTGCGAGGCGGCGCAGTTCATCGCGACGAGTGGGGAGGATCTCGCGGCGAAGCTGCGCGGGAATCCGAGTTTTATCTTTACGCTGATCCAGAAGTTCAACCGACCCGATGCCGCGCCGATCTACCCTGCGCACGATGTCATTATCATGTCGGATGAGGCGCACCGCAGTCAGTACGGGATCTTTGCGGAGAATATGATGCGGATGCTGCCGACGGCGGCGCGGATCGGGTTCACGGGGACGCCGTTGCTCTCGCATGATGCGATTACGGCGCGGACGTTCGGCGGCTATGTGTCGGTCTACGACTTCAAGCGGGCGGTGGAGGACGGTGCGACGGTGCCGCTCTACTATGAGAATCGCGGCGAGCGGATTGTCGATCTGCAGAATCCCGAGATCACGGATGAGATTCTGGATGCGATTGAGCGTGCCGATCTCGATGCCGAGGGGCAGGAGCGGCTTGCGGCGGAGTTTGCAAAGGAGATTCACCTGCTGACGGCAGAGCCGCGTCTGCGGTCGATTGCGCGGGATTTTGTGCGGCATTATTCGGATCTATGGACGAGCGGTAAGGCGATGTTCGTCTGCCTGAACAAGGTGACGTGTGTGCGGATGTACGACTATGTGCAGGAGTACTGGCAGGAGGCGATCCGGGATCTCGCGGCACGCGTCAAGTCCGCCACGCAGCAGGAGGCGCAGGAGCTCAAGCGCCGGCTGGCATGGATGCGGGAGACGGAGATGGCGGTGGTCATCAGTCCGGATCAGAATGAGCTCCGGACGTTTCAGGCGTGGGGGCTGAAGATCCGCCCGCATCGCGCGAAGATGATGAAACGCGCACTGGACAAGGAGTTCAAGGATGCAGGGAATCCGCTGCGCGTGGTGTTCGTCTGTGCGATGTGGCTCACGGGGTTCGATGTGAGGTGTCTCTCGTGTCTCTATCTGGACAAGCCGCTCAAGGCGCATACGCTGATGCAGACGATTGCGCGTGCAAATCGGGTGAACGAGGGCAAGAGCAACGGGCTGATCGTGGACTATGTCGGGATTGTGAAGGCACTCCGCAAGGCACTCGCGGACTATACGGCGGATGCGGGCGGCGCGGGCGGTGCTGACCCGACGGTGGACAAGGCTCTCCTCGTGGCGCGTATCATCGAGACGGTGGAGCAGGCGCGTGCGCTGCTCGCCGCGCATGGGTTCGACCTTTCGGATCTGATCGCGGCGGCGGATTTTCAAAAGCTCGCCCGCCTGCAGGAGGGGGCGGATGCGGTCTGCGGCACGGTGGAGGATCGAAAGACGTTTTCGACCTATGCTGCTACGCTGAACCGCCTGATGAGGTATGCGGATCGGGACGATGTGACGGCGGAGCTGCGGCGGCAGTACGAGGCGATTGCGGCGATCTATGGGCAGCTGTCGGCAAGGAGGCGGCACAGCGACCATCTGGATCTAAGGATCGCGATTGACCATATCATCAGTGCTCATGTTGTGATGGATGGGGCATCACTGGAGGCGGAGGAGGAGAGTCGCCGCTTTGACATCAGTGCGATTGATTTTGATCTGCTCCGCAGGGAGTTTGCCCGTGTGCGGACGAAAAATCTCCTCCTGCGAGATTTGGAGGAGCTGATTCAGCAAAAGCTCGACCGCATGATGTATTCCAATCCGCAGCGGATCGACTACTATGAGCGGTATCGGGAGATCATCGAGGCGTACAACGCGGAGCAGGATCGTGCGACGATTGAGAAGACGTTTATGGAGCTTATGGATCTCGCTGGCAATCTGAGCTGCGAGGAGCAGAGGTATGTGCGCGAGGGCTTTGCAAGCGATGAGGAGCTCACGCTCTACGATATGCTGTTTCGCGATGATTTGAATAAGGGCGAGATCAAGCGGGTGAAGGAGGTCGCCGCGACGCTCCTGCGCAAGGTGAAGGAGAAGATCGCCGAGACGAGCCACTGGACGGATAAGGAGAGGACGCGGGCGCAGGTGGACAATCTGATCCGTGATACGCTCTGGGAAGAGCTGCCGGAGTGCTACGATGATGCCAGTGTCGCGTCGTATGGTCAGAAGGTCTATGCCTATGTGTATACGAGATACAAGGTGGCGTAGGGAGGTTTATCTTAGCTTGCGGTATCGTCCTATTTTTGCCCAATTCGGAGGAAACCCCATTGCATCATATAGCTGGGACTCGGTGACAGCCTGTGTTCTCATTAAGGAAGCGCTGATAAATTCAACGCCATCATCTTGGTACATCTTTTTCGCCCTCTCTGTGTCGACAAATCCTCCACATAGCGGGCGGCTATGCGTCCAGTTTGTCTCCTTGATAGGACAAAAAATCTGCACCAATCTGACGGATTTCATTTTATCAGCGATTCCTTAAATACGCATCGATTGCGCTCTTCAGTGATTTTCGGAACTTCAAAAAATGCGGTGACGTGAATAAATATTTGAAGGCGATGACGACAGCAAAAACGTCGCGCTTTCCTTTGATGTAGGTGTTTCCTGTTCGTGGAATCCCCAATTTGTCATGTATGAGAGTGTCGGGAATATCTCTGCGCGCCCGATAGGCGAAAAATCGCTCGTGATGTGCACACACATTTCGGAACAGTCCAAGAAAACGAAGATACTGCCGAAGTTCTCCGGGGGTTATCTTGTCGAAACTCCGACTGATGCTGTGTTGGAGGGACGGTTTCATATATGAATACATGATGGAAATTTGTCCGAATGACAGGGCGTTGGTTAAGACCCACAGGGGAACATTCTGATGTCGATTTCTCTGGTGGTCAATATACGGGTATTTATTGACCGACTGTATGAGTTTACGCATTTCCTGTATCAATCGATTGATGTTGCGTCGAGCATTGGGGGATGCTACGTTGTAATTGTTTATATCCAGATATTTGGTTTGCATTGCCCCATAGAGGTTGCAAAACTCATAGGAGATAACATTTCTGAGCTTCTTTTCAATCATGCAGATGTAGTGGAAAACGAGCTCCCGAATTTCTGTGTCGAACTCGTATAGGGCAACAATGTCGTCAAATGTGATGTTGGGCAGGTATCTCCCTGTGCTCGGGTTGCGTAAAAGCTCTTTGTAGCCGCCGATGAGTGAAAAATATCCGATGTCCTGCAGGTATCTCTCTGCTTTTTGTGTGTCCGTGATATTCAGGTTTTTGTGTCGTGTTAGCTCGTTTATTTGTTGACGATATGTCAAAAAGGGCTTGATGCTCATGGATAATTCACCTCAACAAAAAAGGGATGACCGCAGTCACCCCTCCGATTCCGAATTTTAGCAAGTTCGGAATCTCACGCATAAAAGACTTGCCCCGCAGAGCACGCCCCAAGTGTGACCATAAATCGTCACGCTTTATCGTGTATCATTATAGCATGGATGTGTTTGTTGTCAAGGGGCGAGGGTTTGAAAAAGGAACTGCTGATGAAAATACCGGCAGTTCCTTTTTGGTGTGTGATGTTACTCCTGGATTGGCTTCTTGAGCAGGGAGAGGATGACGGCACCGACGATGGCACCGATGAGGATGCTCACGAGGTACATGAGCGGGTTGCCGATGGTCGGGACGACGAAGATGCCGCCGTGCGGTGCGCGCAGGGTGCAGTCAAAGAACATGGTGAGTGCGCCCGCAAGCGCGGAGCCGACGACCATCGAGGGGATGACGCGTACGGGGTCGGCCGCCGCGAATGGGATTGCGCCCTCGGTGATGAAGGAGAGCCCCATGACGTAGTTCGTGATGCCCGCTTTGCGCTGGCTCTCGGTGAAACGGTTCTTAAAGAGCGTGGTCGCAAGGGCGATTGCCAGCGGGGGTACCATGCCGCCCGCCATGACCGCCGCCATGACGTGATACTCGCCCGAGGCGAGGAGTCCCGTGCCCGTGACGTACGCCGCCTTGTTGATCGGACCGCCCATGTCGACCGCCATCATGCCGCCGACGATGAGCCCCATGAGAACGCGTGCCGAGGGATCCATGCCGCCGAGCGTCTCGATCATCCATGTATTGATGGCGGAGACGGGCGGGGCGATGATGTAGAGCGAGATCAGCCCCATGATGAGGATGCCGAAGAACGGATAGAGCAGAATCGGCTTGATGCCGTCAAGGGAGGCGGGGAGCCCTGCGAACACCTTCTTGAGGCCGTTGACGGCGTAGCCGCCGACGAAGCCCGCGAGCAGTGCGCCGAGGAAGCCCGTGCCCGTCTGCCCCGCGAGCGCACCGCCGACGAAGCCGACGGCAAGGCCCGGACGGTCGGCGATGGACATACCGATGAAGCCCGCGAGGACGGGGAGCATGAAGCCGAATGACGCACCGCCGACCTGCATGAAGAACTTCGCGAGCGGGGTATTCGAGCCGAATTTCGACGGATCAATCGTGTAGTCGTCAAAGAGGAATGCGAGTGCGATGAGGATACCGCCGCCCACAACGAACGGGAGCATGTGCGAGACACCGTTCATGAGATGCTTGTAGATCTGGCGGGCAAGGCTCTCGTCCGTGCCGCCGTCTGCGCCTTCCGCTTCGTCCGCGCCGCTCGCACGGTAGACGGGGGCACTGCCCGAGAGGGCGCGGTCGATGAGCTCGTCTGCCTTGTTGATGCCGTCCGCGACCTTTGTGATGACGACACGGCGGCCGTCAAAGCGGGACATGGCGACGTTCTTGTCCGCTGCGACGATGATGCCGTCGGCGGCGGCGATTTCCTCTGGGGTGAGGGCGTTCTTGATGCCCGCCGAGCCGTTCGTCTCGACCTTGACCGTGAGACCGCGCTTCTTCGCGTGCTGCTCAATGCTCTCCGCCGCCATAAAGGTATGTGCAATGCCCGTGGGACAGGCAGTGACGGCGAGGATCTGGATATGGTCGGCGGTGGGCGTTGCTTCTTTTTCAGACGTGTCTGTGCTCGGCGCGACGAAGCGGTCGTTCTCCTTATCGTCGACAAGCTGACGGAACTCCTCGACGGTCTTGGCGGCAATGAGTGCCTCCTTGAAGTCGGGATCCATAATCATGGTTGCGAGCTTCGAGAGGATGGCGAGGTGTTCGTCGTTCGCTCCGTTCGGTGCGGCGATCATGAAGAAGAGGCGGCTCGGGTTGCCGTCCATCGCGGCAAAGTCCATGCCGTCGGGGATGGTCATGGCGGCGAGTCCTGCCGCCTTCACGCCGTCGCTCTTGGCATGCGGCGTTGCAATGCCGTCGCCGAGTCCCGTCGTGCCGCTCTCCTCGCGGGCGAGCACGTCTTTTACATACTGCTCTTTGTCGCTGAGGTTGCCGCCCTTCTCCATGTAGTCGGCGAGGAGGCGGATTGCAGCCTCCTTCGAGGCGGGGGCGGAAACGCCGAGGGCGATGCTCTCAGGTTTCAGAAGATCGTTGATATGCAAGGGGAAATCCCTCCTTTTTGTGTTATCTTATCGTGATGCGTGTCCCACGCGAACGCTTAGGGGCACTGCATCACGTCTGATTCGGCATCTAAACGATGGTTTTCAGCAGCGCAAGCGCTTCCTCCCGCGTGGCGAGGTTCGGCGAGAATGCGGAGGCGGAGCCGGTCGCAACGCCCATGTAGAACG
>ERZ772960.1935-NODE-1935-length-15674-cov-13.362059_pt1 | contig 15674 bp, 14 predicted proteins | sample MGYA00580678_ERZ772960 | MGnify/ENA primary metagenome ERZ772960 (study PRJEB29015, sample SAMEA2737930) | human oral metagenome | biome: human oral; feature: human-associated habitat; material: dental | place: China | collected 2059 ... | reverse complement strand
AAACGGGAGCCGTTATTATCCCCGATGTACTGCATACCGGCATCGACATTGTCGCCACCCGCGATATGCCGCGCCGCGTCTAAGGGCACGGCAGATTTTTACCCTTCTATTTGCAACAACATATTTTTTGCTTTTGCTTTAAAACCCTCTGTTTTTATAAATTCTTTTGATTCTTTGATCTTTTTATCCGCAAGCTCACAATCGATACAATATAATTCACTATTTTTTTTATTAGCAAATTCCGCTCTTTCAGTATTTTTCCATGCATCAAAATCTTTATCACCTTTAGAACGGTTGATAGAATATGCTGTTGCACCAAGATTTTTTTCATTATTTGCTAAATTAGCAGACTGTTCTTCTGTCATCGAAAAACGTCATTATCATGTATACTCTTTGCAGCATTGAAATGTTCCACATCAAACCTATTCTACTCCCGTGCATTTCCGTTTTCATTGACAATAAAATTTTTTCCGGAAATATTTTTACCAGTGTAATCATCATATAATTTCCCTTGTACCGAAAGTTCTTCTAATACAGATTTCCGTTGACGATACTGCTTATTTCATCATTGCGCGCTTCTTCAGCATTCACTTGATCCGTTTCCATATTCACATCTTGCTGTGCCTGTTCCTCAATCATAGATTTCGCTACGGAAATAGCATTTTCAATCTCTTGTACAAAAAGCTTCGCATTAGATGATAGATACTCTCTAACCGTTTTTCCGCTGCTGTCTTTGTCGTCCGTTTTTGCACCTGCAGCAAGCAAAATATACACCGATTCAGGCTTTGAACCATACTCCAGTGCGTACATTAAGGCTGTTTTCCCAGTTTCGTCTTTCATGTTTACGCCTGCTTTATTGTTAATCAATATTTTAATAACAGAAGAAGTTACACGGCATGAGGGTACACGCCTTATCCGCCGCTGTATCTACAATAGATTTAAAATTGATTCCATGTGCAGCATAAGAAAAACGAGACAAGCAATGCCGTTTCATTGTCAGTGATGAGAAAAAATAATGATGTTGATGAAAAATAGATAAAGAACTATCTAGTACAATTCGCTGAGAGCTTGAGAGCTGTGAGAATTGTAGCGCCCGTTACATACGTGTCAAGCCCCTTTTGCAGATGCCTTATGTTATGAAAGAAAAACACATTTTACCCCATCTCGCACAAGCGTTGTAATCCAAGTACAACGGCAGCGCCGGCAATGGTGGTTCCGTAAAAATAGACCGGTTTTCCCGCTTCGGAAAAATGCGTTATAGTTCCATTGATAATCGTAGAGCCGGTGCAGTGAATGACCGTCGCCCACTGTACCGCTTCCTGATAGTGCTTTCCGTCTTCGATGGTAACTCCGTAGCGGACAGCGCCGATATTATCGGGATTTAAATCCAATACCCGCATGGTAAAACCTGCAGTATGCAGCCGTTCTATCATAGCGGGCTGATAGCCTACCATTAATAGCCGTTCACCGCGGTATTGTTCAAAAAAGGCAGCGATATTTTTTGCACATTGTTCGGGTTCTTCATTCTTGCAATGCAATGCAGGTTTGATAATATTAAGATGCGTCATCAACGCGTTGAGTACCGCGATAAATATTGCCGTATCATATTCATTGCTGCCGATTTGCAAACCGGCAATATCGCTTAACGGAAGGGTAACACAACTGCGGGCGCTGCTAAAGGCTTGTCCCTTACTGCCTTTATAATCGGCTTCTATTAAAACCTCTTTGCCATTCAGCAGCGGATAATCTCTTCTGACAGGATCCCCAATAGCCTCCTGTGCGGAAAGCGATTTTACATACACGGAAACCTCATCCGTTTGTATATGATGCGTGTCGATAAGCGATTGATAATAGGCGATCAGTTTTTCATAGATATTCATGTATTATTTTCTCCTCTTTTAACGAGCGGTAGCGGTTACCGTCGATCACGGCTGTAATCCGTCCTTGTTTCATAAATGCGATATGATCGGCGAAGAAAGCTGCTTCCGCTAAATCGTGCGTAACCATAATTGCCGGTATGTGCTGCTCAAGCAAAAGTTCTTTCAGCAATGTTTTTGAAGCGGCTTTGTTCAAATAATCCAATGCGGAAAACGGTTCATCACATCGGATAAACCGAGGTTTTTTCCGATAAAAATATAATTACGATCGAGCATATCAAACGATGCGGAAAAGTTTTTAACGGTATATGGAAGGTTAACAAAAAACTGCGCCATAACGACACCGGCAGGCGTATAAACAAAATCGATGCCGAGCGGTTGTAATACCTTACCGAAACGGTTTGCACCGAAAAAAGTAATCAACGCGATACCGCTTACCAAATGAGGCACACCCAACGGAAATAAAAAAATATAATCCGTTATCTTCCTTATATACCGGTTTGCATTATACCGTGTCCATATAATAAGCAGCGTGCAGGCGAGGCACAACAAAGATGAAATCAAAGCGCTGCTCAATGAAAGATACAGCGCATATTTCAGTTCTTCGGAATACTGCATACGGACAAGAAAAGGGAGTCCTTCGTGCAGCACAAAAAGAAACGGCACCGTCAGCAGCAGGATGGCCGCAACGGTAACCGTTACCGAAACAATAGAGAACAGTTTATTCATTCGCCTTTGCAACGGGTTTAAAGCCGAACGATTCAAAGGCATTCACCGCAAAGTCTTGCGTCAAAAACCGAACAAACTTTTCCGCTTCATCGAGATTTCCGCTTGTAGAAAGCGTTCCTGCGGTAATAATTTGATCGATAAGATATTCGGGTTCAATTTCGATAAGTAAAAGATCATCTTTCCCAAAAGCGGAATCTTTCGTAACGATACACGCATCCGCCGAACGAGGAGCAAATGCCGCAGAAGCGGATACATCCGATACCTTTATGCTGCCGATACTTAGTCCTATCATACACACCGGCTCTCTGTCCGCTGCGGCGATGAAGAAGTATCGGTTGCATTCACCGTTGAATAAGTCCGGTTTTACTCAGTTAAAAGCCCGCCATACAACACACCCGAATATCCAGAAATTTATGACCGGAAGTTAGGTAGCCGCTATAAAACCTGCACTGCTACCGAATAGCTGCCATTCTCATCGACCGGAAAGCTCTTGCCGGTAATTTTAGAACCATACCTTGGAACAATGGCGGGTTCTTAGGGCGGAGCCATAAGCCGCCATTTTTCTTTTGGGGGTCTACCTTATACTTTGAATTTGGAGACCTCAGCGGAAAGAGCCTCAATACTCCGCTTATTCTTCTGCGTTATCTCGCTCACTTCCTGTACCGCATTGTTAATCTGCACCGCGCCGGAGGCCATTTCGTTCATGCTTTCGGTGATGACACGGGTGAGGCTATCCAGTTTCTGCATTTCCTCTGCGACCCCCTCCCCGCCTTTCAGCATTTCCTCAGATCCCGCTTGTACTTCTACCGTTACCGTGTTGATACTCTTAATCGCAGTCAGCACTTCCCTACTGCCGTTCCCCTGCTCTCGCATCGCTTCGGTAAGGCGGGCGCTCATTTCCTTAACCTGCTCCGCAAGGGTGAAAATCGCATTGAACTTTTCTTCGACGGTTTTAGACGAAGCGGAGAGTGTTTCGATTTCACCCGACAGGGTTTTAAGCGTTGCAGTGATGGTTTTTCCTTGCGTAGAAGATTCCTCAGCCAGTTTACGGATTTCATCCGCAACGACGGCAAAGCCCTTGCCCGCTTCTCCTGCGTGAGCAGCTTCGATCGCAGCATTCATCGCAAGCAAGTTTGTCTGCGATGCAATATGCTGGATAACGCTTGAGGCTTCCATCAGCGAGCCGGACTCTTCGGCGATCTTTTGCGTTACGGTATTCGATGTAACAAGTGTCGCTTTGCCGTCTCCGGTAGCGGTTGTAAGGCTTTTTATTACCTCATCGGTTTTGCCGAGCGTTTGCCCGATGGAAGCGATGTTAGCAACCATTTCTTCTACCGAAGAAGAAGACTGCGCAACACTCGCCGCCTGTGTTTCTATGCTGTTATTCAGCTGCTTAATCGTGCGGACAATTTCTTCTACGGTTGCAGCCGTTTCGGTAACGCTTGCCGCTTGGGTCATTGCCTGCTGCTTAACCCCGTCGATGTTTGCGCTTATCTGATTTACCGCGCTTGCAGTCTCAGTCATATTAGATGAAAGCTCGGATCCGATTTCTTCCATTGTATTTGAATTTATCCCAACCTGCTGAATTGAAGCACCGATCTTTGCAATCGTTTCGTTAAAGTATACGGATAAGTCGGTAACTTCATCGTTTCCGGTAATCGGTAAACGTACCGTTAAATCTCCTTCTCCTTGCGCAATGTTTCGTAAAGCGGAAACAACAGTTTGCACCGGTTTTACCATCGTGCGGGCAACAAAGTACACAACAATAAGCGCGGTAAGCAAAATAATTACGCCGATGATAATCATCGAAGCACGGAGAGTGTTTACCGTGCCCATAAATTCATCGGATGGAGCGGAGATTATAACCGGCCAGCTGCTGGACTTTATCCGCGCAAAGGCTGCTATATCAAGCCGTTTGCCCCAATAAAAATATCCCGTACCAGGTTCCGTTTCCATTATTGCCCGTTTTTCAAATGCCGCAATACTTGAATACGAATTATCGGTTTTTGCTTCTTCAGTGCTGTTTTCTTGATTTTTTACAACTTCGGGATCGGGATCGGCAATCGTTACGCCGTTCAAGTCTATGATATAACATACTCCCGTTTTTCCAACAACAATGTCTTTTATTTGGTCGGAAAGCCACAGTCCGTCAACATTTGCAGCAAGAACATTAACCACTTGCCGCTGTTCGTTATAAATGGGAACCGCAAATACCGCAATTAAGTTACCGGCATGGAGACGCGATTGCAACGGCTCCGAAAAAAAGTTTTTGCCCGAAGACGCTGCTTTAAACCAATCTCTGTCCGAAACGCTGAAAACGGTTCCTTCGCTGCTGTGTCTGTTCCCTTGCATATCGACGATGTTCAGTTCCACTATTTGTGCGTTAAACGCGGCCTCAAGTTTTAGTTGTGCCATTTTATCGGCGTATGAGACGTTCGTATCCGTTAATACCGGCATACGAGCAATGCCTTCGAGAAACTGAAAAAAAGCGGTAATGCGCCCGTCAATAATATTTGCCGTATCGGCTGCTTTGTCGATAAGATGCGCTTCAATCTTTTCCGTTACCGCTTTACGTGCCGTTCTGATTGCAAGGAAACCTTCAATACTTGAAGCGAGTGCAATCAACAGACCGAAGATAAGAATAAGTTTATAGCGGATAGAAAAACGGTTTTTCATGGTACATCTCCTTGTGTAGGGAGCTTTTTTTCTTTTTTTTCGATAAAAAGAAAAAAAAGCTCCCTACGACCCTAAAAAAAGAAAAATGACGACCAAAGGGGACACCCCTTTGGAATCCCCTACTTCGGACATTCGAAGTAGGCTCAATATCATGCGCGAAAAACGCACCTGTAATTTGTGATACTTAGTAAAAAAAGAAAATTATCCTGAATTGATATATGTGGAAATAGAAGAGACAGCGAGTTCACCAACCAATGAACGTCTGCGTACCTTAATTGACCGCAAGTGATTTTCAATAGCGGTATATAAGTTATTTGCAGCAGTAAATAGAATAAGCGCTTTTGCAAATAGACGGTGTAGATACAAGGATCTAGCCGAAAATAAAGCGGAGGCGTATCTATGATACGTTGAGCATTTATTTTCGGCGTACGACGCAGTAGATGCGCCGTATATTTTCAAAAGGAAAGGTTGAATAGCTTATGTATTTTGCGGGGAAACTAAAAACAATCTGATGCGGTTACCCTTATTAATCGATAACGACGGCTCCTTGCCGGAGCACGCGGGGGCTACCGGACGTTAAATCGACCAGCGTAGAAGGAAGCCCTTCAAGATTACCGCCGTCAACGACTAACGCAACCGAATCTTCAAACTCTTTACAAATAGTTTCGATATCGGTAAGGGGTGCCGTTCCCGAACGGTTGACGCTCGTCGAATACACGGCATCCCCCGCTGCAGCGACAACACTTCGCAGCCAGTCATCTGCGGGGCAGCGGAATGCCTGCGTCCCCTGCCCTTTTAGCGGAACGATAAGCGTAAGCGGTGCAGGCCACAACCTCAAAATACGCTCCGGAATTTTTAAATCGGTATAACGGTAAATATCCGCCGGTTCGGCGATAAGAGCGATAAACGGTTTATCCTCAGATCTCCCCTTAATGCGGGCAATTAATTCGGCGGTTTTACCGATCAAACCGGAAAAACCGTAAATCGTATCAGTCGGAATAATAACAATATGGCCTTGCTTAAGCTCCGCAGCCGCAACTACGGCCGAATTAGGAGCTTCTTTTTGAATATGCATTTTTTTGGCTCACAATCATTTCGCATATAATAACAATAATACTCATCGAAACAGCAATCGTTTTACAAACGGCATCCGGCACATAGCGGGGCGTTTCGATGAGATAGGCGACACCGGGATCTTCGGTACGCTCCACAGAACCGGAAAAGTTCATCAGTTTGATAAGCCGTTCGTTTTTTTGAACATATCCCAATTCATGCGCATATACGGCGATAGTTTCGGGGTCGGAAGACAAATTCGCAATGCGGATATTCAGATCTTCTCCGATATCGGATAAAAACCGGACATGCTGCAAAAGAACTTCCCGCTGCTGTTTCAATTGCCGGCGTGCAAAAAAACCCCGCGGGCCAAAGCAAATTCCAAAAAAACTATAGACAAACGCAAATACAAAAAGAGGCGTAATAACTTTCAAATAAAATTTCATACTCACTCTAGTAACGGCAAAATAAATATTTTCTTGAATTTTATCCGGAATACAGTATAATAGAAAAGTGAAGATACATTCTCGAGCTGATTACGGGTATCTTCTAAAAATGTAACCGTTTTTAGAAACTCTCCCGTAGACTTCCGCTCATGTTATATACATGGTATGCCGATACATGATATAATAACGCCGCCCTTCGTGGAGAAATTTTTATGGATAATTTTAACAAGACCGACGATTTATACGATCCTAATTTTTCTATAGACAGTAATAATACGGAAAAATTAGATATGTATGGTGTATGGCTCAAAAAAAAGAAAGCTACCGGTGAACCGCTCGACGTGGAAGATCCTCAAACCGAAAGCGATTCCAATGCGGATAAAGACTTGGAAAGCATGAATTTCGATGACGATTTCTCGTTTTCCGATATGGATACCGAAATCGAGATACCGGAGTTTAATGAACTGAATGATGACGATTCTCCGACGGGAATCCCGCTGGAAAAACCGGCCGCTTCACATACCGACGGCGATTCTTCCGAGGCTGCGATCGACGAAAACAGCTTTGAATCGTTGGATTTGGATGACTTTTTATCGGATGACGGACAAACGGAAGAATCGCACCGAGAGACTTCCGAAACTGTTGTCGAAGAAGAACCGATAGATATTGATTTTACCGAAATTGCGGACGATACGGCAGTTTCGCATAATAACGGCGAATCTCCTGCAGATCTCGAAAACTTCAGTGAGATTTCACTTGAAGATTTTGAAGATGCCGATCCGTCGGGTACCGGCTCAAGTACCGATGAGTTCGAACAGGTCGAAGATTTTGACGATATTCTCAAAAATAATGATTCCAAAGCGCAAAAAGCCGAACACAACGAACGGAAAGATGAGACTGGCTTAGATATTAATGTTACGGCGGACGATGAAGCATCAAAAGTGCAGCCGCTTTCCGAGCTTTCCTCACAAGTTGTGGAAGACAATGCCGACATTTCAATTTTCGGCGCGGACGAGGGTAAAACCGGCGAAAAAGCTTCCGATACGGAAAAAACCGCTTTCTTTGATGATATTGAAGCGGTAAAACAGGATCTGCTTTCAACCCGCCGGTCTGAAGTACACGGAAATGATGAAGGCAAAACGGAAGAGCCGGCTCATGGAAAGGCGATGCACGCAGCAGCTCCCCAAACATCCGCAGCGGAACAAGACAAAGCCACCGAATTGCTGATGAAAATCGCTCACGAAATCAGCGATCTGAAAGTCGAACTTAACAGTTTGAAAGCAGGCATGGCGGCTCAAGCAAAAGCCGTTCCTGAAACGCCGGCCAGAGACGCTGCAGTACATCAAGCAGATAAAACTGTCGAAACGGAGAATTCGGGCTTTTTCAGCGATGACGACACTGATGAAACGATTGCTCTGACCGGAGATGAGTTAAATAATATCCTTATCACTGCAGATTTTACCGAAGAACGGAATGCCGAAGAAGGAGAGCGGACGGTTGCCGAAGATCCGCAGGCAGCGGAAACTGCTGAAAACTATGAAGTACCGCCCGTGCTGACTAAAGATATTGATCCGGAGATAGAAGGAACTTCGCCGTCCGATCATGCATTTGAAGATAGTATTGCAGAATCGCATCCGGCAGATGCAGACAGCGATTATAAACCTGAAACGGAAGGAGAGAAACTCCTTGATTCCAATCCCGTCTTTAATGTAGAAGCGGCTCCTATCACCTCGTTACCCGAAGATCTCAGCTATCTTGACGACCAATCGGAAGTTACAGACGAAAACATTGAACTTATCGGCGAAGATTCGGCAACGGAGCAAGAAGAAACCGAACTTGAAGAAGTTGAAGAAGCGGAACCTGCAGATGACGAAGCCGACTTTGAAGATATAAACATCGAATCTTTCGATATACCTTCCGAACAGGAAATTGAAGTTCCGCTTTCCGAGGCGGAACCGGTTACCGAACAAGAACAACCGGCTAGTGAGACGGACGAAAGACAAACCATTCATGAACTTCAAAAAGATGAAGATTTCCCCAATCCGTTTGCCGACGACTCAACCGCCGACAAAGCGGAGATAACGGAAGAAATTATCGAAGAGCCTTTTATCGCCGATGTTCCTGCTGTCGAACCGGAAACCGAACCCGAGAGTTCGGAAGCGCCGATCGAAGAATTGACTGCCATTTCTGAGGATGCAGTTCCCGAATTGGAGCCGGAAGCAGAAAACGAAAGCGTATCCGAGGAATCGAAACAAGAAACCCTGTTACAGGCAGCAGCAAAAAAACGGGCAGCGGCCGTTTCCATCCCGTTAGAGCTTAAAAATGAGATCAAATCGGTTCTCTCTTATATGGATCAACTGTTGGAAGCGTTGCCCGAAAAGAAGATCGAAGAGTTTGCTAAGTCTGAATATTTTGAAACTTACAAGCATCTTTTTGAAGAATTAGGTATTTCCTAAATATAGAACCTTTTCCCACAGCTATGCAATTTCTGCATAGCTGTGGCTCGCTTATATGTCTCCCTTCCGTCTCCATTCAAAATACAACCCGCATAAAGAAGCGGAACAATTTGCCGCGGCCATTGAAGGGTATCCTTCGGTTATTGTCATAACGGAACCGGGTGAATCTTACCTTGCCCCCGTACTGAAAGCGAAATTTCCTTGTACAAAATGCATTGCAGTGCGATACAGTGAAACGCTTTTTTCCGGTTTCGATAATCTTTGGGATGCCGTCTGGCGGCCGAAAGGCGGCAGTTTACCTTTTTTTCTGTTGTCGCATATACCCGATGAACAATTAGCAGGAACTCGTTTTTTAAGCTGGAAACCTGCCGATAAAGCTTTTCCCAATGAGGCGGATGCAATATGGAAAGACATCCGGTATACAATCGATATCCTTACAAGTGTCATGCATACCCGCTCCTTCTTCGGAAATAAGTGGCTCAAAAACACGTTCGATAACTTTATCAGACTTGAACACCCTGCCATTCCGCACTTCGGAATGCGAGATTTCATCCTAGCGGGAGCGGGGCCGACGTTGGAACAACTTACTGCGCGGCAAGCAGCCCCCTACTCTCTTCTTGCCGTATCATCAGCGTGCGCAGCCCTTACGGCGCGGAATATCCCGATAGATCTGTGCATAAGCACCGACGCCGGCTATTGGGCATTGCAGCATTTTGGCAAGCTCCCTGCAGGAGTGCCCGTTGCCTTTCCGCTCGAAGCAGCGGTTCCCGCATCGATCCTACAGACACATCCCTGCATACCGCTTTCCTACAGCTCCCCGTTGGAAACCGTGCTCTTTACAGCGGCAAACTTACAATCGGTAACTGCACGTGAAAACGGCACCGTAACGGGAACGGCCTGCGAACTGCTATTGCAGCATACCGACCGCACTATCATACTTGCCGGTGTCGATTTGGCTGCTGCAAAAGGCTTTGCCCATGCACGGCCGCATGCGAGCATCGCACGGCTTTTGACTGCTGCAAACAAACTCAACCCGCTTGCAGGAGCACTGACCGTGCAAAACTTTGCGGCTCAATCACTCGAGATCTACCGGCAATGGTTTTTGCAGCTGCCGCCGGAATCTGCACGGAGATTTTTCCGCACCGGTACGGGAGGCGCCCCGCTCCCGAATATCAAACCCGTAGATCTAACAACCGGTATCATCGAAGACGCTCAGTTCGTTTGCCGGCAGGAAGGTGCTGCCGGCCGTAGGCACAATACACGATTCGGCAGCGATAATGCACCTGCCGAACATAAAAACGGCACCCTGAATGAGGCACGGTTTTCTGCAGTCCCCTACACCGCCCTCTCCCGTATGGAGCGCACACAGATAGCGCTTACACTATTAAATACGCTGTATACCGAAATTCCGGAGCTTATCGCAGCGGAACCTGCACGGCTGACAGAGAATGTACCGAGCCTTGAAAAACAGATATGCGCCTTGTGCAGCTACACCGCTTACTGCAAGGTAATCAAAAATCCGGCAGATAAACAAATGCAGGCAAACCTAACCGAACAGATTCACCGTGTACTCGGAGCGCTCATTAAAAGGATAGAAGCATGACGGTCTTAGAGAAGAATCTTACCGCGATAAAACTTACACGGCCTGATATTGCAGAAAGTCTCCAACATTCGCGCATAGGAACCGCCTATAAAGGTATCACGGCGGCAAAAACGGGAGAACCGGTACCGCTCTTTGCATCGGGACAGGCGCTGCAATCTCTCTATAATCCGACACGGGAAGCGGAACGCGCCGTTACTGCATCCGTAGGTTTTATGCTTTTTTGCGGACTCGGTAACGGGGACCGAATCAAAATCTTTTTAACTAAATATCCTCACTCCTTTTGTGCGGTTACGGAATCCGATTATGAATCGTTCAAACAACTGCTTTCGCTCATCGACTATACGGATCTGTTATCTGACAACAGGGTATTTCTCCTGCCCCCGTGCACCGATATTTCTTTTGAATCCGCTCTTACGGCAGCCTACTTACCGGCCATACACGGCACTTTCGGCTATCACATCCTGCGGACATGGAGCGAATACTATAAAACTCAAATAAAAGATCTACCGCATCACATCGAACACGCCCTCGAAAAAATCAAAGCGGATTTTTCCGTTCAAGTTCATTTCGGGAAAATCTGGCTGCGGAATATTTTTTTGAATTTGCGCCTCGCAGGCTCCGTTACCCCCCAATACCCTCAGACGGATACTACCAGAACGGCGCTCATACTGGGTGCAGGCCCGAATTTAGAGAAAGGCCTATTGCCGCTAAAAAAACACCGGCAGAGGTATACACTCTTTTGCACCGACACGGCTTTCCCCGCCGTCTGTGCACACGGTTTTACACCGGAATTTTTTATTGCACTTGACCCGCAGCATATTTCGTATCAGCACTCCATCGGCGCCATCCCAAAAGAGACGATCGGCATTTTCGATCTTTCGGCTCAAACCGCTACGGCGCGCCGCTTCTATGAAAACGGCAACACCTTCTTTTTTACAGCAGGCGGTCATCCGCTTGTCCAAACAGCCGCGCTTTTTTCCCCTTTCCCGCAGCTTACCACGGGATCCGGTACCGTTGCCGTCGCCGCCTACCATGCTGCCCAAGCGCTCGGTTACCGGCATATCGAATGCAGCGGTATGGATTTTGCCTATACCGGCGGTAAGGCATATACGCGGGGTACCTACCTTTCGGAACAATACGCCGGCAGCGCAGTGCGTATTTGTCCTCAAGAACATTCATTTGTCCGCCTCATGTTCCGTACCGAAACCTACAGCGAACAAACCGAACTCGGCATCACCTACCGGACGCAACTTTTAGATTCTTATCGGACGGCTTTTAAAGCGGAAAAACACTGCACTATCCGGTGGCAGCGCAGCGATTTTAAACAATTTCCGTACGCTGCGTTTCTCGCATCCTTTACTCAAGATTTAAAACACAACGAACGGAATAGCGTCACAAGCCTGCTGCCCGCACTGGCATGGTGTCAAACGCATAGAAAAGAAGATTTCACCGATATGGAACTTGTATCGGAGTTCATTTCAGAGTATACTGATACATGATGAAAAAAATAACGATGTCGATATATGCCGCGTGTGCAATCCTTGTTATTGCCGGAAGTTTATTATGGTTTGTTTTCACTCTGTACAGCGACGCTGCAGCGGGAAAAACAGCAGCGTTGAATAATTTTAAAGCGTTTGCCCAACATACCGGCGCAATCGTATCGGTGTCCGCACAAGAACCCGATTCGGCTCGTTTACACCCGCAGTTTGAACAACTGTGCCGTAATTATCAAAAATATGTTCACGCTGTCGTTATTAAAGTTCCTACCGGCATCGTATTTACATGGCCTAAAAATACCGATATTTTTTCATACACCGAGCAATCCACCGTCGAAGTAAAAAACCTGCCGCTTTTTTTTACTGCAGCTCAAACGCATATCCCGATTAAAGAAACCGGCGCCACAGTTACCGTCTATGCGGCGCTCCGAACACTTCCTATCGAAACGGTCTTTAACCGAGGCAGGGTAGTTTTTTTCCTGTTACTGCTGATTGTACTGATGACCGTCATAGTGTTAGTCTTTTCATATATGAACGCGAAACCGGCGGCAGAAAATCCGGCATTTACAAGCCGTAACCGTATGCAGGAAACGGATACCGCCGATTCAAACGGCATCCAACCCGATATTACACAGCTCGATGAATATTCCGCTGCAGCAGCATCACAGCATGACAAAGATACCATACGGCAACAGACACTTTCTCAACCGGACATCGACCCCGCTCACCGGCAGAATCATTCAAATACTAACGAAAATCCGGCAAGCATACACGAAGAAACGGCAGCGGAAGAACGCACGGCAAAGACAAACATATCAAAGACTCCGTTACCCTTACATGAGCAGCTTGAATCGTTGAACCGCTTGCATATCTACGATGATGAACCCTACCGGCAGACACAACCGGAATCTCAAAAAAACAGTTTCGGAGTACCGGCCGATAATAAGCAGGCAGAACACCGGAATGACGTTTACGCCGATACACCGGTATCGGAAAAAACAGCTGTACAGGATATTTCGAAAACCGAAGACGGCTCAAAACGCAGCAATGATAGCGTGAACTTTGATGCCGAAAATTACGGATCTTTTGAAAATCACACTCAAACCGTAAAATCACCGATCGAAATGCAAGAAGCTCCCGAACCGACGGCGCCGGTTACTAGGTTTGAAGATACACCGCTCGCGGATGGAGCGCACAACAACAGCCATTCACTTGAACAAGCTACTCTTATCGAAGAATTGACAACTGCCATTACGGAAACCGCCGTCGCTGAAGAAGATTTAACGCTCATGCTTATCCATGCAGCCGATATTTCACATAACCAGCAAATTATCCACCTATTGCGGGGCACACTCGACCGTATCCACAAAATATTTATCTTTAATCAAGATACGCTCGGGATAATCATTTTTTATGCACCGCTGGATCAGGCAATGCAGACTGCAAGCAGCCTCTACGACGAAATTCATATGCGGCTTGCATATCCGATTAAAAAAACACTCGGCATCGGACTTACCACGAGGGCAGGTCGGCTGATCCCTGCACCCCGTATGATTGAAGAAGCGTCGGCAGCAATCGGAAAGGCAACCGAAGAAGGCAGCGACCCCATTGTCGCCTTTAGGGTTAATCCGGATAAATACCGGCGGTGTCTTGCTCGATTAAGCTAAGATAATTGTATTGGAAACCGGTTGACAGAGCGATACACTCTTATTATTATGCATTTGCCGTTTACCGAACGGCGATGTCTTTTCATAAAGACGATTTTATAAAATATTCCAAAAAAATAATGGATGGTTTACTATGAGCAACAAAGTTTCTTTCTTTTTCGGGAATCACTTTTTATCAACGGCACCTTTCGACGATGACGACAACTTCGAAGACGATTTTGATGATGATTTCGATGACGATGACTTCGACGACGATTTTAACGATGATGACTTTGACGATGACTTCGATGACGATTTTGATGATGACTTCGATGATGATTTTGACGATACCGACTTTGATGAAACCTATGACGATGATTTTGACGACGACTTCGATGAATAGCTGACAACAAAACCGATAGAGCTGCTAAAAATCGGCAGCTCTGCTAGAATACGGTCATTTTATCGGTATATGCATACGAATAAAAAGTAGTAAACCGGTAAAAGCAAAAAGAGACTCCTACCGGCTAACGGTAGCAGCTTACACAGAAGCTATGTCGCGGCGGCGCTGATGCAGAAACTCAAAATCTGCAAGATATTGTAAACGGGACTGTACCAAATACAGCAATTCATCATACATATCAAAATTTACTTCCAAAGCAATCGGAAATACATATATCTCCGTTTCATTACAATACCGTTTAATAAACTCGGGGTCGTTGACAAACCCTAAACTGATCATATTGCTGATACGGTCGGCACACTTTAAGACTTTCGCACGCTGTGAACCGTGTTTAATAATATGCTGTAGATATTCAGGCTTTGTCTGCCCCGGCCGACGGGTAACTTCCATAACCAATTCATAGACAGCCGGAGATTCTGAGTCGATAGAAAGCAGTTCGTTCACGTTAAAATCCGGTATATCTTCCAATACGTCATGGATAATCGAAGCTTTCAGCAAAACACTGTCAATATAGCCGTAGTCGATCAGCGTCGCCATAGTATCGATCTGGTGCCGAAACATATTGCCGCCTGCATGGCGAGCCTTACCCCGTAAGCCGGTTGCCAAATGAATATAGGGGGCAAGATACATCCCTTTTAAAAGGGCTACTTCATGTTGTTCCATCTTCTCCTCCTTTTCCGCACTCTATATGAGATCGTGCAAATACAGCGTTAATTTTTCAATCCGCCGTTCCGCTTCGTGCAGCTTGTCTTTTTCCCCTTCGACGACCTCCGCCGGAGCATGATCCGTAAAATTTATATTAGAGAGTTTTGCCGTTAAACGGGAGACAGCCTGTTTTTCTTTTTCAAGTTCTTTCGTAAAACGCGCAGCCAGCTGAGTGCGGTCTACCTCGGCTCCGGTAATAATAAAGGCTTCAAACCCCGCCCCTACCGTCCCGATGGAATTAGCAGGTTTATCGGCAGGTGTTTCTATAAAGGCGATCTCCGCAAGCCCCGCCAATAGCTTTATTAAATCGATATTCTCAAACGCTGCCGCTGCAGGAGCGCCTGATTCGATATAAAGCGCAATATGCAGTTTAAGCTGCGGATCGATGCCGCATTCCGATCGAAGCGCCCGAATGAGCCGCACGATATTCTGCAGCGCAGCAAAGCGTGCGGCAGCTGCCGTATCGATACGTTCTTCGCAATAGACGGGATAATCGGCGGTTATCAGAGCCTCTGCACGGCGTG
>ERZ772960.1934-NODE-1934-length-15680-cov-3.560896_pt1 | contig 15680 bp, 30 predicted proteins | sample MGYA00580678_ERZ772960 | MGnify/ENA primary metagenome ERZ772960 (study PRJEB29015, sample SAMEA2737930) | human oral metagenome | biome: human oral; feature: human-associated habitat; material: dental | place: China | collected 2059 ... | reverse complement strand
TTAAAAATTGACAGGGAACCCTTAAATCCTAAGGGTGTAGATATCGACGATGCGGCAAGAAGTCCCAACGATGCTGCAACGAACGACAGCCATGAGGACGACGATACTCCCGCCGATGCAAAGTCAAAAGGCAATGCATGGGGGCAGACAAAGGGCTGCAATCTCGTCGCTCACCCTATCGGTACGCCACCCGCTAATGTTGACTTGGATTGGTTCTATGTAGAATATCCTTATTAAACGTTAATATGGGTAATTAGGGCGGCGCACTTTTTAGGTTCGCCGCTCTTTTTTTTGACAAAAACAAATTTTCCTATTGACATTTTTTATTCTTTATGGTATAAAGTACGCTCGTGTTGAAATTATGATTTAAGGCCTAAAAGGGCTTTAAATCGGTATTCTTTAGAAGTTTTGCATTGCCGTAAAGCCTTTTTGGCAGGCGGATGCCGTCCTTATTTAAGCAAATGAGGAAAGAAATCTTTAAAACTTCGCAGGATGCCAAACCAGTCATCGGAGTTACGGTTTACAGGTGATCAGGTGGGTCCAAATGCTGTCCGAAAACCTATGGGCGGTGGATAAAAAGCGTTTTTCTTTAAAAAATAAAGAAAATGCTTAAATCTTATCTGATTTTAATTACTGTCTTATGTTTCTCCGGTTTATTTCTTTGTTAAGCTTGTTTTTCGGTTACGAAAGACCGGTTAACTTTTTAATCTCGTCATTTTTAATGCGGGAAATATTAGACTTGCCTACGTCTTTTAGGAGGATCTCATGGCAAAGGAAAAATTTAACAGAACGAAAGTTCACATGAATGTTGGTACCATCGGTCACGTTGACCATGGTAAGACCACTCTTTCGGCAGCGATCACTACGTATTGTGCAAAGAAGTATGGTGATAAGCTTCTAAAATATGACGAGATCGACAATGCTCCGGAAGAAAAAGAGCGCGGTATTACTATCAATACCCGCCACTTGGAATATCAGTCCGATAAGAGACACTATGCACACATCGACTGCCCCGGCCACGCTGACTATGTTAAAAACATGATTACAGGTGCTGCTCAGATGGATGGTGCTATTCTCGTTGTTTCCGCTCCGGACTCGGTTATGCCTCAGACAAAAGAGCACTTGCTTCTTGCCCGTCAGGTAGGTGTACCTTCAATCATCGTCTTCCTTAATAAGGTTGACCTTGTTGATGATCCCGACCTTATAGAATTGGTAGAAGAAGAAGTTAGAGAAACTTTGGCATCTTACGGTTTCCCTGAGGAGACTCCCATTATCAAAGGTTCTGCTTTTAAAGCTCTTCAGGAGGGTGCAACTGCTGAAGATACGGCTTGCATCGAAGAATTGCTCCAGACAATGGACAGTTACTTCAAGGATCCCGTCCGCGATTCGGATAAGCCCTTCCTTCTTCCTATTGAAGATATCTTCACAATTCAGGGACGCGGTACCGTTGTTACGGGAAGAATCGAGCGCGGTGTTATCAAGATGAACGAAGAAGTTGAAATTGTAGGTATTAAGCCTACAAAGAAAACCGTTGTTACCGGTATCGAAATGTTCAACAAACTTCTTGATGAAGGTGAAGCGGGAGACAACGTAGGTCTTCTCTTGAGAGGTATTGAAAAGAAAGAAGTTGAACGCGGACAGGTTCTTGCCAAGCCCGGTTCAATTCATCCTCACACCAAATTTGAAGCTCAGATTTATGTTCTTTCAAAAGAAGAAGGCGGACGACACAGTCCTTTCTTCTCAGGTTACAGACCTCAGTTCTATTTCAGAACTACCGACATTACCGGAACTGTAAACCTTCCTGAAGGAACAGACATGGTTAAGCCCGGCGATAATACAAAGATTCTCGGTGAACTTATTCACCCCATAGCTATGGATCAAGGTCTTAAACTCGCTATTCGCGAAGGCGGACGAACTATTGCTTCGGGTCAGGTAACTAACATTATCGAATAAATGATGCAAAAAACGGCGCTTGCTCTTTTTGTAAGTGCCGTTTGCATCTCTTCGGAGGAAATGATGACAAAGGAAAAGATTCGCGTAAAGCTTCGCGGATTCGATGTAGAGTTGGTTGATCAGAGTTCAAAGGCCATTGTACAGGCTGTTCAAAAAGCAGGCGCAAAGGTTTGCGGTCCTATTCCGCTTCCCACTCGGATTAACAAGTTTACAGTGCTTCGCTCGCCTCACGTAAATAAAAAGTCACGTGAGCAGTTTGAAATGCGAACGCACAAAAGGTTAATCGATATTATCGAACCTTCGGCAGAAGTTATGAATGCTTTATTGGCATTGGAGCTTTCAGCCGGTGTTGATGTAGAAATTAAACAATAAGATTTAATCAAATCAATGGTAGACGGCCTTTAATCAGGGGTGCGTACCTTAGGAGAATTTAAATGATTGGACTGATTGGAAAAAAAATCGGCATGACCCAAATCTTCAATGAAGTCGGTCACCTTATGCCGGTTACGGTTATTCAGGTAGAACCCAATACCGTTGTTGCACTAAAAGACAAGGAAAAGTTCGGATACTCTTCAGTAGTGCTCGGTTTGGGTGAGCTCAAAGAAAAGCACACCAGCAAACCCTATGCAGGACAGTTCAGCGGAGACATCAAACCTTTAAAACTTTTAAAGGAATTCCGTGATTTTGACAAAGAAGTTGCAGTAGGTGATAAGCTCGGTGTAGAGGCTTTTGAAAAGGTTTCGTATTTAGACATTACGGCAATTTCAAAAGGTAAAGGTTTTCAGGGTGTTATGAAGCGATGGGGCTATGGAGGCGGTAGAGCAAGCCATGGTTCTAAGTTCCACCGTGAAGCAGGTTCGACGGGACACTGTACAACTCCGGGTCGTTCTTTTAAAAATACGACAATGCCCGGAAGAATGGGTTTTGACAAGGTTACCGTTCAAAATTTGCAAATCGTAAAGATTGATCCTGAATTGGGTGTTATAATGGTTCGCGGTTCTGTTCCGGGTAAAAAGGATGCAACTGTATTCTTAAAATCCGCAGTAAAGCGGGCTAAATAAGGACGGTAGAAGACATGGAAAAGAAAGTCTATTCAGTCGATGGTAAAGAATTGAGGACAATTAATCTTGATGACAAGGTGTTCGGTCTTCCCGTAAATGATGATGTTATTTACTACGCCATCAATAATGAACTAGCCAATAAACGAGTCGGAACGGCTTGTACAAAGGGCAGAGCTGAGGTTCACGGTTCAAATGCCAAGCCTTATAGCCAAAAAGGTACAGGACGTGCAAGACGCGGTGATAAAAAATCCCCTCTTTTAGTCGGAGGAGGAACTATTTTTGGACCTAAACCTAGAGATTTCAGCTATTCTATGCCTAAAAAAGCAAAAAGATTGGCTATGAAGTCAATTTTGAGCCTTAAAGCTCAAAACGACAGGTTAGTGGTTGTAGAAGATTTTACGGTAGAAAGCGGAAAAACCCGCGACCTTGTAAAGATTTTAAATAACTTTGCAAAGGGCGAGCGTGCTGTTATTATTCTAAAGGATGATGATTCTTTGGTAAAAAGAGCAGGCCGCAATATTCCGCATCTTTCATTTTTGGCATATAACCGCCTTCGAGCTCACGATTTATTCTACGGCCGAAAAGTTATCATGCTTGAATCTGCCGCAAAAAATCTTTCTGAATTTTACGGATGTAAGGAGGCCGAATAATAATGGAATACAATGATATACTTATCGCGCCTGTTCTTACGGAAAAAAGCACAGAACTTCGCGAGCAGGGCAAATATGTTTTCAAAGTAGCGCCTAAGGCTACCAAGATTCAGATAAAGGAAGCAGTACGAAGATTGTTCAATGTAAAAGTTACCGATTGTACTGTTGTTAATGTTCGAGGAAAGACTAAGCGTCTCCGCTACAAGGAAGGTAAAACTTCATCTTGGAAAAAGGCAACCGTAAAGCTTGCTAAGGGCGAGACAATTAAGATTTTTGAAGGTGCGTAAGCCTTAATGTGCTTATGCTAAGGGGATAGCAAAATGGCTCTAAAAGAATATAAGCCGATGACGCCCGGATTGCGCGGACGAATTGATTTGCGAAAAGATGAAATTACAGCTCAAAAGCCTGAAAAGTCTTTGACTACAGGCAAAAAGAACAGAGCTGGACGCGATTCAAGAGGACGCATTTCAGTTCGAGGCCAAGGCGGCGGACATAAACAGAAATACCGACAAATCGATTTTAAGCGAAATAAATATGGTATTCCGGGCACTGTAAGGACAATCGAGTATGATCCTAACCGCAGTGCAAATATTGCATTGATTTTTTACGCTGACGGAGAGAAGCGATATATCATCGCTCCCAAGGGCTTAAAAATCGGTCAAAAGATTATGAGCGGCGAAATGGCTACATTGGATGTTGCAAATGCTCTTCCTTTGGAAGCGATTCCCGTCGGCTTTACCGTGCATAATATTGAGCTTACGATCGGAAGAGGCGGACAAATGGCGCGTTCGGCAGGTGCCGGCGCATTGGTTGCTGCAAAAGAAGGCGAATATGTTACCATAAGATTGCCTTCCGGAGAAACTCGCTTGGTAAACAAAAAATGTTATGCAACAATAGGCGAAGTCGGCAATGAAGATCACATGAATACAAGTCTTGGCAAAGCCGGTCGATCAAGATGGCTTGGAATCAGACCCACCGTTCGCGGTATGGCTATGAACCCGATTGATCACCCCCTCGGCGGTGGTGAAGGACGAGGAAAGGGAAGACATCCCGTTACTCCTTGGGGTCAGCCTTGTAAGGGTTATAAGACCCGCAAGAAGCGCAATCCTTCGGATAGCTTCATTGTCTCAAGACGAAAGAAGAAGAATTAGGGGGCTGCACAAGTGTCAAGATCAGTTAAAAAAGGACCTTTTATTGCAAAGAGTCTTTTTAAGAATGTAAACGAGATGAACAGATCGGGTAAGAAGAAACCGATTAAGACTTATTCCCGCTGTTCTACAATTATACCTGAAATGGTCGGTAACACTATTTCGGTACATAACGGCAAGACGTGGATTCCGGTTTATATAACCGAGAATCTTGTTGGACATAAACTTGGAGAGTTTGCTCCTACGCGTACATTCCGCAAACATGCAAACTCTGACAAGAAGGTTGGAAAATAGGTGAATGAAGATGACTGAAAGAACAGGATATCGAGCAACAACTAAATTTCTTATTGCATCACCTACCAAGGTAAGACCGGTGGCAAACGTCGTAAAGAACAAGCCTTATCCGGAAGCAATGGCTATTTTGGAAAATATGCCTCAAAAGGGAGCCGTCTTAATTTCTCAGACTATGAAATCGGCTGCCTCAAATGCTCTTTACAAAAATAAGCAGCTTGATGAAGATATGCTCTTTGTTAAGGAAATTATGATTGACGAAGGGCCCAGGCTAAAAAGAATTTGGTGTCGCGGCAAGGGCCGTGCAGACATTCTCTTAAAGCGAATGTGTCATATCACAGTTGTCGTTGACGAGAGAGCAGGAGAGTAGATATGGGACAGAAAGTAAACCCTACAGGATTAAGACTTGGTATAAACAAAACTTGGTCGTCTCGCTGGTATGCAGGCCCCCGAAATTATGCCGACTTGTTGCTTGAGGATTTAAAGATTCGAGCTATGATTCAGGAAATTCCTGAATGTAAAAATGCCGACATTGCCGAAGTTGAAATCATCCGTCATCCCCAAAGGATTACGATTATGATTCACACGGCTCGTCCCGGCGTTATAATCGGTGTAAAAGGTGCCAATATCGAAAATATCGGAGCCATTATACAGAAAAAGCTCGGCAAAAAAGTGCAGATCAAGATTAAGGAAGTAAAGAGAGCCGAATTGAGAGCTTCTTTAGTTGCCCAAAACGTTGCACGCCAGCTTGCAGGAAGAGCTTCTTTCCGAAAGGTATTAAAACAAGCTTGTTTTAATACGATGAGGTCAGGTGCTCAAGGTATAAAGATTAGAATTTCAGGACGCTTAGGCGGTGCTGAAATGTCGCGAACCGAAGAAATGAAGGAAGGCCGAGTTCCTCTTCACACACTTCGGGCAGATATAGACTACGGTTTTGCTGAAGCGGATACAACCTATGGAAAGATAGGTGTTAAGGTATGGCTTTACAGCGGAATGATGTTTGGCGGAGAACAAAAAGAAGATGCAGGTGCCTTGCTCAAAAAGCAAAGACGGCCCCGCTCTGAAAAGCCCGCTCAAGAAGGGAGGCAATAATTATGTTTAGTCCCAAACGTGTAAAACATAGAAAGGTTCAGCGCGGTAGAATCAAGGGCGAAGCTACTCGATGCAATAACATCGATTTCGGTGATTACGCCTTAGTTTCTCTTGAGCCTTTTTTGCTTACAAACAGACAGATTGAAGCTGCCCGTGTTGCTTTAAATCGTAAGATTAAGCGAGGCGGAAAATTGTGGATTCGAGTTTTTCCGGATAAACCCTATTCAAAGAAACCCGCTGAAGTTCGAATGGGCGGCGGAAAAGGCGCCCCCGAATACTGGGTAGCGGTTGTAAAACCCGGAACTATTATTTTTGAATTAGCCGGTGTTGATAAGAATTTGGCCGAACAAGCTATGACCTTGGCAGGAAGCAAACTTCCCTTTAAGACAAGGTTTGCCGAGCAGATTCAGGCCGACTAAGGAGCGTTTAAAATGAAAAATAAGTCAAAGTACAGAGAGATGTCATATAAGGAACTTGTTTCAAAACGCAATGATCTAAAGCAAAAATACATGGATTTGAGATTTCAAGCTGTGGTAGGCCATTTGGACAACCCTCTTGAAAAGAGAAGTATGCGTCGTGAAATAGCGATGTTAAATACCTTTATCCGCCAAAAAGAATTGGCCGGCGAAGGTGCAAATTAGGAGCTTAACCCGTGGAAACAACAGAAAATACAAAAAAAATCGGGAAGCGCGAGTTTGTCGGAATCGTAACAAGCGACAAGATGAATAAAACCATCGTCGTTGAAGTCCGAACTAAAAAGCTTCATAAGCTTTACAAAAAATACGTATCGAGCAGTAAAAAATATAAGGCTCACGATGAAGAGAATACGGCTCACATCGGCGATACCGTAAGAATTGTAGAGCATAAGCCCATCAGTAAGGATAAGGCTTGGATGCTTACTGAAGTTATTGAGCGGGCTAAGTAAGGCAAGGAGTTAAGGTAAATGATACAGGTTGAAACAAGATTAAACGTTGCCGATAACTCAGGCGCTAAACTCGTCGAATGTATTAAGGTTATCGGCGGATCAAAACGCAGATACGCAGGTATTGGGGATATAATCGTTGTGGCGGTAAAAGAAGCCTTGCCGACATCGGTTATTAAAAAAGGTACGGTAGAAAAAGCCGTTATTGTGCGTGTTTCAAAAGAATACCGCCGTCCCGACGGAACTTATATTCGTTTTGACGATAACGCTTGCGTAATCGTTGACGATAATAAAAACCCTAAGGGAAAACGTATTTTCGGCCCTGTAGCCAGAGAGCTTCGTGATCATGATTTCATGAAGATAGTTTCTCTTGCTCCGGAAGTTCTTTAAGGAGAGTTTATGGCAGGAAAGATGAAAATTCACCGCAATGATAATGTTGAAATTATTGCAGGTAAGGAAAGGGGCAAGCGGGGCGAAGTCGTAAAGGTCTTGCAGGAAGATAACAAGGTTATCGTCGGCGGGCTTAATATGATAAAAAAAGCCATGCGCAAAAGAAGCCAGCAGGATCAGGGCGGAATTGTAGAAATTGAAGCTCCGATATCTGCATCCAATGTTATGATTATATGCAAAAAATGCGGAAAAACCCGTATTGCATACGAAATAAAGGACGGCAAAAAAACAAGAATTTGCCGTAAGTGTGGAGAAGCGTTATAATGAGTAATTACGTACCTCGGCTTAAGAAAGTCTATACAGAACAAATCATGCCCGAGCTTAAAAAGGAATTTAACTACAGTTCCGTTATGCAAATTCCTCGGCTTAAAAAAGTCGTAGTAAGCATGGGCGTTGGTGTAGCTCTCACGAATAGGAAACTACTTGATGCTGCAGTAACTGACCTTGAAACAATCACCGGTCAAAAAGCTGTGAAAACAAAGGCAAGAAAGAGTATAGCAAACTTTAAACTTCGTGAGGGAAATGAGATTGGGGCAATGGTAACTTTGCGCGGTGCTAGAATGTATGAATTCTTAGACCGCTTTATCAATGTTGCTTTGCCGCGTGTTAAGGATTTCCGCGGAGTTAACCCGAACGGTTTTGACGGTCGCGGAAACTATTCAGTGGGTATTACCGAGCAGATCATCTTCCCCGAAATCGACTTCGATAAAATCGAACGAATTTCAGGATTGAATGTGAACGTAGTAACTTCTGCCGAGACTGATCAAGAGGCAAGATCGCTTCTTGCAAAGTTTGGTATGCCCTTTAGGAAGTAAGAGAGGATTTCATGGCTACAGTTGCAAAAATTAATCAAGCTAACAGAAAAGCGAAGTATCCGACACGGCAGTATAACAGATGCAAGGTTTGCGGACGCCCCAGAGGTTATCTGCGAAAATTCAAAATGTGCCGTGTTTGTTTTAGAAAATTGGCAAGCGAAGGGCAAATCCCCGGCGTTACAAAGTCGAGTTGGTAGGAGGAACGATAATGAGTGTTTCAGATCCGATAGCAGATATGCTTACTAAAATTAGAAATGCTGCTTCAGCCGGTCACGAATCGGTTGATGTTCCTTCTTCAAAGATGAAGTGGGAAATTATCAGTATTCTTAAATCGGAAGGGTATATTAAAAACTTTAAAAAAATGACCCAGGAAGGGGCCGGCAATATCCGCGTGTTCTTAAAATACGATGATAAAGAATCTTCGGTTATTCACGGAATCGAAAGAGTTTCCACACCCGGCCGCCGAGTATATTTAGGTTATAAGAGCTTACCGAGAGTTTTTAACGGCTACGGTACTCTTATTGTATCGACTTCAAAGGGTATCATTACCGGAAAAGCTGCCGGCGAAAGCCAAGTAGGCGGCGAGCTTATTTGCAAGGTTTGGTAGGAGGAGCAATATGTCAAGAGTTGGAAAACTGCCTGTTGCTATTCCTGCAGGTGTAAAAGTGAATGTTGCAAACGGTATCTTTACCGTTGAAGGTCCCAAGGGGAAACTTTCACAAGATTATCACACAGAGGCTGTCGATTTTAAAGTTGAAAGTGATCATGTTCTTGTAACAAGAAAGAATGATGAGCTTCAAACAAGGGCTTATCACGGTTTATATCGAAGTCTTCTTAACAACATGGTAACCGGCGTAAGCACCGGCTTTACAAAGACCTTGGTAATCAATGGTGTAGGGTACAGAGCCGAAGTTCAAGGCAAACTCCTTGTAATGGCTTTGGGTTATTCAAACGACTTTTCCGTTCTTATTCCCGAAGGAATTGAAGTAAAGGTTGACCAGCTGAAGGTTATTATTTCGGGAGCTTCAAAAGAAGCTGTCGGACAATTTGCTTCACAGGTACGAAAGTTGAGAGGCCCGGAACCCTATAAGGGCAAGGGAATTCGTTACGAAGACGAAATCATCAAACGAAAAGTCGGAAAGTCCGGTGTAAAGTAAGGGTAGTATTATGGACAAAAAACGTAATGATAAAGATAGAAAAAGATTTAAGCGAAAGATGCACATTCGAAAGTCTATTTTCGGTACTGCAGAACGCCCGCGTATGACCGTGTTCCGAAGCAATAAACGCATTTCGGTTCAGGTTATTGACGATGTAGAGGGCAAGACATTGGCTGCCGTTTCTACAATGGAAGAAGCTCTTCGATCGCTTAAGGTTAATGTTGAATCTGGGGCAAAAGTCGGTGAAGAAATCGGCAAGCGCCTCAAGGAAAAAAATATTGACACTGTTGTTTTTGACAGGAACGGATATCTTTACCACGGTGTTGTAAAGGCCGTTGCCGACGGTGCAAGAAAAACAGGAATTAAGTTTTAGGAGAGGTTATGAGTCACCAAAAAGAATCAAAACGTGATAATCAGCATTCCGATAAAGAATACGTTGAAAAACTCGTTAAACTGAACCGAACGGCTAAGGTTGTAAAGGGCGGACGCAGGTTCTCCTTTTCTGCTCTAACTGTTGTCGGCGATCAAAAAGGACGGGTTGGATACGGTTTCGGTAAGGCAAATGACGTAAGCGATGCTATTCGAAAAAGTATCGAAAAGGCAAAAGCCAATATGGTAACCTTTCCGCTTAAAAACGGCACAATTCCTCATGAGGTTCAAGGCAAGTTCAAGGGCTCGTCAGTTCTTTTGCGCCCCGCATGTTCCGGTACTGGAATTATCGCAGGCGGTACAATCCGTGCTATTATGGAAGCTGCCGGTGCAACTGACTTGCTTTCAAAGTCATTGGGATCAAGCTCCGCAGTAAACGTAGTTAAAGCAACCTTTGATGCTGCAAGTCTTTTGATGGACGGCAAAAAAATTGCTAAAAGCCGCGGAAAAACCCTTTTGGATGTATGGGGGTAAGTAAATGGCAAAGAGAATTAGTATTAAATTGATAAAAAGCACAATCGGGCAAAGACACCATGTCCGCGCGACGGTACGCTCTTTGGGATTAAAAAAGATCAACTCTGTAGTTGAGCATGAGGAAAATCCTGCTATCTTAGGTATGGTAAAATCCGTTGCTCATGTAGTTGAAGTTAAGGAGTTAAACTAATGTCCGAATTTAATTTAACTGTTCCTGCAGGAGCAACTCATAAAAAGAAGATTGTAGGACGCGGTTCTTCTTCCGGCTGGGGAAAAACTTCCGGAAAGGGACATAAGGGTCAGCAAGCCCGTTCAGGCGGCAAGGTTTATGCCGGCTTTGAAGGCGGTCAGATGCCCTTGTACCGCCGTGTTGCAAAAAAAGGATTTTCAAACTATCCTTTTAAAAAGGAATTCTATGTTGTAAACCTTGCCATGCTCGAAACAAAGTACAGCGACGGCGAGACTGTAAACAAAGAGTCCTTAATGCAAAAAGGTCTTCTCCGAAAAGGTTCTCTTTACGTTAAAGTTTTGGGAACGGGAGATATAACAAAAAAATTGACGGTTGATGTAGATAAAATTTCTGCATCGGCTAAGGAAAAAATAGAAAAGGCAGGCGGAACAATAGTTCAGTCTGAAGCATAAAAGGCGGTAAAAATGGCTAATAATGTATTTGCAAATATGTTCAAAATAAAGGATTTACGAAGCCGTATTTTCTTTACGATCATAGTTTTAGCAGTTTTCCGCTTAGGTTCGGTACTCACCATCCCCGGTATCGACCCTAGTGCTCTCACAGCATACTTTCGGCAAGGTCAGGGAAATGCTTTTGCAGATCACATGGACTTCTTTGTCGGAGGAGCGTTTTCGAACTTTTCGGTATTTATGCTCGGTGTAATGCCCTATATTTCGACTCAGATATTGATGCAGCTTGCCATGATTATTTTCCCGCGCCTTAAAAAAATAGCGGAGGAAGATGGAGGACGCAAAAAGATTCAGGTTTGGACAAGAATCGTTACCGTCTTTGTTGCTCTTCTTCAATCTTCTGCTGTAGGTACATGGGCCAGAGCAATACCCGGTGCTGTTGTAATTTCAAGTCCTGTTTTACACTTGTTTATTACGATGGTTACGGTAACGACGGGTACTATGATTACCGTTTGGATGGGTGAACAGATAACTGCAAGAGGTATCGGAAACGGTATTTCGATGTTGATTTTTGCAGGTATCGTTGCCCGTCTTCCTCAGGCTGTTTGGGAATTGATCAAGCTTGTAAGCAATAACGAATTAAACCTTGTTTTTGTAATTATTGCTTTTGCGATGTTTGTAGGAATTATAGCCTTGGTTGTTTATGAACAACAGGGCCAGCGCAAAATACCGGTTCATTATGCAAAGCGCGTTATCGGCCGAAAAATGTATGGCGGACAGAATACTTATATTCCGTTTAAGATTAACCCCTCGGGTGTTATTCCCATCATTTTTGCTTCATCGTTTTTAACCTTTCCCCTCATGCTTTCGCAGATGTGGGGCTCGAATGTTTCTTGGTTGGCTTCAGTTGCAAGATTTTTGCGCTCAGACGGCTGGGGTTATAACATTATGTATGTTGTTTTGATTATTTTCTTTGCTTACTTTTACACACAGGTTGCACTTAACCCAACGGAAATAGCAAAACAAATAAGGGAAAACGGCGGCTCGATTCCGGGAATTAGAACCGACAAGACTGAAGAATATTTACAGAAAATTTTAAACAGATTGATATTGCCCGGTTCGCTTTATTTGGCTGCGATTGCAGTACTTCCTACTATAATTCAGTGGGCATTTAGTTTCCCCAGAAATATTTCTATGCTGATGGGCGGAACTTCATTGCTGATTTTGGTTGGTGTTGACTTGGATACAATGAGCCAAGTTGAAGCTTTGCTTAAAATGCACCATCATGACGGCTTGCTTAAAAAAGGCAAGATTAGATCAAGGAACCTATAGAATTTTTTTTAAGAATGATATAGAATACATTCTTTGAAGGAGTGAATATGAAGGTTAGAACAAGTGTAAAACCTATTTGTGATAAATGTAAGGTTATTAAGCGCAACGGAATAGTACGGATAATCTGTACAAATCCTAAGCATAAACAAAGACAAGGTTAACGGAGGACACTGGATAATGGCTCGTATTGCGGGAGTTGACCTCCCTAACAAACATGTTAATGTTTCATTAACATACATTTATGGAATTTCGACTTCATCGGCAAACAAAATTTGTGAAGCTACAAAGGTTGATCCGATGAAAAAAATGAATGATTTGGATGAAGCCGAGTTAGCTGCAATCCGTGAAGTGATTGACAGAGAGTACAAGGTAGAAGGCCGCCTTCGAACCGAAGTGGCTTTAAATATCAAGCGTCTTCAGGACATCGGCTGCTACCGCGGTCAAAGACACAGAAAGGGTCTTCCGGTACGCGGACAGAGAACTAGGACAAATGCCAGAACACGCAAGGGTAAGAAGAAGACCGTTGCCGGTAAGAAGAAATAATCGTGGTTGGAGGTAATTAAAACATGGCTACTGTAAAGAAAAGAAAAGAAAAGAAAAGCATATATGAAGGCAATGTTTATATTCAAGCAACCTTTAATAACACAATTATTACGATAACCGACTTAAAGGGAAATGTTCTTTCATGGGCATCTTCAGGCGGCTTAGGCTTTGCCGGTGCCAAAAAATCGACACCCTTTGCGGCTCAGACCGTTGCAGAAACAGCTGTACAAAAGTGCCAGCCCTACGGCTTGCATGAAGTTCATGTTTTTGTAAAAGGTCCCGGAGTCGGCCGTGAGTCGGCTATCAGAACGCTTGGAACAATGGGATTAAAGGTTCGCTCAATCAGCGATGTAACTCCCATTCCGCACAACGGCTGCCGTCCTAAGAAGACGCGCCGAATATAAGGAGACGTGAATGGCCCGTAAAAATCTTTTAAAAGGATTTAAGAAGCCGAAAGGCTTGGAATTTGCTCAGCAAGAATCAACCGAAAGCTATGGTAAGTTTACGGCATCCCCTTTTGAGACCGGTTTTGGAACAACAATCGGAAATTGTTTGAGGAGAATTTTATTATCCTCGATTCAAGGCTATGCTATATCGGCAGTGCTTATAACATCACATGATGCCGACGGCGTACCCCACACAATTTCGAGTGAGTTTGAAAATATTCCGAATGTCTCCGAAGATACGCTGGAAATTTTGAATAAGCTAAAGCAGATCCGCCTCCGTTTATCGGATGAGTCGGAACAAGGTGACTTTCATTTTGAATTTAAGGGGCCTGCGTCGATAACCAGCAAAGATTTTGCCGTTGAAGGACAGCTTGAAATTTTAGGCGAACCTTTCCATGTTATGGAATTGATGAAGGGTGCTAATGTTTCGTTTGATGTTCAAGTAGATTTCGGCCGAGGTTATGTACCGGCAGAAGTTAATGAAAAATACATTGAAATTGTCGGAACTATTCCGATGGACGCAATCTACGGTCCTGTTTTAAAGGTAAGCTATGCTATTGAACCTTGCAGAGTAGGACAAAGAAACGATTACGATAAGCTCATTCTTGAAATTTGGACTGACAGTACGGTCAGACCTGAAGATGTTTTGGGTGAAGCTGCAAAAATTGCAAAAGATCATTTTTCTATCTTTATTAATTTTAACGAAAATGATTATCTCGGTGAAGATGAAGATGATAATGAAGAAGCGGTGATTAAACAGCTCTTAGCAACTTCAATTACTACTCTCGATTTTTCCGTTCGGGCTAAAAATTGCTTGGATTCGGCCGGTATTAAAACTCTCGGCGAACTGGCTCAGAAGTCGGAAGATGAGATCGAAAGTATGCGCAATGTCGGCAGAATGACTTTAAATGAAATTCATGCTAAATTGGCGGAATACAATTTGCGCTTGGGTATGACTGATTACAGTCATCTAAAAAATACGATAAAAGTATCAAGACAGAAGGAAGAAACAGATGAAGCATAAAAACGGCTTTAATCCGCTTTCGCGTACAACTGCACATCGCCGTGCTTTGCACCGAAATATGGTTACATCGCTATTTAAGTACGAGCGGATTACGACAACAAAACAAAAAGCGATGGAAGTACGCCGAACTGCGGAAAAATTGATTACACGCTCAAAGGTTGATACATTCAACAACAGGCGTCATGCTGCAAAGTATATCTGGGATGATGATATTGTAAAAAAACTATTCAGCGATATCGGCCCTAGAATGAAAGACAGAAACGGCGGTTACACCCGTATCTTAAAAATCGGTTTCCGTGAAGGCGATGCAGCTGATGTTGCTATCTTGGAACTTGTAGACTATGACTTTGAAAAAAAGGAAAAGGATACAAAGAAAAAAGATGATTCAAAAAAATCCGATGACAAGAAGACTTCCAAAAAAGAAGCAGGATTTAAATCGTCAAAGAGTGAATCCGAACACAAAAAGAATACCGATCAGGTAGTAGATAGTTCATCAAATCGGAGGTACAACCGTGTCAAAGGCTCATAGAGGTAAAGGAATCCGCGCAGAGCAAAATCGCGGACGCGGGGTATGCCCCGTATGTAATAAAACCGGAATCAAAGTTTTGTACGAACAAGAGATTAACGGTGCAAAATCAATGATCTGTAAAATATGCAGAGCAAATATCAAGAATAAAAAGGCTGCCGAATCTTCTGCAGAAAAACCGGCTGAAACCCCTGCAGAAAAACCCGCTGAAGAAGCATCTGAAGCATCGGCCGAATAAATTTTTAAGCCTTTTTGCACAATGCCCGCCTTGGATGCGGGCGTTTTTTTATATCTCTATATTTTTTTCACGGAGATTAGTAATACATTCCTGCATATATTTTTCATCATGCTCCTTGTAAATAGGACTTGTCTTTTTGATTTTCTTTAGGTCGCCGTATGGATGACATTTTTTGCCTCGATAGTTTTTATCTAACCATTCTTCCGAAACCTTATACCCTCTTTTGTTCATCTCTTCCATTACCAGTTCGTGATATTGAAAAAGTTTGTAGGGTGAGTATAAAAATACATAGTCCACAACAGAATGCTTTTTGCCCCAGCCGTTTCCTCGCAATGCACAGCATTCCCTATGTTGCCCTAATAGCTGCTGTGCGGGTAATCTGTTTATCAGGTTTTGATGCCATAGTCGCATGTTAATTTTCCTCTTCCTTAAAAATATTTGAATCTTCTAAATATTTATTAGGATATTTCTTTAGTAAAATGTTAATGCA
>ERZ772960.1932-NODE-1932-length-15696-cov-5.020971_pt1 | contig 15696 bp, 14 predicted proteins | sample MGYA00580678_ERZ772960 | MGnify/ENA primary metagenome ERZ772960 (study PRJEB29015, sample SAMEA2737930) | human oral metagenome | biome: human oral; feature: human-associated habitat; material: dental | place: China | collected 2059 ... | reverse complement strand
CCTCTGGATATGGCCCGCATACGCCGCCCGCGTCCCGGGCTCGCCTGGCTTCCCCGGGCCGAGGCGCGAGGAGTGCGACCTGCCCCTCCCGTCGCGGCCGATGGCGACACGGACCTGGCTCCCCGACGGCCCGCGTGGCTTCGTCCCGTCCGCCTTGCGCCGCCGGTCCCTGCCCGAGGGCGGGTGGCACCTCTCGTCGGCCAGCACGGCGAGCGGCCTGGCGGGCCAGCAGGGGGGAGCCGTCCCCGACCTCCCGCTTGGCCCGGCGGCGCCCTCCCAGGCCCTCGCGCGAGGGCGTCTCGGGCGGGGACCCCGCCCGATCGGCCGCAGGCATGCGGTGGGATCCGGACATGGCCCCGGTGGCCACGCCGAGGGGGCGTTCGCGGGACCGGCACCGCCGGCGCCTGGCGTCGTTCCGGTCCCTCCCGTCGCCCCCGGCCTCGCGGGACCCACGTCTCGGGCACGCGTCCCGGACGCGTGCGTCGGGGAGGTCCGCCTCCCCCCGGGCGAGGCGCCGGCATGTCGATACCCGTGGAGGTCGCGGTGGCACGCCATGACGAGCGTCTCCGCAGGTCCGAGCGACCTCTCGCCGGCATCGTCCCACGGCGTCGCCGACGGGGCGAGCCGGCGCCCTTCGTTTCCGCGCATGGCGGAGGTCCCTGCCGCCAGGGTCGGGCGCGGCACCAAGGACTTCCACATCGCAAGAGCGCCGCGCCTCATCCGGGCGGTCTTGCGGATGGGCGTCGTGTCGCGCTGGGGTGATTATACTTGTTTCATGCATGGATGACGTTGTCCCAGATGGTTAGGCAACCCACAACCAGCAAAGGAGGATTGAAATTCTTTAATTTTAACATAACAGTGCTGTGGCGCGGCCACTTGCCCGAGGAGAGGCTGCGCGTGGTGTTCCGCGCCGATGCCGCCGACGCAGCGGACGAGCCCGGCCGCCGGCTCGCGTGGGCGTGCAGCTGCCGGACGCCCGCGTTCGCGGGGCTGTCGCGCAAGGCGGGGCGAAAGCGGGAGGGCATCCTGAGGTCGATCAAGCTCGGGGTCCCAGACGCCCACGTCGAGGCCGCGAGCGACAAGATCAAGGTCGCGACCGGACAAGACTACGAGTCCCCCGACATCGACAGCCTCATAGCCCTCGTGATGCCCGGGTGCTCGGACCTGAGACCCACACTGCCGGAGCGGTGACGTGATCTCCTACCCACACGAACTCGCGAAGCCTCCAACAAGTGCATCATAATCGCAGGGAATTGTAATCTGGTAGTATGCAAATGGCCTTTCCTCAATCTGCTCGAGCTTCCCATTCGCCCGACGAATCCAGTTTGTTCCATCCGCACAGGTAAAGGCAATTTCGACACCAGGATATGCGCCCCCACCCAACAGATCACCCAATGGAACCTCAAGGGAGTATCGGCCAGGTGGAAGCAATGCGTGTTTTCTCCTCAGTAAGTTATCCCCCATAAATTCCTCACCCTTGGCGCAAGAGGCTCCCGACGTACGAACAAATGTAATGACTACCTCATATACAGGCATATTGCTCGCATTCTCCAAAGACACTGGATTCAAACACCTGTCTTGAGAAAACCAAGCCGCAACCTTTGATGGTTGCCTCAACTGCTCCTCCCGCTGACGCCTCCTTGTCTCCCGCGCTTCGCTAACTTTGTTACTGTGGTACACAATGAGAGATAGTACGACGGTCGCAATTGGCGCTAAGACGTCCACCCACATCTTGATATCATCGACCATATTCAGCCTCTTTTCCTGAGAAATACTCCCCAACGTGCTTCATAATCACAGGATAGCGGACTTTCCCTCACCTCCTAGATGTCCCAGGTCGGGCGGGACGAGGGACTGCGGGCGGAAGGCCTCCTTGCACAGTTGCTCGCGGCGGTATTTGGCTCAAGATTCCCACCACAGTCCCGGCCCCTGGATCTTGTCCTGCTCGATTTCATCGATGAAGTCACGCAACGCCTTGGTCGTCTCCGTATAGGAGCCATGGAACACCCCTGCCTTGGTGGCATACTTAACCGTTCTGGGGTCCTTACCCGTGGATTGCGAAGCTGCCACTTGCGACACTTGCTCTTGGGCTTGTCCTCCTCAAATTGAACGATTGAGCCTTGGCTCTTGATGTCTTTCTTTGCCTTGGCCATGTCACATCACCGACCTGCGGGGCTTGTTGGCCTCAAGCTGCTCCAGGTAGCTGAGAAAGCCCATGATGGCCTCTTGGTTGGTAAGGGAGAGTACGGCCACGCGCTCGTCGATGGTGCGGGCGTCGCGGGCGTCTATGTCCTCGCGGCCGACCACGAGATCAATGGAGCAACCAAGAGCGTCAGCTATCTGCCAAGCGGCAGCAAGAGGTATCCCACACTCAGGACACTCAACGGCACGCTCGTAGCGAGCATAGGTGGAGCTGGGGATGTTGAGGACTTCCGCGAAGTCCTTTGCGGAGCGGTAGCCGGCCTCGCGGCGCAAGCGCTGAAGCGTCCTCTTGCCGACGCGAGAACATGCGGAATTTTGAGATGCGGGAATCGATGACATATACTGTTACCTGTCCTTTCTTGGACTTGCCTCTGGGAACGGACTCTGGCCCGTGGGAGTTGCCGCTCCTGCGGGCCGCCTTGTTTTATGGGCTACTGGTTGTCACCTCCCTTCCGCGCAAGTGCGCCGCCGCATTCCATGCGGATGCGGGGGTTTCGCAAGTCGGTAATTTCGTAGTCGATGGCCCACTCTCCGTGCTGGAAGGTTCCGTGAGCGCGGTCGTAGGCAGCCATGATCTGGGCAACCGAGTCGCGTACCTCCGGTTCTTGCCTCTCGTCGATTCGCCTGCTCAGGAACTTTTCGAATGCCTTACGCATGCACTCGCCCGCGCCAAAGACGAAGAGGTCCGGGTCGCTCTCCTCAAGCTCTGCGAGGAAGACCTGTTCAAGGCGATAGCACAGCGTATCGTAGCGGCGTCGCCTCTCACTCGCTCGCTTGGCTGCATCACGCTCGTCACGCTTTTCAAGGTAGCTTAGGTAATCGATGAGTGACGCTTGGGAGCGCTCGGAGAGGGCGTCGTAGGCCTCCTGCACCTCGCCACGCAGACTGGCCACGTCCACAGGCTGCCTGCCCACGATGACGTCAATGGAGACGTTGAAGCGGTCCGCTAGCTGCCAGGCGCTCTTGAGGGGGATCTTCTCAGGGCTGGACTCGTAGCGAGCGTAGGTGGCCTCGGCTATACCCTCGGCAGCGGCGAAGTCCTTCGCGTTCTTGAATCCCGCTCGCTTCCTCAACTCCAAAAGGGCACTTGCCATAGCCTGCTGCCTCCCGTCTCAAAATGTGCACGCTGTGTGGCAATGTGTACCGTTCCGTTCGATAAGCGGTGCAACGCTTTGCAACAGAATATATCAATCACCAACAAAACATTCAACCTCTACGGACTAGTTTAAATCAAATTATGATTTTAATATCATATAATAACAAATCCGTAATATTCTTCACCTCACCGCAACCCATGAGCGCCACCAAGTGACAAGCGACCTCAGGGATTGGGAGAGCGGTGTTCGTTCTCAGAGGTAACAGCAGAAAGGTTTGATACCATGCATTCGAATATGTCCCACTGTTCATGACGTCGGGGCAGCTCGCCCATGTCACGGGCGAGCACGTGGGCTCCATCATGAGAGGCATCCGCGAGGGCAGGATCCGGGCCTCGGAGGCGGCCTAGACCTGTGCGGTGTGCATGCGTGCGACGCACTCGAGGCACACGCACTCCTCCGCACCCAGCACCACCGCTGTCCTCGATCCTACCAAACCATGTCTCCCATCCTCGCTCTCCGCCAATGGGAGCATGCCGCACTTAGAGTGCCATTACTTCGTGGATACTATACTAGCCACGCCGACACCAGGCGTTCAGCCACTTCTCGTCGGCACGGTTGGGGCGGACGTCGGAGGTGACGTCGATGCGGTCGATCGTCAGACCGTCCACACCGTCGATGAGGCTGCGGAAGGAACCCTCAGTCATGTCGGTGAACCAGCGGCCGTTACGCATGCCGTCGTGGTCACCGAGCTTGAAACTGAGGTAGAAGACGCCGCCGGGCTTGAGGGCAACCGCGTACTTGGAGATGATGACCGGAAGCTCGGCTGCGGGGACGTGGAGTAGGCTGCTGCAGGCCCAGACGCCATCGTAGACGCCTGCGGGCTCATAGTCGGCGAAGAGCGCGTGCGCGACCGGCAGACCGGTGAGCTCGCTCGCGGCCTTGGCCATCTCGGTGCTACCGTCGACTGCATCGACTAGGAATCCCGCTTTTAGGAACGCCAGAGAGTCACGGCCACTGCCGCAGCCCAAATCGAGAATGCGGCCGCCCTCGGGCAACATTCCTGCGAACGTCCGCTGCAGCGCCCCGAACTCGACGTTGGCGGTATCCGCTATGAACCTCCGCGCGTTGGCGTCGTAGTAGCCGATCGTGTCCTGTGTTGCTGACATGCCTTCCATCCTAGAATACCGAGGCCTCGCGTTGTTCCGCTTTCCAACGCTCGCCGGGCAAAAGTCCCGATGTGATTCTATCAACCTTCTTGAGGAACTCCCAGCGCAACTGCGGTGTGGCGCCGGTCTGCGCGATGAGCGTCTCGCGCAGCGGGTGGTGGCTACCGATGAGGTACTCGTTGCGGCGGTTGAGGCGCTCCAGGTACTCGGTCGCGGGGATGCGCGCAAACTTGCCGCCCGCGCCGCGGTTGCAGTCGGGACACGCCAGCACGAGGTTCCACACGCCGTCCCAGTTAACCTCCGGTACCTGGCCGGCTAGGACATGCGGGAAGAAGTGGTCCATGTCGCAGAGATTGGGCTTCTTGCCTGGGGGTAGGACGAGGCCATCCTCGGTGCGCACAGTGCCATCGGCTGCGTCGATGGGCGCGTAGCAGTAGAAGCAGTGGCCCTTCTGGTAGCCGTTGAGCGAGCCGCGCGCCGAGGTGACGTCCTTACGGCGTGCGTCGGATTCGGCGACGAACGCTTGCCCGAGCTCGTCATAGGATATACGCAGGAGATTCGACGATATGCTCTGTTCCCAAGCCGTCTCGACGAGGTTCCAGCGCGACTCGGTCTCCTGGACGATATTGTCGGCCTCGCCGGAGTTCACAAGCTTGAAGACCTCATCGGTGAGTACGAGGCGCTTACGGCCGCGCGAGAAGTCCTTCTCGAAGAACTTTACGGGCACGTTGCCCTGGTTGACGACGTGGAAGGCGTCGAGCACGTTGTTGAAGCCGAGCTGCACAGCCGCAGCTATGAGCTGGTCGTGCGAGACCTCACCCTTGTTGTAGCCGACGCACGCGTCGATAAACTTGCTGGATCGGCTGGTGGCCTGCTTGGGCGAGTGCGCCACGTGCTCGCAGAGATGGCGGGTGTAGGGATCGGCCAGCTGGCCGAGGGTGACCGCGTCCTTGTCCTGCTTGGCGAGGTCAAAGAGAGCCTGCGCGAGGGAAAACTTGTAGGACGCCACATTGCGCCCAAAGAGAATGACGCTGCGCCAGCTGGACTCCTCGGGAGAGCCCGTGCGGAGGTACTTGTCTATAGGGTTTTCTGCCATGGAATGACCGCCTTCTCGCTCAATGATTGAGCCAATTATCGCTCAGTAAGCGTACAGCGGGCGGTCAGGTACTCTATTTGAGACCGAAAATTCAGCAAGCAGCCCTGATTTCACGGCACTTTGTGATGCGCCAATAGCCTGTTCCCACCGCGAAATCGGAAGCAAGCTTTTCCTTTGCCTGCTTGATGTGAAAGACGGTCAACATGGACGGTGAACAGGATGGCGCGCAAACGCAGGGTCAAGGACAGTGGGGCAGCAGGGCGGCGACGAGCAACAGAAGCCGAAAGCGCAGCGGCAGGTAGCCTCATCTACCGTTGAAGGGACCCGTGCGGCGTTGACGGAGCGTGACGAGAAGACCGCCGAGGTATACCAGCAGGAAACCGTCTCCATCGTGCTGAACTCTCCGCTGCCTAATGCGCGCGGGAGGGCAACGCCAAGGAGATCATGATTTCCATGATCTCGGTAACGGAACTGAAAAACTACACCCGAAACGTCGGCTACAAGACCGGCTCCATCGACTTCTCCTACGAGACGAAGACCTACGACTGCGGCATCAAGCTCCTCGCCGACGTGATGGACATCGAGGAGGCCGGTGTCATAGGCCGCTTCGTGCAGACCGGCGCTGGACTCCAGTACACGCAGGTGGCCCCGAGGCCGACGCCTACACCTTCGCGAGTATCGCGGGTCACGCAAGCGTGAAGAAGACGTTCGACGACTTAGACACTGCGGAACCCGTTGACGTTCTGGCGATCCTTCGCGTCATGGATAGGGGATGAGTCCCTAAAAGGACCCAGGACCTCCCAGACGGCCAAAAGCAGGAGCATCAAGTCCTTCCCAACGACCGGCAAAAAGGGAGTTGGACAGGTTATTGGTTTGTCCCGCGTATCCCGAGGAATTCCACACTTGCCGATACACAACTACTACTCAGTAATTTCAATGATAGAATCAAGAAACTATATATATACTGGGAATATAGAAGAAGACTGTAGTAAAAAGCTGGTAAAAGACAGCTGATCTGAATCTCGAAAGGTGCAACCGTGGATGCGGCAATGATCCGGCTCGACCCCGAGCCCAGCATTTTGATAGAGAGTCTTCGTGATATTGGCTATTCCTTCAACAGCGCACTTGCCGACATCGTTGACAATTCTATCACTGCCAACGCTTCCGAAATTTTGATTCTTGCAATACCCGGCGATGACTTCCGTATTGGTATCATTGACAATGGTGATGGTCTTTCAAGAGACGAGCTGAGGCATGCCATGCGGCTCGGCTCGACCGATCCGAGGCAGGAGCGTGCCCTAAACGATCTTGGCCGGTTTGGCTTGGGCTTGAAAACCGCCTCCTTCTCGCAGTGTCGACGTTTAACAGTGGTTTCCCGTAAGGAAAGAAATACTGCTGCCTTTATATGGGATTTAGATCTCGTTGTCGAGCAGAATGCCTGGAATGTAATCGAGCCAGATGACTTTACGGGAATCCCTTTTATCGAAGAGCTTGGCAACATTGGCACACTCGTGCTCTGGGAGAAGCTTGACAGACTTACTGGCGTGCGTGGTTCCGGAAGGGTTGACCATACACGGGTCATAAGCGAGGCGCAAGACTATCTGTCGCTTGTCTTCCATAGATACCTAGCCGGAGAGAAGAGCCTAAGCCGCGTAGCCATACGAGTGAACAATCTTTCTCTGAAGCCTATTGATCCGTTCAACATCAAGCACCGCGCTACCCAAGCCTCGCCCGTGGAGCGCATCTGTCCTGGCGTAACAATGCAGGCGTTTACACTACCCCATAGGTCGCACTACAATTCCCAACAGGAGTACGAACGCTATGGACTGAAAGGCGGCTACCTTAAGAGCCAAGGAGTCTATCTCTATAGAGCAAAGCGCCTCATTCTGTACGGCACTTGGTTTGGTCTGTCAAAGAAAACCACCCTGACGCAGCTCACGCGAGTGAAGATCGATATCGACATTAACCAAGACGAAATCTGGAAGATTGACGTCAAGAAAGTCTCTGCGCAGATGCCGGAGATCGTCAGAGATCGCGTAAAGACGCTCATCACCACAATTGGCGCACCTTCGCGTAAGGCTTACCGAAGACGCGCTACAAGACTCACAAGCCCCGATGTTTACCCAACTTGGAGTGTTGAACAGGCAGGCGAGAAGAAGCTGTATAAGATAAATCGAAAACATCCCGTGATAGTAAGCCTGAAAGAGGCCCTAGATATCGAGGATGCCAGAAGTCTCGAAACGGTCCTATCGCTTATTGAGTCTTCCTTTCCAACAGAATCACTCTTCTACGACTTTGCGAACAACGAGGAGGGCGTGTCTTTTGCCACTCTACAAGACGAGGAGTTTGTCGAGGCAGCACGAACCTTCTTTCTTTCGTTAAAGCAGGTAGGACAAAATGAAGAGACAATACTTTCGATCATGCAGAGCGCAGAGCCCTTCCGATCAAGATGGGGCGACACCCTGTTCGCCCTTGGATTAGAGGAGCGGTAGTGGTTATGGCTAAGAATGAGTTCATCGAGCAGATTGACAACTCCGTCCGCCAGCATTTTGCTGATCTCGATGACGTCCCGGAAGAAAGCGAGGTACGGGAATGGTACGAACAGCTCTACGATGCATTCTCGACTTTATCCCAATACTCGCAGATGACCGGTGACCGAAACACGATTATCGAAGCCCTTGTGCAACAGTATTGTTCGGAGCTTTCGATAACTAAGAGGTTTGGGTTTGCATTCAAGGATGAAGAAGTAAAGCCTTGGCTGAACGAAGCCGAAGAGACAATCGAGGAGCAGAGCGGCTGGTTCTACTGGGGGCGCTACAAGAAGTACCTTATGAACTCGAAAAAGTGGGCGCGAAGCACTGTTCGTACTATAGAGCGTGATACATGGAATGTACTTGATCTTATGGCTAACCCGAATGTTGAGGCCGGGTTTGAGCGTAGAGGTCTGGTCGTTGCCTCGGTGCAATCCGGAAAGACCGCCAACTATATCGGTCTTATCTGCAGGGCTGCTGACGCTGGCTATAAAATCATCATTGTCATGGCCGGAGTCCACAACGTATTGAGAAACCAGACGCAGGCCCGCCTTGAGGATGGCTTTACCGGCTTCAACATTGTCGAACAGCAGAGCATCGAAGCTGTTGGCGTTGGCTTGCATAATGCCATGCGAAGGCCAATAACCTGCACCTCCCGTGAGGCTGACTTCAACAAGAAGCGTGCGAGCGCATTGAAAGGCATACAGACAGCGCATACGAACGAGCCTTGGTTGTTCGTTATTAAAAAGAACAGCAACTCGCTAAAGCAGGTCTATGAATGGCTTCGTGACAACGCGAGTCCAGACGACCAGCTTCTTCTAGTCGATGACGAGGCCGACAACGCATCAATCAATGGGAAATACAAGAGGGATCGGCGGGAGGATGAGCCAACTAGGATTAACGGCCAAATTCGCAATATCTTGCATTACTTTACCAGGAAGTGTTATGTCGGCTATACCGCCACGCCATACGCGAATATTCTCATTGACCCAGAAACTGATACCGATAAGTTTGGGAAGGATCTCTTTCCAAGCAGTTTCATTTACACACTTGAAGAGTCAACTGACTACTTCGGAGCAGAGAAAGTCTTCGCCGATTTCGATGAGATGAACCCTAGGCACCTGAGGTTCATAGACGACATCGACCTTATCCTGCCACCTAAACACAAAAGCGACTACCAAGTCAATGCGATACCAGAATCACTCAAAGAGGCTATCAGAACGTTCCTGTTAGCCACAACTATCAGGGCGCTGCGTGGCGATGGCGATAAACACTCAACGATGATGGTGAACGTCTCTCCCTATAAACAGCCACAAAAATCGGTGGTCTGGGAGATCGATGACTATATCAAACAGCTCAAGAACAGCATTAAGGCATATGCAGCTCTCGATGTCGATATGACGCTTCAACTCTCCGAAGACTTACAGTTCATGCACGCAACGTGGCTTTCCGAGTACTTTCATACAACAGAGTATGATTGGGAGTATGTACAGCATGCCCTATATAACGCGATCAAGGACGTTCATATTGTCAGTATCAATACCGACTCGACTGAAGCTCTCGAATACGAGAAGCATGTCGAACATGTTATAGCTGTTGGCGGTTATAGACTTTCCCGGGGACTGACGCTTGAGGGGCTTGTCGTCTCTTACTATTCACGCAACGCAAAGGCTTACGATGCGTTGATGCAGATGGCTCGTTGGTTTGGATACAGGTCTGGCTATGAAGAGCTCTGTAGGATCTGGATGTCAGAGAAAGCGGCCGGATGGTATAAGTTTGTTGCAGACTCAACTGCAGACTTATTCGACGAGCTTCGCAACATGAGACAAGTGCAGCGGACACCTAAGAACTATGGTCTGAGAATTCGTCAAAGCCCCGATTCGCTGATTGTTACGGCGCGAAACAAGATGGGAACCGGCACCAAGCTTACGGCCCCGATAGATCTAAATAATGGCTTCGTAGAGACGATTGCGTTCGATCGTCGTGTCGAAGCTATTGAAGCGAACAGAGAGGCAGTAAGACACCTGTTATCATCCTTGTCGGAATACGAGAGCAAGGAGCATTTTTACAGACACGTTCCGCCTAGCCTGATAATCAGCTTTATCGACGAATATGTAAACGAAGATGCCCGTTCTCCCAAATCGCAGAGCAAGCCGGTACAAAACTACATAGATGACCGCATGCTAGATGGCGAACTTAGAGAGTGGGACATCTACGTCGCAGAAGGCAATGGCAATAAAATCGAGTTGGCGACAGGTGTGATTGCTCAGCAGGAAATTCGATACCCTGGCGGCGATACGTCTCAAGACTGCCTTGTTGTCGGCGAGAAGCACCGCCTTGCAAGTCGTGGTGCCGAGGTTATGGGTTTGGATAACGGACAGATAGAGGCGGCGAAGGAAGACTTCCGAAACGACCATCCTGACAAGAAGAATCCTTCAGACCGCTATTATCGGCGTAGACGAACATACCCACTACTGATCATCCATCCCGTGCTCATGAAGTACACCAAGCAACAGAGAGAGCGACATGAGAGCAAGGGGGCTCACGAACCAGAAGCGGGAAAATGGGACACTTGGGAACATTCCGAGGAGGCTTTCGGCTGGAGTATCAGCTTCCCCTATACGCCAAATCAGACAAGGCCCGTCGAATATGTGTTTAACCAAGTCGCAATAGAGAGTATGAGGGATGACTACGAAGAGGACAGCGACGATGATATCGAAGACGACTAGATATCCTTGGGACGAACTCGCCGTACCAGCTACGCAGGGTGAGTACATCGCGCGGCTCGTCCCAAAAGATGCCAATCCACAGGGCAAGAGGGTCTACTGGGCGAAAGGCTGGGCAGCTCGCCCCGCACTGCTCGTCGAATATGGCTGTAATCCATGGATGTCTATTAGCCTACCAACATTCAAGAACATATTTGTTGCAGACCACCGTAAGGAGCATAGTATAGTCATTGAGCTCCTTGATCTAGACATGGTCGATATCTTTCTCAAGGTCTGTATCGATATAATCGCTGCTCTGCAGAACGTAAGCGCAAGGGTGAGTGCAAGAGCATGCATTCTCAGGTTGGAACGATGGAGCTCCTTTCTCCGGCCGTCTCGATCAAAGATGTCATCAGAAGCACAGAAAGGTCTTATCGCGGAACTCCATTTCCTGCAGCGGGACGCCCTTGCTGTGCATAATGAAGTCGACGCGCTAAAAGGGTGGATTGGACCAGAGTCGGGACCGCGAGATTTCGCCTATGGACAAGTCTTTATTGAGGTGAAATCAAAACGTGGCTCGGCAAACCCAAACATCATCATTTCGTCGGAAGAGCAGCTGAATGTCAACTCAACCGAGCGTCTTTTTCTGTACGTTGCGGAGTTCAACGATGCTCCATCGGGCAATAATGAGGGCTTCACTGTTACGGATGTGGTTGAAGAGACACGCGATGCCTTCAAATCGCCGATGCAACGTGCGGCCTTTGACAGCAAGCTCGCCAGCATCGGTTACTTTGACGAGGACGATTACACGGATGCTAAGTGGAACGAAGGAGGAGTCTATTACTACGCTGTTGTTGGAGACTTCCCGAAAATCGACTCGCATTCTTGCAAGCCCGGCGTCAGCAGAGTCGCATACCAGATAGACCTAGATTATTGTGATGAATACCTCATAGACAGAACCATTGTCATCGAGTCAATGGAGTAAGGAATGCCCACGACTGAGGAATTCTACGAGGAATTGTTTCAAGACATCAAGACGACAGCGGATACCTTCGGCATATACATCGAGGACGCATTCTTTGATGTGGTAACTGACTACCTCATCGATGCTGGGGAATTCAATGAGGCGGAGCGTTCTTATTTCCGGCCTCCCCAAGGGGGAATCAGGGTTGACGGCTATTGCGGTGACCCGATCGAAGCGGCGATGGTACAGGATTCTGACCAAGGTACCCTCGGTCTTATTGTGCTTGACTTCAATCAGGACACGAAATTGATAACACTAACTAACACGGATATGGAGACAGATTTTCGTCGCCTAGAGAAGTTTCTCAGACGTTCACTTGAAACGCGTTTCAGGAGTTCCCTCGAACCTACCGATCCTGGCTTCGGCCTAGCGGATCTTATCAACGCACGGTGGAACAAAATCTCTCGCGTTAAGCTTTATCTTCTTACCAATAAGAGGCTGAGTACGCGAGTTGAGGGTAAAGAGCCTTCGTCTATCGAAGGCCGAGAGATTATTTACAACGTATGGGACATCACCCGTTTTGGTAGTCTTGTGCTATCTGGCCGCGAGCGCGAACGACTGATCATAGACTTTAACGATCTCCCTGGTGGCCCCTTGCTAGTTCTGCTGGCAAGCAAACAAAATGATAAGAACCAAGTCTACCTCGCAGCTATTCCAGGCTTGGATCTAGCTCATATCTACGACCGATGGGGTGAGAGGCTCTTGGAGCAAAATGTGCGTGTGTTTCTGCAGGCGCGCAGTAACGTGAACAAAGGCATCAAGCACACCCTTGAAAACGAGCCCGATCTCTTCTTCTCATTCAACAACGGCATTACTGCTACAGCCGAGGCGATAACCACCGAGGCGAGCGATGGCGGCCTCGTGATTACTGGACTCGAAAACTTGCAGATTGTCAATGGCGGTCAAACTACAGCCTCTATCTACGCAGCATTCAAGTCTAAGCACGATCTGAGCAGGGTCTATGTTCAGATGAAACTGTGCATAGTTAGTCCCGAGGCGGCCAAGGAGCTCGTCCCTCGGATATCGGAATACGCAAACAGTCAAAACATGGTGTCTGCCGCTGACTTCTTCGCCAATCATTCCTTCCACATACGTATTGAAGAGTTTTCCCGGCGCGTCTTAGCCCCTGCAAAGGATGGCACCTTCAATCTCACAAAGTGGTTCTACGAGCGCGCTCGCGGTTCATACCGCGATGCGCAAGCTTACCTTACCCCTGCCGCTAAACGCAAATTTGCGAAGGAATACCCAAAGACGCAGACCTTTACGAAGACGGATCTCGCCAAGTACCTCATGGTGTGGACAGACAAGGCATACATGGTCAATCGTGGCGCCCAGAAGAACTTCGCTGAGTTTACGAAGGATATTGCAGGCGCTTGGGAGAAGAACAACAGACAATTCAATGAGATATACTTCAAATGTCTTGTAGCAAAGAAGATCATCTTCGACCTCGCGGGCAAGGTAGTTCAGTCACGAGACTGGTACGAGGCCGGAGGCTATCGTTCGCAGCATGTTGTGCTTGCGGTCGGCGCACTCGCCAACGCTGCTCAAGGAATGGGAAAGTCCGTCAATTTCCTTTCCATATGGAACCGCCAAGGCGTGACGCCAGCATTCGAGAGATCTCTTGGGCAAGCTGCGGATATCGCGCATGAAGTCCTGATGCAGCCTGGTGAAGGATATAGGAACATCTCAGAATGGGCAAAGCAGCTAAAATGTTGGAACTCTGTCAAGCAAATGGAGATAGCTTGGGACGAAGGATGGATTTCGGAACTCATCAGCATCGAAGAGGAAAAGAGAATCAAGGGTGAGGGTGCCTGCAATCAAAGGGGGCTCGACGGCATCGAGGCTCAATCAATTGTTGTTGAGATGGGCGCACAGTTTTGGCAAAACGTACTGGATTGGTGCAAGAAGGAAGGTGAGGCGACCGACAAGGAAAGAGACATTCTAGTATCTGCTGCATCAATGCCCTCAAATCTACCTTCCGACAAGCAATCAATCATTCTCGTCCATTTGATGGCAAGACTTCGGAAGAGTGGCTATTCATATCGCTTAAGGTCACGGAGTCTGAGATTAAAGGGGCAAGTTGATCGCAAAAACCTTTAGCCTCAATCCCAAGGAAATTCGCAACAATCTTGCCAATTTGCTGTGCCAGTAACGGAGGGACAGCATTTCCGACCTGCGTGTACTGGGACGTGCGATTGCCTTCAAAGAGGTAGTCGTCGGGAAACGTCTGCAATCTTGCGGCCTCTCGCACCGTGAGGCTCCTGCATTGCGCAGGGTCAGGGTGAATATAATAGTGACCGTCCTTGGCAATGTGCGAAGTCACAGTTGTAGACGGTTTGTCCCAAAGTTGGACACGGAAACGGTCGTCAAACTTTATCTCCTCGCCCTCCCGTACATCTTGAACATTCTTGTGGTTTGGATACAGATAGTATGGAAATTCGGCAATACGTGCGGGTAATCCATGTTTTTCTGCATATGCGGCACAGAAAACGTATCTGTCAAGGTCAGCGGCGAGATGGGTGCGAGATTCGTGGTTGGCGAGAACGGTGTGAACACCCATTCGACCTCTATACCACTTTTCATATCGCCCTTTTTGTCCATTGACTTTAGTACGTCTCATGAGACGCGACAGGCTTTGGTGGCGGACACGAGATAGGATATCCTCTAAATCCTTTCCCTCCTTGGTGTCAAGCAGCCGCCCTATCGCGCCGTTTACGTACTGGCTCCAGTTTATCTTGCGCCATCCTTTATTTTTTCTCGAAAAACCGCTACGAATGCTAGGAACGCCAACGAGTGCTTCACGAAGCGTTATCTGAGTTGTCGGAATGAGAACAGACGACATTTTCTCGCTGCCCTCTTTTATTCCGAGTAAGATGACTCGATGCCGCATCTGGGGAATACCGTAGAGCTCTGCTTTCACAATAAAATCGCGAGGGTCTGACACCTCGGTCTTGACGAGAGACTTTATCTCATACCCGGCATCTTGCATGTCTACGCAGATGCGATCGAACACACCTTCATCCTTCCTTGTTGCAGAAAGTAGTCCCTTCACATTCTCCATAACGAAAACCGAGGGTTTTAATTTATTGATGAAGGCTAGGTAGCACTTGTAAAGGGTCTGCTTTGGATCCTGCTCAAGCCCTTCCTTGTCATGAGCCCTTCGTGAGCGACCAACTAGCGAATACGCCTGACATGGTGGCCCGCCAATGAGAACCCATTCACCATCCTCTCCACCACCGAATTCGGTTAGTCGCTCCCGTCCCTTCTCTACGAGTGTGTTATCGCCATCCTCTAGTGTTGCACAAATTGCTTCTTTTTCCGCCTCGGCCCATTCGTCCGCATAACGCTCTTTAAGTTCTCCAAGCCGACTCTCATCGTGCGTTTTCATGTATTGAAGGTATAAGCGCGGTATTCGACCACTGTTCGACCTCACAATCTTGTGAAAGAAAGAACGGAGCCGCAATGTCTTATGCGCCTGCTCATCTTTTTCGATAGACATAATAGTCTTGAAGACCGGGTTTCCATAAATGTCATTCAGCGAAGAGAAGCCTTCTCCTAGGCCACCTGGGCCCGCGAACAGGTCTATGATGGGTATCATGTGCGCGTTCCTCCCCTATGCTGTATCGACTTGTGCCCAAGGTACCGAGATTGAAAGTATAGGATTGAGCTACCCTGTACTGGGCACGGAAAAGCATTTAAACACAGCTTCCCTCATCATTAGGTATGCGCTGGGGCGGGAATGGGGAACCTCGCCTCGAGCGGCACACCTGGGGCATCGAACAGCCTCCTGACTGACCCCTCGCGGTCGCGGCATCCCCATCTCCCGGCCCGGAGGTGCGCCTCGGCCAGGCGGGCGTCGAGCAGCGCCTCGTCGA
>ERZ772960.1931-NODE-1931-length-15709-cov-13.761722_pt1 | contig 15709 bp, 14 predicted proteins | sample MGYA00580678_ERZ772960 | MGnify/ENA primary metagenome ERZ772960 (study PRJEB29015, sample SAMEA2737930) | human oral metagenome | biome: human oral; feature: human-associated habitat; material: dental | place: China | collected 2059 ... | reverse complement strand
ATGCCTTTGCCATGCCGGTATCTCCATCATCATTTTACAAGCTTGTGAATATTTTATATTTTATTCACAGCTAATATAACACAGAGCAGCTCTTCTGTCAATGAATATTTTACAGTTTATTCATAGAGTGAATATCCCTCTCGGATGGGCATTCTTTGAATGAATTTGCTGCGCAAAATCTGTATAACTTGACGACGTTATATGCACATATTATTATGTTCGCTAACAAGCTTGCTGCTTACTAAGGACTTAAAACACCATGGATTATCTTAATCATCTGTACGGTAGAAATATAAAAAGAATTAAGGAAATAGACGGCGGAACGATACATAAAATTAAAACACACAATCAAGGTGTGTGCTATATAACGGCATATCAAATCTTTTCAGGTGTAAGCGTTATGTTTAATGATATTCATGCGTCAAAATTTGATATGGTAATGAAAGAACACGCCGACGGGATTCAACGGTATGAGCTTAATCATTGCCGGGAAGGAAAATTTGAAAGTATTTTAAAAGACGGTACAAAGATTTCTTTTGAGGCGGGGGATTTTGCTATTAATCCTTTTGCGAATTGCCCCGAGCATTCAAAATTTCCCATCGACTATTATCACGGAATCAGTATCTATATTACTCCTTCGGCATTGGATGAAGAAGCTGCCGTATTGCAAAAGTATTTCCGTATACATTACGGCAAAATTTTAGAGACGCTTTGCAGCGGAAATAAGGTATTTCTTAAAAGAGGCATTCCGGAAATCGATCATATATTTTATGAAATGTACCGTGTCCCGGAAACAATTGTTATACCTTATCTAAAGGTAAAAATCCAAGAGCTTTTCTTGTATTTAACAACGTTGTGTGAACACCTCGTATTTTTCCGTAAAGCGCATTTTCAAAAAAGTACGGTTGAAATAATCAAGCAGTTACATCAATTTATCGTAAAAAATTCGGAACGCTATTACACATACCAACAGCTTGCATCTCTTTTTAATATCAAACAAACGACAATGAAAAACTGTTATAAATCGGTTTACGGCATAACGATATACGAAACTATCAGAGATGCACGATTAAAAAAAAGTATCGATATGCTGAAAAATACTTCATGCAGTATAACGGATATTGCTTTGGAAATAGGCTATTCAAGCCATGCCAAGTTTTCGGAAGTTTTCAAAAAGGTATATCACATCACTCCTACCGAATATAAAAAAATTATTGCCTCATCGGGGACAACCGGTCTGATTGAGAAAGATTAAAAAGTTAGTCTCCGCTAATATTTTCTGATAAAGGAATTCCTGAAGACTGAAGTTGTTGCAGGTTTTCCTTACGCTTTATCTCAACAATGTGGAGGATCGTTTATGTCTCAAAAACTGACAGTAAAAGATTTAGCGACGATCGGAATTTTTTCGGCAGTGATGATTGTCGTCTTTATCACCTTTTCCATGCTAACGGGTGCATCATTGTTTTTTAACATGATATTCAATGCAGTGTTTACGGCATTTCTTTTAGCACCGTTTTTTATCTATATGACCATGAAGGTAGGAAAGCCGGGCGTTGCGCTTATCTATAATCTCCTGCATGCAATAATGGCGACATTGTTTATGGGACCTTTTATATTTCCGTGGTTCCTCGGCGGCGGTATTATTGCGGAGCTTTCTTTGATTGGAAAGGATAGCTATAGAGACCCGAAACGCATTACCGTCGCATGGGTGATTACGTCTTTGACCAGAGCCGCTCACGGTATGAGCGAAATTTGGTTCTTTAAGGAAGCGTTTTTAAAAACGAGCGTATCCCCCGAACAGGTTGAAGTACAAACACGCTATTATACGGATGCCAAGTGGGTTCTTTTTTCTCTTGCATTGACTGCGGCTGCGGCGGTACTCGGTTGTTATTTAGGAAACAAAATGACCGAGAAACATTTTAAAAAGACAGGCATCATTCAGTAATGCAGTTAGACTTCCGTTCAAAAGGTACGGTATTTCTCTGCACGGTATTTTTAGCATCGACGCTGTCAAAAGATACGCTATTTTACCTGCTATCTGCTATTCTCTGCTTATATGTAGTGATAAGCGGATACAGTAAATCTGTTATAAAATTTATTATCCCAATCGCCGTAGTCGGCTCTTTACGATATATTTCAAAAGGAACCGGCTTCGGCGTTATGCTTCCCGATATGTTTTTGTTTATCGTGTTGAGAATGTTGTCCGTTGTGTTATCGGCATTACCGATTATAAAAACACCGCCGGGTGAGCTTATGGCTGTAATGAGAAAACTGAAAATTCCCGAGACTATTTCTCTTCCATTGCTGTTTATGATGCGGTTTTTTCCGGTCGTAAAAAGCGAATTTAAAGAGATTATCGATTCGCTTCTATTGCGGAATTTGCTTTCATTCAAAAAGCCGTTGATTACAATGGAATACGTATTTGTTCCGATGATGTTTTCGGCGTCGAATATTGCGGAGGAATTAGCTGCCGCAGCGGAAGTAAGAGGTATCTCTGCAGAAGGAATTCATACGTCTAGAAGAGAAATTAAATTCCGAAAAATTGATTGTATCATCGTCATAAGCTCCCTTTTAATTACCGCAGGGCTTTATTATCTGGAAGGCGCTACTATCGTATGATTACACTTGAAAACGTATCTTTTGCATATAATCGGAGCGCCGAAAAAAATCTTACAAATATACAGCTTGAAATAAATAAAGGTGAAGTAGTTGCCCTTATCGGTTTAAGCGGATGCGGAAAGACTACCCTCACACGAATGATTAATGCGCTCGCATATAAATTTTATGGAGGAACGGTAGACGGTGAAATCACGGTTGCCGGAATCGACCCGCGTAAAAAAGAACTTTCTGAAGTAGGGCGGAAGGTCGGTTCAATTTTTCAAAATCCGAAAAGTCAATTTTTTGCGGAAATTGTCGAAGACGAAATTGCATTCGGATTGGAAAATTACGGCGTGGAACGTACGCATATTTTAGAGAGAACCGAACAAGCGCTGCGTTTTATTAACGGGGAGAATTTAGTCGGCAAAAATTTGTTTCAGCTTTCAAGCGGAGAGCGGCAAAAAGTTGCAATTGCTTCCATCAACGCCCTTGATCCTCCAATCTACGTTTTTGACGAGCCTTCCGCCAATCTCGATATGAAAAGCGTTGAAGCGTTAAAGAATTTAATGCTGTCGTTAAAAGAAGCGGGCAAAACCATCGTTATTTCCGAACATAGAATCTATTATTTGAAAGGCATCGTCGATTACTACTATTACCTGAAAGACGGAAAAATCATACAGCGCTATACGAGAGTCGAGCTTCTGCAAAAATCCCCTGCATATTTTGAAGCGGCGGGATTACGGACATATCTTTTGAACAGCGTCAAACCGAAAGCTCTGCAGCTTGAAGGAAAGCATCGTCTGGATATAACAGCCTTATCTTTTTCTTATAAAGGCGCGCTGGTTCTTACCAATGTGAATTACGTGTTTACAAGCGGAAATATCTACGGCATTATCGGCAGTAACGGTGTAGGGAAAAGCACCCTGTCTAAAATTCTCTGCGGCTTACTAAAAGAGAAAAGCGGAACGATTGCGTATAACGGTAAAAAGCTCGGAAAATTGGATAGACGAAAAAGCATCTATTATCTTTCAAATAATCCGGAGAGTAATTTATTTGAAGTCTCTCCTGCTGAAGAGCTTAAACTGAATGATCTTGCTGCAGATGTTGAAAACATACTCAAGCAATTTCATTTAGAGAATACGCAAACAATGCATCCGCATATTTTATCCGGTGGACAAAAACAGCGGCTCACAATTGCGGCGGCAGAGCTTTTGCAAAGAGACGTGTACATATTCGACGAGCCGACCAGCGGTTTGGACGGCAAGAATATGCGCTTGATTGCCGAACGGATGAAATTGCTGCAAGAGCGGCAAAAAATCGTCATCATTATTTCGCATGATTATGAGTTTTTGATGGAATCCTGCAACAAAATCCTCTATTTGGACGGGCAGTCTTTGAAGGAATTTTCCGCCGCGCACGATAAAGAAAAGATATTGGAAGTGTTGCAGGGCGGGGAAGAATTTCCTTAGATTTAATTTGTGAATGTATTCCTAATAAAGAAGGTATATGCCGTACCTTATTTTGTCAAGCCGATGTATATTACAGAGCAGCGGAGTATTAAACTCTCCGCACGAAGCGCCGATCGACGCATTCAACCGTTACTTTACGGAGCCGAATGCATATTTAATCGTTTCGGCAAGGTTTTCTACGCGGGAAACGCCTTGCATCGCGGGGTCGAACTCGTCACCATCGCCGGAGGCTGCCGGAACATAAAGCTGGGTAAAGCCGAGGCTTTGCGCGGTTTTAATCAGCGGTTTTAAGCGGCGCACCGGACGGATTTCACCGGCAAGGCTTAATTCTCCGATAAACGCCTCGTTTTTATGTGCGGGGATATCCGTCCGCGCGGAGTAGAGCGCAAGCGCCAAGGCCAAGTCGATTGCCGGTTCCCGCAGCCGGATGCCGCCGGCGACATTGATATAGATATCTTGATCGGAGAACCGCAAGCCTATCCGTTTTTCCAGTACGGCGGCGACGCGGCTAACCCGTGCGGAATCTATCTTATCGGAGAATACGCGCGTCATCGTGCCCTTAGCGGGTACCGTAAGCGCCTGAATTTCTACCATAAACACGCGGCTGCCTTCAAACACCGGTACGGTTGCAGACCCGGCAGGCAGCTCACCTTGCCGTTGAATGATAAACAGCGCGGCGGGATCCTGTACGGCAGCCAAGCCTTTTTCATCCATCCTGAAAATCCCCAGCTCGTCCACCGAACCGAAGCGGTTTTTAAGGGCACGGAGAAAACGCACATCATCTTCATTCCGCTCAAAAGAGATAACGGTGTCGACCATGTGTTCCAACACTTTCGGTCCTGCGATGATACCTTCCTTTGTTACATGAGCGGTAAGAAAGAGCGCCGCATCCCGTTCCTTTACCCACTGCACCAATTCGTTAGCGCAGTATTTAAGCTGATTGATAGTGCCCGGGATGGTTCCCGCCTGAGGGGAAAAAAGGGTTTGTACCGAATCGATGATAACGACAAGCGGATTGATATTATTTAATACTTTTTCAATATTTTCTACCGAATTGGTGCAGAGCAGTTCGATGTTTTTGAGCGGAATACCGAGCCGGTCTGCACGGCCGCGTATCTGACCGGCGGACTCTTCCCCGGAAACATAGAGCGTCCGCTGCCCTGCCGCTCCGGCTGTTGTGGCAGCTGCTGCTTGCAGCAGTAGTGTCGATTTTCCGATACCGGGTTCGCCGCCAATCAATACCGCCGAGCGCTTTACCGCGCCGCCGCCGAGCACTCTATCGAATTCCGAAATTCCGGTAGTGATGCGAACAGTGTCGTGTACCTCAACCTGTTCAAGCGGGATGGGATGCGCTTCGTCCGTTTGCCGCACGGCGGCGGCGCTCGAAGCAAAGCCGGGGGTAAAGTCCGCTTCTTGGAACTGCTCCTCAAAGGTATTCCATTCGCCGCAGCCCGGACAGCGCCCGAGCCATTTCGGCTGACTGTACCCGCAGGAGCTGCAGCGAAATATCCGTCCGCCGGCCTTCTTTTTTGCCATTCTTTTTTGTTACCTATTCGTCGTTCCGTTCGGAAAGGGTAAGTGTCAGTTTTACGGCCTTATTCCCGCGGAGCACCGTTACGGCGATGCTCTCGTTCGGTTTTTTATCTTCCAAAACGGCATAGTATTCGCTGAGATTGCTGACCGCCTGACCTGCAATTTCGGTGATGATGTCACCGCCGAGGTAGATAACCGCGGCGCGCTTCCCGATACCGTAGCGGACGGCATTTGCTCCTCCGCGGAGTCCGGCTTTTTCGGCATTGCTGTCTTTTTTAACACGGGAAACCAATAGACCGCGCTGCACCGACAGCCCTGCATAGTTTGCAATCGAAGCGTTCAGTTGTACCAGCTCCGCATCGATAGACGCGCGGCGGACTTTTCCGTACTTGATAATTTCGGAGACAACCCGTTTTGCCGTGTTGATGGGCACCGCAAAACCGACCCCTGCGGAACTGCCCGATGTGGAATAAATCATCGTATTGATGCCGATCATTTTACCGTCTGAATCGAGAAGCGGCCCGCCGGAATTTCCGGGATTGATGGCCGTGTCGGTTTGGATCATATTTTTGATGATAATATTTCTATCGGTTTGAATCGGACGGCCGAGGGCGGACACGATACCGACTGTCAGCGTCCGGGTTAAACCGAACGGATTTCCGATTGCGAGCACCCGCTGCCCGACTTTGAGCCCGTCGGAATCGCCGAATTTTATTGTCGTAAGCTGAGTGTTTGCAGGCGGATCGAATTTAAGTACCGCAAGATCGTTTTCACGGTCTACCCCAATAACTTTTGCATTATATTGACTGCCGTCCGACAGAGACACGAATATCTTTGTTGCATCCTCGATAACGTGCGTGTTGGTCAAGATGTAGCCGCGGCTGTCGATAATCGAACCGGATCCGGAGCCTCCTTCCTGCGGAATCGGTTCAAGGAACCAATTCACGCCGACCGTTTCCGTGGTGATATTGACGACCGCATCGTTGGTATTTTCGTATACCGAAATATTTTGCTTTTCGTCCACGGTGTAGCGGCTCGCCGGTTCCGCAGCAGCGGTTAGATACGGACTTGTTTGCTCCGCAGGTTCCGCGGCAGAGACGCTCCCGCGACCGGTATTTTCGATACCGGCTGTTTGCGCACCGCTCTGTTGAGTGTTGACAGTATTACTTCCCGGCAATGTTTCAAGTTCTGCTAAGGTGTCTCCCTGCGGCGCTTTTGTTTCATGTCCTAAATAAAAACCTATTCCATAGGCGGCGAGCGCAACAAAACAGCCGACAATAACGGCAGAAAGAATAAGTTGTCTTCTACTATAAAGCTTCATACGCGATCCTCCTCTAAAAACCGATCGAGTTTTTTGAGATGCTCTAGAATAAATATACAAAAAAAAAGTCTATCCGCCAATACAATAGAGCCTCATGGCAGTCGCGTAAATCTATACCTTAAACTTAGAAACCTCTGCAGCAAGAGCGGCGATACTCTCTTTAGTGCGCAGTGTAATTTGGTTAACTTCTTGTACGGAGGTATTGATGTAAGATGAACCGGAGGTCATTTCGTCCATACTGCCGGTAATAACACGGGTAAGGTCGTCAAGAATTGACATTTCCTTTGCGGCTTTTTCGCCGCCCTTCAGCATTTCTGCAGAACCGCTATTGACTTCAACCGTAACCGTATTGATATTCTTGATTGCGGTCAGAACTTCCCTACTGGCGTTTTCCTGTTCGCGCATCGCTTCGGTCAGTTGATTACTCATCATCTTAACCTGTTCGGACAGATTAAAAATTGCATTGAATTTTTCTTCAACTGTACGTGCCGAACCGGAAAGTCCTTCGATTTCCGTGCCGAACTGTTTAAGCGTCGTTGTGATGGTCTTTCCTTGCGTTGCGGAATCTTCGGCCAATTTGCGAATTTCGTCGGCAACAACTGCAAATCCCTTACCTGCTTCCCCTGCATGGGCTGCCTCAATTGCCGCATTCATTGCAAGCAGGTTTGTCTGACTGGCAATATGCTGGATAACGCCGCTCGCTTCGATTAAGCTACCTGATTCTTCTGCAATCCTTTGCGTAATGGCATTGGAACTATGCAACGTTTCTTTGCCGTCGGAAGTTGCCGAAGCGAGGGATTTTATAGATTCATCAGTTCTTTCCAGAGTCTTGGTAATAGAAGCGATATTTGCAACCATTTCTTCGATAGCCGAAGAAGATTCCGCAACGCTCGCCGCTTGAGTCGCAATGCTGCCGTTTAACTGTTTAATGGTTTGGATAATTTCTTCTATTGTAGCGGAGGTTTCCGTAACGCTTGAAGCCTGTGTAAATATCTTCCGCTTTACATCTTCAATATGTGTACTGATCTCATTTGCAGCGCCGGCAGTTTCCGACATATTCTGTGCAAGTTCATCGCCTATCTTTGTCATCGCACCGGCATTTTTATCAACGGATTGAATTGCCGTTCTAATCTTTCCGATCGTTTCGTTGAAATACTCCGAAAGATTGCGGATCTCATCCAAACCCGTTAGCGGCAAGCTGACGGTTAAATCTCCTTCACCCTGGGCAATATCTTTTAGCGCGGCGGTTACGCGTACAAGCGGATTGATAATACGATGCGACAGCCAATACACTACGATAGCGGCGATAACCAGCATTGCTACGCCGATAAGATACATCCACCGATTTAATGTTCGTACATCAGTTAAAAATTCTTTTTCGGGAGCCAGCAACATCACAACCCAGTCGGTTTCCATCTTTTTTCCTACCACAAATTGCGTTTCACCGTTATATGAACTTGAACCGTTTACAGCATCGTCCGATTTAAATACCGATTCAACCAGAGCGGACAGTGAAGCCATATCCTTATCATTTGCGGCAGCATCGCTGATGGAAGTTTGAGAGGCAACTCGGCTAAAGTCGGTATCTCCTATAACTTTTCTGCTGGTTCCGACAATAAAGACGGATCCGCTTGTGCCGACGGTAACGGTTTTACAGATATCGGAAAGATATTGCCCGTCTATATCGATCGAAAAGAAACCTACAATTTTCTGATCTTTTCCATACATGGGAATTGCATATGAGATGAGAAAAACGTCCTTCCCCGCCGGAAAAGGTTCGGACAAAAATGGAGTCCCGTTCATAACGGTGTTGTACCACGACTGATTTCCGCAAAAAAAACTGCTGCCGTCGGCACGAATAAGGTTTCCGTCCATGCCTGCCATACCGTAGCTTTTTACGGACGGCTGGCGTTTAATAAGAAAATCAATTTCTCGTAATCGTTCAGGGATACTTAAACTTTCATCAAACAGAACGGGAGTATCGGCGACCCCCTCCAGCCAGAAAGAAAGATCTTCGATTTCATGATCGATTTTTTCGGCAGTTGTAACCGCTTTGTTTTGCAGTAACTCCATAACCTTTGCAGTAATTGCCCGTCTGACAATAGTGCCGGTCAAAACGGTCTGTAAAACCGATACCGTAATAACAAATAATGCAAAAATAATAATCATTCTTTTTTGCAAACCGAGTTGTTTCTTCATAGTTGCTCCTCATCCCAAAACTCATAGCGTCGCAAAAGCGATAAAACGATTATTAATTGCTGAATGGGTATCTCAAAAAAAAATACAGTTCTTAGAGATGTATACTTTTTATTATCATTATCTGTGCCATCATGTCAATTATCCAAGAGCAGAGCAAACGTATTTGCATATTTTTTTAACTTTTTTCAAAAAAATATAAAAATTCTTAGCCAAAAGCCCGCGCGTGCCGCATAAAGGAAGTATGAACTTTACAAGATATTATTACGGCATTAAGCGTATGCCAATCCTATTGTGTTTATTTGTTGCTGTCTTTACGGGTCTTTCCGCGCAAAACCACGGGCAGCAATCGCTTTTTGACCGTCTTACCGATGCCCCCTTTATATTCGGGCAGGTGAGCGATGACGATACCGATGAGAATTCGGAAACGAAAGAGGAATACGATTTCGATGAAGATTCCGGAACAGACCAAGAAGCAAACGCCGCCGAGCACAAAACTGCCGAACAACAAACGGACGAATCGGCTAAGTCTCAAACAGACAAAGTAGATTCCGCCTCGAATGTACAACCGAACGACACAAGCGCTTCGAAGGAGACGGCATCGGAACGCGACTATTTTTTTCGCTATATGCACAGTATTCGCAAGGGCGCCCAAATTTCCGCCGGCATAAGCGGATGCGGCTATATCGGCTATCTGCAACTTGAGGCGCCGATGCCGATCCCCTACTTTGAACTTTCGATTAGGAATTTCGGCATCGGACTGTATCCGCTTGCCGCACTGCAATCCTATTTTCCTGAAAAGAACATCCCGACGCTGTTTCTCGGCGCAGGGGGTTTAACCTTTGACGGTTTCTTAAAAGCGGCGAATTTTACCGGTTATGCCAAAACTAAGGCAAGCTATAGCGGGATTAAATTTCCCCGGGAACACTTTATCGGAATCGGCGGTGCGCAGAAGACCGTCCACTATGGGATTGAAGTATACGGCAACGGATGGAACGGCGCTGTTTTTGCAAGTCCCGAACCGAAGAAACAGCGAATGCGTTACGGCTTTATGGGCGGTTGGCGTATGAATCGGAAAAAGACTAATATCAACTTTACCCTGCAACATCTTACAGCCTTTATGCCGGAATTGACCGGAGAGGTAAAAACGACTGCCGCACGAACTGCAAACGGGAAAACTTCGAGTATTCAGCCGTCCGGTACGTCAGGTATATATAATGAATATACGCAGCAGCACTACCATGCGCTTTTCGGTTTGAATGCCGTTTTTACCCATCCGATTGTCTCGTTTGCAGCAACCGGTTTTACCAGTTATGCAGCGGATAAAATCGTTTCGGGAGCATTACAGGCTGAATGCGATGTGCGGCATCGCTATGCGGGCATACGCACCGGCGGCAGCTATACCGGAGCGAATGCCGTAAACTGGGACGGCAACCGTCAAAACGAGCGGATTACCGCTTTTATTCAACCGTATGTTAAAGCAGGTATCTTTTCAGTGGTTACGCTCTATGCGTTCGATAGGGAAGACGGAACATTACTTCATAACGGCGGAGTTACCGCACAGGTAAAGCATAATGTTATCCGCTGGAAGGCAAACTGGGATTACCGCAATGAGCTGCATACGGCGAAAACGGAACTGATATGCGTAAGCAATCCGAAATGGTTTAGCGGTGTTCAATGGTTTCAAAAAGCAGTTTTCGGAGTTTCGGCCGATCTGCAGGACAAAACCGCCAATCCGTTTGTCTTGAAAAAATACGCTGCTTATGTGAACAGTAGTTTTTGCATCGCCGACAGCGTTTTTTGCGGTATCGGAGGTTCGGTATCTCAATCGATACGGAAAGAAGAAAACAAAAGAAAGCGCCTTATATACTTGAAAAACCCCGTGTACGGCGGCAGCGTATATGTAAGTGTTAAACGGAACGGTATCGGCAAGACACACTCCGGCAAACTGGAGCTTTCGGTCAAAAACGAAAATCCGTATTTCGATATCAAACTAGGGTATCAGGTTCGCGGGAAGTAAGGGAACGGCAAACGATTTTCAGTCTCTCATTCGCCGAATTTATTAAAATAGCCTTGAATAAAGATAATCGGTGTACCTTTATCGCCGCTTCCCGAAGTAAGGTCGCACAACGAACCGATCAGGTCAGTTAGCCGGCGGGGTGTTGTGCCTTGAGCCTCGCTTCCATCGATCTGTGACGAAAAAGCATTTTTTTTATGTTCGCTGATGTAATTAATCATGGCCTGATACTGAGCTTCGCCGGACAAATTTTTAAAGTTATTGTCGGCAAGGTACTTCAACTTTACCTCATGCGGAGTGCCGGATAATCCTGCGGTAAAGCCGGGAGATACGACCGGATCGGCAAGTTCCCAAATTTTCCCTACCGGATCTTTAAAGGCTCCGTCTCCATATACCATCACTTCAACCGTTTTTCCGGTTTTTTCTTTAAGCATAAGCTGAATCTTTTCCGCCAACGCTTGACAGCCGTTCGGGAAAAGCTTGATAGAATCCTCCGTTGCCTTATTTGAGCCAAGCAGGCCGTATGCGCTGTTATATCCGCTGCCGTTAACCGGTTCGGACAGTACATCATCAAGGCCGTACACGCGGATTGCACCGTGCTCCTTTAACCGCCGTTTTGTATTTTCCCGTGTGTGAATGTCACAGGCAAGTACGTACTTTGTTGAGGAAAGAACAGCGCATGGGTCATTCGCCAATAGAATAGAAGACTGCGCATTGTATTTTTTGATGATTGAGTTATAAAAGGAGATATAATCGATGCCGGTAAAAGGATGTTTATACACCCCGAAACGCTGCGTAAATTCCTCCATCGTAAAGAAATCCTGCCACGGGTTTACCGATTCGGCTTTGCCCGTATCGGGATCCATCAGACGGTTCCCAACTTCGTCGGAAGGATAACTCAACACAACAGTCAGCCTGTTTCCGGCCTTTGCAATACCCTCCAAACAGATTGCAAAACGGTTTCTGCTCAAAATAGGAAACACTAAGCCGATGTGTTCGGTTCCGAATTTTGCCCGTATATCGGTCGCGATCTGGTCGGTAGAAGCATAATTCCCTTGCGACCGTGCCACAACAGATTCCGTCACGGCAAGAATATCCCGATCGTGGATGGAAAAACCCTCCGCCGCCGCCGCTGATAAGAGCGTATTCACCGCTATTACAGCAATATCGTCTCCGGTATGTACGATGGGGGCTATCAACCCCCGCGAAATTGTTCCAACCTTCTGAGGCATAATCTTCCTTCTTCGAATACTTCTAAAAACGCAGCAGCGCTATTTAGAAATAACGTTTGAGCATATCTAAAAACTCAAGTGAGCTTTGGGATATACCCGTTTATTTTAATCGGGCGGCAGCCGTTTCAGCCTTTGCCCTGCTCGGATAAAGCTCTACGCAGGAGCGCTGCAGCCATCCATCCGTAAGATGCACCCACAACTCGCTTTCGGAATTTCTTGATACAAACTGTGTGCCTGTTACCTCGTATATCTCTTTCCGCCGCGCATGGTTGACAATAATACCGCTCGCTCCCGGGCTATCTTTTAACGAAATATACGTCTCGATAATAACGGCAAATCGATCGGCATCATTTGAAGCCGAATCAGACGGCAGCGTAATTGAATCCAAACCGGAGTGCCGCACACAGGAGAGCAAACAGAATAAAAAGCAAACGGTAAAAATTTTACATAGCGCGGCGCTGCCGGTTTGTACCATGTTTTTCACAGTTATAACTGATAAAACCTTCGGAGTTCGGAAATGAAGAGCCCATCCGACGGAACTATCGGAATATTTTGCAGTTCGTCAATCGAAAACCATTTTAATTCGGAGTGTTCAGAGGAAACACAGGTCTGCTTCTCCGGAATAATCACTTCGTAAGCAAAAAGATCAAAATCATGGTGCTCATCTTGAAAATGCTTATGGGCAATGAATTGCCCGACTGATATGTGAACGGCAAGTTCCTCTTCATACTCGCGAATTAATGCCTGTTGATGCGTTTCACCTGCTTCACACTTTCCGCCGGGGAATTCCCAATGCTCTCCGATATCGCCGCCGGGCGCCCGTAAGCCAAGCAGAAATCTATTATTCTTTCGAACAATACCTACTACCGATTGCCGCATAAGCTATAAGAACAATACCTGCGAGAAAAGCAGATGGGCAACACCGGCAAACAGGCAGAAAAAACCGATCGGTTGTTCAAAGGTAAGGATACGGGTAAAGAATGGAGACAATGTCAAGTGATTTTCGGAGACTTTAAGCCATCGGTCAAAGAATACGATACAGCCGAGTATGCCGGAAAGAGCCGGAATAATATCACCGACCACCGGCGTATTTCCTGTGATGGGGCTAAGCAGTTTAAATACGGCTGAAATTCCCGAAAAGATCAAGAGCACCAACAAAAATGTCGGATCGTTTAAAAGAGGATATTTGTTGTTAAATTCATCTTTGTCTTTTGCCGAAAGGATTAAAATCCCTCCCATCATAAGGTTTGTAGTGACGGAAAGGTAATAGAACGGTAACATTATGTACCCCCCATAACGCATATTGAAGTTCCTTCAGAATACCGTATTTAAAAAAAAAAAGCAATTCGTTCGTTCATAAAACATCGCCAACGGCTTTGTAGACCTTTCGGAAGAATTTTACTATACTGTACGGATGGATATAAAAAATAAACGAGATTACTTTTTGCCGCTTATATTAACCGTTACGGTTATTGCACTTGACCAACTAACCAAGCGGCTGATTATTACATCGATTGAACCGTGGTCTGTCGGCATCTCCTTTTTCGGCGACCTTTTACGAATTGTCTGCGTTTACAATACCGGCGCAGCCTTTAGTTTAGGAAGCGGACTTTCTTCCGTCATGCGCTTTATCGTTATGGCCTGTATCCCCGCCTGTTTTATTGCTGGCATCTGCGTATTCTATTTTAAGTCGGAATTCACACGGCTGCAGCGTTGGTTTTTAGGCGGTATTATCGGCGGCGGAATAAGCAACTTACTCGACCGGTTCTTTAGAACGGAAGGAGTTGTTGACTTTATCGACGTTAAATTTTTCGGCCTTTTCGGTTTGGAACGCTGGCCTACCTTTAACATCGCAGACTCAGCTATTGTCGTATGTGCGCTTGGGTTATTTATCACTATTTTATTACATGAATGGAGTGAAAAACGTAAAAGCCGGAACGGGTAGTGAGGAATAAATGCGCAATATCGTTCTTTTTTTAATTATGGGGACATTAGTAACACTTGTTCTTATCGCCGTTTGCACCGTCGTATGTGCCGGAATTACTATTTTGGCGGCAAAACTGATCAATACACACATCTTAGCTGCGTTGCCGTTTTCGGTTATTGCCGGAACAGTGTTATCGTTCTTCTTTTACGGTAAGATTATGAAGAAACTAATGAACAAGTACGAGCTGAATAAAAGAAAATAAACTTTTAAAACGGGAACTGTTTGTATTAATCCTCGTCTAATACCCATCGGACATCTGGCGGTTCAAATCTTTCTGACACAGCTCTTGATAAATAGGTGCGCGGTTTTTCAGTTCTTCTTTAACAGCCTTGTCGAACGGCATATAGCGCCAAAATACATTCCGTACTTCCTTATCGAGTTTCTGGATACCTTCGCTTTCCTTGGTCATCCAAATCAGATAGTCTTCGATAAAGTATTCCTTTACATCGCCTTTCAGCTTTTGAGCTTGGAACCATTGATAATAGTTACCGGTTAAGCCTTCTTCCATCCAATAGTAAGAAGCCTTTTCTTTTGCAACCTGCCATCGAAGATCGGCCGTTGCCGTCAACAGTGCATTTTTTAAACTTTTTGTATACATCGGAATCGCAATGCGTCCTCGGCTGGTTACGCGGTTATACCGATCGAAAGGTTCCCAGCAAAAGCCGATGTCGCCGTAGGATGGAATGAGGATAACAAACGGCGGTATTCTATTCAGCTGAGAGCGGTATTGACGGCAATACGCTTCGCAGTCAATACTTTCAATCCACCGCATAATTTCCAATACATTTTCCCTAATACCGATTTCGTTTGGTGTACAACGGAAAAATTCACGCGATAAAAGAGGAAAATGATTTCCTTGCCGTCCGCAAGTCATCTTAACCATTTGCCGAACGGTATCAAGTTCCGTATTTACATCAGAGACATTCAATTCGCCGTCGCCGCTCGCCTCGATTTTCTCCTTCAATGAACGGACATCGTCATCTACACGATGCCATTCATTCAAAAAGCTGGTCAACTCTTTATCCAACGCCAGAATGCGCCGAAGACTCTCGCCGAGATCGCTTATATTGCGCTTTTGTATTTCGGTAAACGGAGCTTTTATCCCCGCAAAACCGGCAAGGCTATCATGCACAAACAACTCATTTATTTGACTTTTTACCAAGTTCTCCGCGTTTGAGCGTTCATCGGATTTTGCACGAAGCAAATTTTCGGCACTTTGCAATTTTCCCTGCGCTTTACTCAAAAGTTGCTGAAACTGGGCAGAAATATTTTTTTGCTTTGACCGAACCTCGTCAGTGGAGGAAGGATTAATCAATCCGACGGCAATGTCATGGAACCATTCATCAAGGTAGTAAA
>ERZ772960.1927-NODE-1927-length-15734-cov-4.105045_pt1 | contig 15734 bp, 18 predicted proteins | sample MGYA00580678_ERZ772960 | MGnify/ENA primary metagenome ERZ772960 (study PRJEB29015, sample SAMEA2737930) | human oral metagenome | biome: human oral; feature: human-associated habitat; material: dental | place: China | collected 2059 ... | reverse complement strand
AAAGAGTTCCTAATCCGATTAAAAAATACTCCCTAATTAATTTAAAAACTGTTTTTTTATTCATAAAATACTCCTTTCACCAAAAAATAAAAAAAAGATAAAAAATAACTAAAAAAAGGAGTGATTTAATGAAAGTAAACTATAAAAAGCTAATAACATTAATAGGTGGTAAATGCTGGAGTGTTAAGGACTTAGTGAATGAAGCTAAGATTCAGCCAAAAGCCTATTATGACATCAAAGCAGGAAAAGACACATTAAATATAAAAACAGTTGGTAAGATAGCCAAGGCTTTAGATGTTGAAGTAACAGAACTTTTAATATTAGATTAACAGCTAATGCTCAAAAAAGAGCGACAGCTCAAGGGGAGTGATATATGGAGTTTGAAAAATTATCAGGATATGAAAAGATAAAGTTAATATTAGAGAATTATACAGACCTTAAGGATAGACTAGAGTATTTAAAAGCCAATATAGACAACATCAGCTTGAAGCATAGTTATAAGTATGATAAGCCTGTAAAAAGCTTTTATAGTGACTATCTTAGTGAGATAGAAAAGATTGAAGACATCAAAGAAAAAAGATTACAAATAATAGGCTTACTTGAATATTTTTTATACCTTGTAAATTCTGGGATAAGATATTTAAAGGACTGCCAGTTTAAGTATTATGAAATACTTGAGTTCTATTATATTAAGAAAATGAAATTAAAAGAGATAGCACGTAAATTAGGAATTAATCCAGTAACAGTATCAAAGAATAAAGATAAGTTGATAAAAGAAATAGCGAGTTTTCATTTTGATGATTTACTAGAACAATTTAGGGATATCCTAGAACGTTAAAAGAAAGTGACCAAGCAAAGATTAAGATTAAATAAGGTGGTGTTATATGGAGTTTTTAAGCAAGGAAAGTATAAACAGTAAAGAATTGTTAGATCAGATTAATATTTTTAGAGAAATGGAGTACAAGGAAAAAGAAGTAAGTAACACATTAACAGAAGCACAAAAGAAAAGGGGGCATTATATAGAGCTAACACATGATAATTTATTAAAAATAATTAGAGATGAATTTAATATTAAAGTTAACGCCGTAAATAAAAACGCCGTTAAAAATAATAATCATTATAATGGGCCAGTTGAAACATCTTACAAAGATGACAAGGGAGAGCTTAGACCTATGTTTATTTTAACGATAGACCAAGCCAAACAAGTATTATTAAGGGAGTCTAGAATTGTTAGAAGAAAAGTTATAGAATACTTGAATTTACTTGAAAAGAGAATTAGACAACTTGAAAGGAAAAAAGGAATAACAGCAAGAAAAGGAGAAACAGAAGCCATAAAAATGTTATTGGAATATGGAAATATACCAAAGGAAAAACATAATTTATATTATATGACATATTCAAAGTTGCCTTTTGTTGCATTAGGAATGAAAAGAGTTGAAAGGGATAAGCTACCTGCAGATGACCTGGAGCAAATAAAAGAACTTGAAAACATTATTGAAAAGACAATTTTAAAAGGAATGTATAAAAAGCTAGATGTTAAAGCTATTTATAAGGAATGTAAAAAAGCTTGTATTGATTCACTGGTAGACATAGAACAAAAATTAATTAGTTAAGGAGTGAATGAATATGAAAGACCGTAAAAAGATTGAAAAACTATTATCTAATTTAGTTAAGGAAATGATAAGACAAGAAATGATAGAAGCTGATAAAAAAGAAGTGGAAAGCAATTTTAAAAATGCTAGAGAGTATGAAATTAGACAACTATTGGAAAAGATTGAAGACGACTATAGTAATTATATAAGAAAAAGCTTTTAAATGAGGTGGTAAATGATTAAAAAAGTTTATATAGATGTTTTTTTTATGGCTCTATCATACGAAGCTACTAAGGTATTTATAAATAAAGATGATGTAATTATTAGTTTTAAAAATGAGGGCCAGGAAGAAAACAAAGAGATATTAGAATTAATTGAAAGCTTAGGAATAAAGGAAGTGATAGGAGATTATAGCATTACATTAAATTTTGAACTTATGATACTAGAGATTCACCAGCAATATAAGTTTAGGATATTAAGAAAATTAAGCAAAGATGACATAGATAAGATATGGACTATAGCAATGGTTGACATAGATACTTTAATGACTAGAGAGGTGGAAGCATGAACATTTTTATAAGAGGTACAATGGACGAAGTTATCCAAAAATTAAGAGAGTTAGTAGCTCAAGAAAATAAAGGAGTGATTATCAATGGAAAATAAAGAAACACAGGTTATAAATTTAGTTTTGGACTTAGAGGAGACTATTATGGATATTGAAGGGTTTAAGGGTATGTTTTTAGCATTAGAAGAAGCTTTATTTCATGCAGGTAATTGGGATAAAGAGAATTATAGATACATGGTTCATCACATGTTTAGATTTATAAGTAAAATTAATAGAGACCTAGAAAAGACATTCGAGGAGCTAAAAGAAAAAGCCTCAATTAATTCTAACAGCGACCAAGCAAAGAATTGATTAAATAGGCTTTTATATATCTAATTATACAATATTGTCTTGTAAATGTAAAGAGTTAAAAAAATGAAGCTCTATGATAGCCTAATTTAAGCTTTTAAAGGGCTTAGGTATATAAGATATAGGCTATTTTTAAAGGGGGTGTTATATGATAGAAGCTTAATACAATACACATTAAAAATTAAAGAGGAAAATTATATGAACTGTTAACATACATGGGGGGAGGTTAAAAAAGTTTTAACAATTAGTTATTGATACCGCTACCCCTCTTTTTTCTGGAGAAATTGCCAGAAATTAAAATTTTAAAAAAAGGAGTTGATTAGATGGACACAAGGCATGAATGGGAAAAAAAAGCAGCAGCTACTAGAGCAAAAATAGAAAAATTAGCAAATGAAAAAGTATTTAAAAAGCAGCATTTAACTTTTATAAGTAATAGAATATATCCAGGTTTTAATGATTTTCTTTTTATGCTCCAGTATGAACATAAGATAATTATTGATGATTCTATCATAGAAAGTATGGGCGATATTTTTATTTATCATATTAAATGTTCATACAATAAAGCTTTAAAGTTAAAAGTGTGTAAAGATTCAGCTAATGCTATATCTAGGCTTGAAATTTTAGGGGTGTGAGATATGAAACAAGTAATATATTTTGAAGATTATGACTATTATGAGAATGTAAATTTCTTAATTGAAGAACTGGAAAAACATAATATAAAAGTGTTAGATATTATCATAAGTTCAAGGTTAATGAAATCAAGTAGTAAGGTAACACATACTTTAATAGTTGAATCTCTTAATAAAATAAATGTGGAGATTGAAAAGATTGAACCTTATCCAGATATACAAGGGATAGTTATACATATTAATGGTGGTGATATTATTGAATTTTGAAAAAGCATTCAGAGGCTTTTATAAGTCAGTAGGAGACAAAGGAAAAGAGCCAATATTAAAATATAAGACTGATGAGCAGCTAAAAGAATTTAATAATAAAATTGTTGGATACAATGAAGCTAATGAACAATTTGAAAGTTTTGTCGGTTATTTAGCTGATGATTATGTCCTTGTGGATCTAGATAACAAAGATTCACAAGGTGGATATGATAGCAATAAAACAGAATCAAAAAAATTAATAGAAATATTAGAGCATTATGGCATTAATACGCCGATAGTTGAGACACCTCACGGACACCATTTTTATTTTAAAGTTAATGATTATCAAAAAGAGAGCTTAAAAAGTGTATCAGGTGTTTACAGTCTTATAGGTTTAAAGGTTGATTATAAGCTAGGAAGTAAAAAAGGGTGTGCTTGTATGAAAGCACTAGGAGAGGTTAGAAAAATTATAAATGACACCTCAGGAATTTCAGGACTACCTGCTTTTTTATTAAATAATAAAGTTCTTAATAATACTCTTAAAGAGCTGGAAGAGATAAAGGGTACTACTGGGGGGCGTAATTCTTTCATATCTAAATACAAGTACCAATTATTAAAAAATGGTTATGATGAGCTTACAACTTATCAGGTACTAGAAATAATTAATAATTTTATATTTGTAGACCCTTTACCAATGCAAGAATTAACGGTACTTATGAGGCAAGAACATATTGAAACTGAAAAAGATACATCAGGGCTAAACAATGATAGTTTTTTATACTATACAAATAATGGCAAGCTAAAGGTTAATACTTATAAAATGGCTCAAAAGTTAATAAATGATTTTTCTATCATAAATATTGATAATTTTCTTTATTCATACAATGGACAATATTATAAAAAGTGTGAAAAAGAAGACATCGAAAGGGCTATCCTAAGGCTCCATAAAGATATAACAATGAATGAATTAAAAGAAGTATTAAAAAAGATTCAGTTAGGAGCTGATAAGAAAAAAGAAAACTTAGATTATATTGCTCTTAATAATGGAGTATTTAACTTAGATACAAGGAAGCTAGAGCCCTATAGCAAGGATAAAATAACAATGGTTCATATGGATATTATCTATAATGATGATGTTGATATCATAACTGGAGAGCCAACAGGTACGAACATAAAAAATTATATGATGGAGCTAGTCCAAAATGATTATAATTTATTTTGTGTATTGTGTGAGTTCTTAGGTCAAGCACTTTATAGAAAAGAAAATATTTTACAAAAATGTCTTATCATAAAAGGGGATAAAAGCAATGGAAAAAGTAAGTTTTTAGAAATATTGATTAAATTTTTTGGTGCTGAAAATGTAAGCACCTTAGATTTAAAAAGGTTTGAACAAAGATTTGATTTATTTAGTATTGTGGATAAAATGGTTAATATAGGTGATGACATAAGCGGGCAATATATCCCAGATAGCTCTAATATTAAGAAAATTATCACATCTGAAATGTTACCAATAGAGAGAAAAGGACAAGACTTATTTGACTACAAGCCTCGTATTATTTGTATTTTTAGTTGTAATAATTTACCAAGGTTTGATGATTCTACTAAGGCAATTAAAAGAAGGTTGTGTATTTTACCATTTAATAATACTTACAGACCTGAACTTAATAATATTAATCCTTTCATTGTAAAAGAAATGACAACACCAGAGAATTTATCAGAAATATTCAGCTGGTCAGTATGGGGCTTAGATAGAGTATTAAGAAATCATAGGCTTACAGATTCACCTAAAATAATAGAGCTTGTGGAAGAGTTTGACAAGGACAATGATCCAATAAGAACATTTATTGAGGACATAGCAGGAGATACTGAACTAGATTTAAAAGGTTATTTCAATATGAAAGATACTAAGGCAGTTTACACAGATTACCAAATATGGTGCAATAATAACGGCTACAAAGAAATGAATAATACTAAATTTGGTAAACAGTTAAAACAGCACATACCAGGTTTAAATAAGGAGAGATACAGAAACAATTTTAAGTTATCATATAGATTCACTTTATAAATAGTATTAAAAAAACAGTAATATAATACTAATAAAAAATACAAAAATTGACTGTAACATTTAATTAGTAGGAACATTATTTTGGTATTAAAAAAATAGTATAATTTAACTTAAAAATATTAGTATTAAATGATAAAAAATATAAAATTTATTCTTTTTTAGGAAGTACAAAAAATATTTGAAAACAAAAATATCAAAAACTAATAACAAAAATGATTCTATCTAAAAAATAAAAAAGTTCCTAGTAAATGTTAAAAGTTCCTAGTAAGTTCCTACTAAAATTAAGTTAGTAGGAACAAAGCCAAAGATATATAATATCTTAATTTAATCTTATATTGTTCCTGTGTTCTTATTAAATATATAAATGTATTAAGAAATAAATAATAATATATCTAAAAAATAAAAAAATATATGTATGTATATATATATAAGAAAATAGCAGTTTAGTAGGAACAGGAACAGCACATATAAAAAAGTATTGGTATTAAAAGTAAAAATTATGTACCTACTATAAAAAAGCCTAAGAACTTTAGTAGGTACACATATTATAAAACATTGGTATTAAAAAAAAACGAAAGGAATTGATAAAAATATGAGACTTGTTATAAATGAAAAAGTATTCGATAGTAAAGAATTTAAGGGGACTGAAGCCGAATTATTAGAGCAACTTGTGTACGAATTTTTAAATATAAATAGTGTTGTAATGATGGAAAGATTGGCGGTTGTATATGAAATGTTAATCGGATACATCAAAGATGTACTAGAAATTCAAGAGGATCCACCTTTTAATTTTGATGATATTGAGAGTGATAGGGAGAAGCTAGAAATAGTTATCGAACAGTACAAGTTTGCTAAGTTTTTATCGAGTAGATACAAAGGAAGCTATGAAAGTTATTTAGACCTTCTGGAACAATATGAAGTATTTAGCAAAGACAAGGCTATAATGACATTAATTGATTATAAATTAGCTAGGTTTGGAAATGAGATATTTAAGGAAATGGGCATTGAAATAATTGATAGAATAGACCAAGGTTTTATAGTTAAAGATAATAGCAAGTATATAAATTAAGCCTCTATCATATCAAAGGAGTTGATTAAATGAGAATGTTAAATGTTGATGATGTAAAAAATTTATTACAAGTAAGTAAGCCAAAAGCTTATGAAATTATTAGGACATTGAATGCTGAATTAAAAGACAAAGGTTATTTGACTGTACAAGGTAAGATTAGAGAAGACTATTTATTTGAAAGAATGGGAGCTTAATTATGCCTGCTGAAAAGGAAAAATTAAAAGGTGAGTACACTGGAAGGTGGAACGCTAGATTCACAATAAAATTAATTAATGGAAATAGTAAAAGAATATATAAAAGAGGTTTCAAAAGTAAAAAAGAAGCCTTAGAATATGAAAAAAATATGATATTAGATAATAGCCTAGGTTCAAATATTCAATTTAGAAAGATAGTAGATAAGTACCTAGAATATAAAAAAATGAGAGTGAAAGAAAGTTCATTTTTAAATTTAAAGTCAATTTTTAAAAATATCACATTTTTTGACAATTTTATTTTATCTGAAATAACACCTAAAATAATATCAGATTTTCAAAATGAGCTAATAAAGACATATAAGCCCAGCACAGTAAAGATAATCAATGTAAACTTAAGAATGTTATTTACCTGGTGTGTTAGATATAGAAATTTATCAAATAATCCATTTGATATGGTTGAAAGATTAAAGATTGAAACATCAAAAGAAATAAATATAATTACAGTTGATGAATTTAATCAAATAGTGGAGCAAGTCAATAATGAAGACATGAAGCTGATGTTTAAGCTACTTTTTTGGACTGGTTTAAGAATAGGTGAAGCTAGAGCATTAAAGATTGATGATATAGATTTTGAAAATAAGACTATATCAGTGACAAAAAATTATACTAAATTACATGGTAAAGAAAGTTTAACAAGTCCTAAGACTAAGAGAAGCAATAGAATTATAAGAATCGATGATAAATTAGTTGAGGATATAAAAGAGTATTTAGACAAGGCATTATATATAATTAATGATGACTTTATATTTAGGCATCAAAAGACTAGCTACACCGCTAAATTTAAAAAGGTAGTTCTAAAGGTTCTAAAAAAAGATTTAAGAATACATGACCTAAGACATAGCCACGCAAGTTTTTTAATCAATAACGGTGTTGATATCCTGCTAATATCTCAAAGGCTAGGACATAGTAATATAGCTATGACATTAAATGTTTATAGTCATTTATATCCTAGTAAAGAAAATGAAGCCATAGAACTAATTAATAAATTAAAGGGAGTTTAAAAACTCTCTTTTTTTTCTGCTCCACTTTTGCACCATTTTTCATAAAAAAACATATAATTTTACACTTTATTATAAATACTGAAAATACAAAGCCTTGAAAATATTAGAAATAAAAATTTATATATTGAAAAAAAATACTTGCATAAAATTAATTAATAAGATATAATCAAATTAATAAAATTATTCAAAATTATATATAAAATATTAGATATTTTGAAAATAAAAATATTTTTAGAGAGGAGGTTATATGAAGAACAACATGTTATTACCTAATTTTTATGGTGTTTTTGAAGTAAAAAGTGCTACTAAAAATAGACTTAGAATGGAAATAGAAAAGTTAAAAAATAATAAAGTTGAGATTGCAAACTTAAAAGAAAATCTGAAAAAGATAGAAATTATCAAAAGTTTTAAAGTGGTTGAAAGTCTTGGAAGTTTAACAGTTGAATTTGATGATAAAGAAATTGATACTCAATTTATGATAGGTATAGTTCTTAAATTGTTAAATTTAGATGAAGAACTTTTAAAAGGCAGAGAAGCTAAGGCTAAAACTTTATTTAAGACTGTGGCTCAAATAGCAGATATTACTATATATAATAAAACAAAAGGTTTGTTTGACACAAAGACTTTATTAGGAACAGGTCTTTTAATATATGGATTAAAGAAATTTAAGGCTGATATGATTTTACCAGGTGGAGCAACATTAATTTGGTGGTCATATAGACTTTTATCAAAAAAATCATAGTAAGGAGGTCTGAATGTTTAAAAATATGTTGAAGAAAACTTATTTAATGTTTAACAAGGTAAAAGTTGTTCATAGTATTCCTGGAAGAATAAGACTTCTTATACCTTCACTTGATAAATTTCCTGAAGAAATGAAAAAACATGAACATTATATAAGTGCTATAATAAAACTAAAAAAAGGAATAAAATCTATTGAATATTCTTATTTAACAAGTAAAATATTAATAGAATATGATAAAACAAAATTGAAAGAGCAAGATATAGTTGATTGGCTAAACAAGATTTGGAAGATCATAGTCGATAATGAAGATGTTTATCATGGTATGTCTGTTGATGAAGTTGAAAAAAATGTCAAAAGATTTTATGAAATGTTAAAAGGAGAATTAGAAGGGAGAAAATAATCAATGAAAAATGATAATTTACTCGCTTGTGAGATTGTACACAGAATAAGAGGAAGAATTCGTATAAAAAGTAAGGCTTTTAAATATATTGGAGCTTCTTTGAAAACTGAAATTGAAAAACAATTAGTACAAGTAAGATATATAGAAAGTGTAGAGATAAGTTTAATAACAGGGACTATCCTTATATATTTTGAGGATGTTTCTTTAAGTGAGCAAAATTTAATAAACTTAATACAAAATACACTTAACTCACATATATTTGAAATATGTAAAAATGAGAAGATTGAAAAATCATCTAAGTATGTAATCGAAAGAAAATTACAAGAAGAAACTCCTGGAGAAATTATAAAGAAAATTATTACAACTGCTGGACTTTTAGGATATAATCTATTCTTTAAATCAAAACAAGAAGTTGTAGCAACAGGAATTAGAAGATTTTTAAATTACAATACTCTATCTACTTTAGCACTTGCTATGCCTGTATTGAAAAATGGTATTAATTCTCTTGTTAAAAACAAAAGACCTAATGCAGATACTTTAAGTTCAAGTGCGATAATAAGTAGTATTCTTCTTGGAAAAGAAAGTGCAGCACTAACTATAATGTTCTTAGAAGAAGTATCAGAACTTTTAACAGTTTATACTATGGAAAAAACTCGTGGAGCTATTAAAGACATGTTAAGTGTTGGAGAAAGTTATGTTTGGAAAGAAATTTCTGAAGATAATGTAAAAAGAGTTCCAATAGAAGAAATCCAAAAAGATGATATTATAGTAGTTCAAACTGGAGAAAAAATCAGTGTTGACGGTAAAATAATAAAAGGTGAAGCATTGATAGACCAATCTTCAATAACAGGTGAATATATGCCATTAAAGAAGGCTCAAGGTGAAACTGTCTATGCAGGAACTATAGTTAAAAATGGAAATATAAGCATATTAGCAGAAAAAGTTGGAGATGACAGAACTGTTTCAAGAATTATAAAACTTGTTGAAGATGCAAACTTCAATAAGGCTGATATACAAAATTATGCTGATACTTTCTCAGCACAATTAATTCCATTGAACTTTATTTTAGCAGGAATAGTTTATGCAAGTACAAGAAGTATTACTAAGGCTATGAGTATGCTTGTTATTGATTATTCTTGTGGAATTAGATTATCAACAGCAGTTGCTTTCTCGGCTGCAATAAACACAGCTGCTAAGAATGGTATATTAGTAAAAGGAAGTAACTTTATAGAAGAGTTATCAAAGGCTGAAACTGTAATATTTGATAAGACAGGAACTATTACTGAAGGGAAACCAAAGGTACAAAGTATAGAAGTTTTTGATAATAGTATGTCTGAAAATGAAATGATAGGACTTGCTGGAGCAGCTGAAGAGCAATCTTCACACCCACTTGCGACTGCAATAATGACAGAAATTAAAGACAGAGGAATAGAAATTCCTAAACATAGTAAGATAAAAACTGTTGTAAGTCGTGGAGTTGAAACAAAGGTAGGTAAAGGAAAAGAAGCTAAGGTTATAAGAGTAGGAAGTAAGAAATATATGCTTGAAAATAATGTTAATCTGACAGCAGCAATAGATGCTGAAAGAGGTATTATTTCAAGAGGAGAAATAGGACTTTATATATCACAAGATGATAAAATTATAGGTCTTATTGGAGTTTCTGATCCACCTAGAGAAAATATTAAAAAAGCTATAAACAGACTTAGAAATTATGGAGTTGACGATATAGTTTTGTTGACAGGAGATTTAAGACAACAAGCAGAAACTATTGCTTCTAGAATGTCAATAGACAGATATGAATCTGAATTACTTCCTGAAGATAAGGCAAAAAATATCTTAAAATTCCAATCAAAAGGTTCTAATGTAATTATGATAGGTGATGGTGTAAACGATGCCCCTGCTCTATCATATGCAAATGTTGGAGTTGCATTAGGAAGTACAAGAACTGATGTTGCAATGGAGGCAGCAGATATAACTATTACACAAGATAACCCTCTTTTAGTTCCAGGAATAATTGGATTATCTAAGAATACAGTTAAGACTATAAAAGAAAACTTTGCTATGGTAATTGGACTTAACACTTTTGCTTTAGTACTAGGAGCAACAGGAATATTAGCACCAATTTATGCATCAGTTTTACATAATTCAACGACTATTTTAGTTGTTTTGAATTCATTAAAACTGCTAAAATATGATATAAAGACTAACTAGGAAGGGGCTAAAATGAAAAAGTTAACTATTACGATAGTACATATTTTACCAAATAGAGTTAGATTAAAATTATCTGCTCCTGTAAAGGATACTAAAACTTTCTATTCAAATATAAAGAATAGTTTAAAATTTTTAGAAATGAGATATAATTCAAGACTAAAAACTGTAACATTAAATTTTTCAACAAGTGAAATATTTTTACAAGAAATTATATATAGAGTAGCCATTTCTTTTTCAATAGAAAATGGTTTACTACCTGTAAAATTAGTTGAAGAAAGTGTTTATAAATCAATTTCTCCACTATCTATGTATGCTTTGGCATCTATAATGGTTTCTTATTTAAATGGAGTAATCAATAAGAATGATACAAACTTACAAAAATCTATGAATGTATTTTCAATGGGATTAACTGTTGGCTCAGTATTTGAACATGCTTATGGAGAAGTTAAAAAAAGAGGAATGTTTGATATAGAAATTTTACCAGCTCTATATCTTTTAAAATCATTCTTCACAGAACAAAAATTGAGTACAGTTCTTATTATGTGGCTAACTACCTTTGGTAGACACTTAACAGTGTCACATAAAATGACAAAACTTGTAAAAGTCTTTAGAGTAAAAACTGAAAAAGGATATCAATACACAGCAACTATTGTAGATGATAACACTATAGAAAATTTTTCAGATTTTATTCATCAGATATTTTTCAAAAAACACAGTGACTACTGTCAATTTAATGAAAAATATGTAACTTTAAGTAAAAATTAAAAGTGAAATTCACTTATTTTATTAATAATATAATTTAAAGAAAATTTAGGAGGTTTAAAATGTTTGGAAACACAATAACAAAAGATCATTTAGTAGGTGCAGCAGTTGGAGTTGGAGTAGCAGCAGTAGCTTTTTATTTATATAAAAAAAATCAAGCTAAAGTTGATGACTTCTTAAGAAAACAAGGAATCAATATAAAAACTTCTTCTTGTTCAAATCTTGAAGGATTAGATATTGAAGGTTTAACTGAAATGAAAGAACATATAGAAGATTTAATAGCTGAAAAATCTGCTACTGGATCAGCTGAAGAAATTATAGTTGAAGCTGAATAATAATATTTAAAATTAATAATAGCCTTCTATGGTAGAAATATCACAGAAGGCTATATTTTTTCTTTAATTTTCTGATATTTTTATATTTTTATCTAAAAATTTCTTTTTCAAATCTTCAACAAATTTTTCAACTACTTTTCTAATATCCTCTTCACTTAAATCTTTAAAAAATCTATTTTTATAGCAAAATTCAATATATTCTTTTTTTATTTTTTCATTCCAAATGACTTCATTTTCACTTTTTATATAAAATGGAAAAAGAATAAAATTTCTTAATATTAAACTATCAAAAATATCATAGAGTATTGAAATTCTTCTTAGTCCTATCCATTCTTGACTAGTTTTTAAATTCATATCTTTATAATTTATTTTTAAATTTTTAGTATCTTTATTACTATAAATATAAAATCTTCCAATTGGACTAAAAAAATCTCTATTATCAACAAAATCTTTAATATTATACTCTAGATCAATATATTCTTTATCTGAATTATCTACTTTTCTCAAGATTATTTTATAATCTTCTTCATTTTGGATATTATTCTCCATTTTTAGGATATAAGAGCTTTTATTAAAAATTTCTTTTATTAAAAATTTTAAAAATTTTTTACCTATATCTTTATTTTCTATTTTGTAGAAATAACCTATATCTTTTTGGTATTTTATTTCAATATTTATTGTATTTTTAGCTTCTAAAGAATTTACACTTATTCCTTCTATAATTTCATCCTGATATACAAAGTCTTCTAATTTTTCTTCAAATTTTAACTTATCTTCTTTTTTTAGATTAAAATTATCCCTGTAAGTTAACCAAAAATAAGCAACCTTACGTTTTATACTTTTATCCTCTTCATCAAATGAAAGATTATAATTTTCATATAAAGTATTAAAAATTTCATTTAGTATTGAATCTTCCTCTTTTTTTATAAAACTATCTTTTATCTTATTTCTATTAAGTTCTAAAACTTCATTTGCCTTAAAGTTTAAAATATTAACAGTAATGTTAAAAAAATTATTAAGTAGATGATTACGATCTTCAACATATTGATTTTTATAAAGAAATCTTGTGGATAAATGTCTATCCATATTAATGGTTTCATTATCTATATCTAAAGAAATTTGATAATTTGCTTCTGCAAGAAATGTTAGTTCTTTATTGGAATTTTTATTTAAATCTTGATTTAAAAATTTTTTTAATGGAATTTCTTTGTTTTCTTTTTTTAATATAATATCTACTAAAGAACAAAAATTTACTTCACTAACCATATCCAATAGTGAAAGAATTTCTATATCAAACTCCTCATCTATTAAAGGGTCAAATGCATATACATAATCATCTATAAAATTTCCTGATAGTTTATATGAATTACTAACTTTCTTTGTTCTATATTTAAAATTAATTACTGTTCCTATTTCTTGTTTATAATTAAATTTAGTTTTCTTAAAATAAATACTTCCTGCATTATAATTTTTACTTGCTGGTTTTATTAAATCAACATCAATACTTTCTTGAGAAAATAGAGGTTTACTTTTTAGATTTACACGCTCTGTTAACATAAATATACTTTGAAAACCTATTCCAAAATTTCCAGATGGTTTTAACCAAGAAGGCATATTAGTTATAAGATCATTTTTTTTACTATCTTTATATGAACTTCCAGCTTCTATTATATATTTCAAATGTTCCTTATCTATACCAATTCCCTTATCCTTTATTATTATATCCCATTGATTATATTCTTTATCTTCAGAAATTTTATTAATTATAACTTCAATTTTTTTATTTTTAAATAGTTGTTTAACCTCTTTTAGAGATATTACATCTTTCGAAATTAGTTGTTCTTTATTTTCATCAAAAACTCTTAAATATGTAGCATCTATTGCATTTTGTAATATCTCTCTTATAGCTTTTTCTTTTTTATCATAAATAGAAGTTCCCATTAACAGTGATAATGTATTATTTATATCTAAAGAAAATTTTGGTTTATTTTTGGAATTAATATACTCATAATTTTCTATATCTATTTTTAATTCTCCTAATATGGGTAATGATGTTCCTATGTTTTTAGGAATAATATCATTCCAATTATGAAGTTGATTATTATATTCATCTTCTATGTATGAAAACCACTTACCTATGACTTCAGCCACATTATAACTTTCTTCTCCTGAATTAACTGTTGCTGTTATTTCTATTCTTTCTTGATCGATCCAGAAATGTGTAATTGACTTATGCTTTTCTAAATGTTCTTTTGAATCTATCGGAATAATATCCTCTATATTCTCTATTAAATTTTCAGAGAAACGTTTATTGTCAATATCTAATAAATCTCCCATTCTTAATAAACAAGCTATAAAAATTGGATGTCCTATCTCATTTCCTATTCCATTTTCTTTTTTAGGAAGTTTCATTACATCTTCAAAGCTTTTTCCATGTGATTCTGAAATAGAAAATAAAATTCTATATATTCTATCGTGTAATAATTTTTTAGAATTTCCAATAACTTTTCTAAAATCTGCTGCATGACTTGAGCGTTTATAAGATGATATAATAAATCTCATTGCATAATCAAAATCTACATTATAATGTATTTGATTATAAGAGAAACCATTTTTATCTTGAGAAAAAAATTGAGTGTAACTATACATAGGATGTTCTGGATTATTTAAAATATTAGAATAGTAACTTTTAAAGTTATCATCTTGAATTACTTTTTTTGCTTCTTCACGTGTAATATACATTCCACAATCATGTAAATAAGCAGCTTCTAAAATCAACCAAAGATCTAAAGTTGAGAATTTTTTAATACTTTCTTCACCTAATATTCTCAATATATTAGTCAATATAGTTTCTGAGTGTTTTTTTCCATGATCAGTGTAATTTGAATAATAATCTCTTACTCCTAATAAAATATCAGTGTAAAGTTCCTTATCATAATTCCATTGTGTAAAGTAGTCTATTGTATTTTCTTGCTTTGATTTCTCTTCTAAAATTTTTTCAAAAAAATTCATTTTTTCCTCCAAAATTATTTTTTCATTTCCATTTTCTTTTTCAACTCTTCAACTAACTTATAAATAGTAGTACATCCTATCATTTTACTAGGTTTGCTGTATTCTTTTTTCACTTGATGATATTTTTCTCTAGCTCTTTGTATAGCTTTATTTTCATTTCCATTTTCACAAAGAATATTATAAATTTTTTCTTCAGATTTTTTATATTTTTTACTAGTATTTTCCATAAATATTTTTTCAAAAGTTTCACAACATTTTTGAGAGTCATCTATATTTTTAGGATTTTGAAAATATGACATCAACCAGATTTCAAAACAAGGATTTGACCAACCAACATTCATTTTGCTTTCTTTAGCATCCTCTATTAGCTTATCAAAATTTTTAACTTCATCTCTATCGAATACAAGCCATACATCTCTAAATCTTTCATCTTTGTTTCTTTGTTCAGCAGCAAAATCAATAATTTTTGCCAAGGGTTTATTAGAGTATATTTTAGATCGGAA
>ERZ772960.1922-NODE-1922-length-15750-cov-21.459382_pt1 | contig 15750 bp, 8 predicted proteins | sample MGYA00580678_ERZ772960 | MGnify/ENA primary metagenome ERZ772960 (study PRJEB29015, sample SAMEA2737930) | human oral metagenome | biome: human oral; feature: human-associated habitat; material: dental | place: China | collected 2059 ... | reverse complement strand
AAGACGCAAACATTTACCGTAAGATAATATCATAGGAGACGGGAAAAGTCAAACGCTTTCAATGACTGGCAAAGACAGCTGCAGCTTGCGGAAACAAATGCCGTAGCTGTGAGGAGTCTTCTTACTCTTCAGCATATTGCTTTCCAGGGTGAAGTCCAGAACTACAACAGGAGGGATATTTTTATTCGCTGGCCATGTCTCGATAGTACGATCCCCCTAATATCCTCTTCACTTAAAAGATTTTTACTCCACACCCAATGCCTTGAATACGGCATCTTCCGCGCTTTGATAGGGTATCAGCTGAAATGCACTCATGAGTTCCGGCGGGACGGTAGCAAAATCGTTGAAGGAGGTGCTGGGGAGAAGGATTTTCTTTGCGCCGCTGTCGAGGCATACCTGCATAGCATTAGCCAATTCTTCGGTTTTCATGATCGTCCCGCTGATGCTGATTTCACCGAGGACGGCCAAGGAACTCTGCACAGACTTGCCTAAAGCAATGGAGCAAATGGCGATGAGAGTAGGCAAAGCCAGCTTATTCGTCATTCCGATTCCCTGCAAGTCTTGATAGTTGATAATGTAATCCTTGCTGGTCGTCTTGATCGCTCCACTGATGCGACTGCCGTTAGCCTTGAGGAAATTGAACGCCGTATTGACCGCTTCTTTGGCTTCACGGTCAGACCCCAGTCCCGTTCGCTCCAATCTGCCGTTTCCCGGAAGCATCTGGCTCTCCAAGCGAAATACGCCCATCATGCCAGACTTGCCATGGGACACGGTATACACTTGCCCCGGATTGCATAGTCCTTCCGGGATGAGTTTGCCGCTGCCCTGCTCCGGCACGGAGACATAATGCTCACACATATCCGAAAGATCAATGTAGGAGAAGTTCACATCATAGAACTCCATGCCGCCCAGTTTTTTTAGCTGCTCCTTGACTCTGCGGCGCATTTCCAAGGAAATTTGCAGAACTTCCTCCAATTCCTCTTTGCTGAATTTGCCGTTCGGATAGAGCAGTTTCAAGTAGCCGTCAAGCATTCGGCGCACGGCGACGGTATCTCGCTGATTCAGGTTCTTTCCCAGGCGGAAATATTTATCAAGAGCATCGCCGTACTGTTCTTTCCGAAGCTCTCGAATGAACTCGGCAAGATAGTCGCTGATGAAGCCATAATCATCGGTGAAATGTTCTGGGCGAAACTTTGAAATCTCCCAACCGGGCAAATAACAATGAAAACGATCCAAAAAAGCTGTATCCGTCCCCATCTCCGGAGGGAACGGTTCAAAAAGACTGCTGGTCTTTAAGAGCACATCGACACTCTGATTGATATTGCCTACGAACACCATCGAAGCAGAGGCAGCCTTTTCTTCCTTGCCACGAGCGAATGATCCCGAGGCCATGTAATCCTTCATGATTTGGATGCCGTCTTTATCCTTGAAATGGATGCCCGCCACCTCATCAAAGGCAACACAATCCCATAATCCCACCAATCCCACGGTCTTTCTCGCCATATTGTAAAAGAGATTGGCTACCGTGGATTGTCCTCCCGATACGAGGATGCTGTTCGGGGAGATTTCTTTGTAAAGATGGGACTTTCCCGTGCTGCGGGGACCCAATTCGCACAGATTGAAGTTATTTTCCACCAAAGGAATCATGCGAGTGATTAAGAGCCACTTCTCTCGCATCTTGAGTTCATCCGGCTCCATGCCGATGGAGCGGAGCAGCACATCCATCCATTCTTCTTTGCTAAATGCGGCTCGTCCTTCCTTCAGTTCCGTCATTTCGATGTGCGGCATCTGGATGGGCGTAAGTTTCCTTATTTGTACAGGATTCCCGTTGGCTTTCTCTTCCTCCACAAACTCATAGTCAAGCTGGACAATGCACCAAATGCCGCCGCAGAGCAAGCGATCGTACTTCTCCGGGTATTCATCGGCGATTGGCACATTGGTAAGTCCCAGATTCGAAAAATTAGCCACATAGATGTTCTTCTTGATGTCAAGCCGCACGGTAAGGGAATCAATAACCGTATGGCTGCCTTGGCTGCGGAGCTTGGAAAGTATCTTTTGCGCTTCATCGGGACGGACGAAATTATCCGCCAATATTCTCTTGACTTTTTGGATGCCGCCTTCGATAATCTCCTCGTCATCCGAGCTGCAATATTGTCCCAGCAAGAATTCAAGGACATAGACGGGGACATTCGCCCCTTCTTTTATTTTCTTGGTGAGGTCTTTGCGGACGATCTTGCCGTCAAAATGCTCACGGAGTTTCCGCTTGAGGATTTCCCTCGTGCTTTCTGTACCCTCTTGGGTATCGGTAACTTCCGGCTCATCTTGGAGCAGCATATCGTCCATTTCCTTTTCTTCTGCCATAAAATCCATATCCTCGCTCCATCTTAGGGAATTACGGATAAATTCAGTTCCCCATCTTCACACATCCAGGTGACTCCGTTATACTCAGCACTTCCCTAGCTAAAAAAATCAAATTCATCCACCGCAAAGGCGATATCAATGGAGAATTCCTCCTGCCTGACGGGCAGACCGCTCTCGTCGGCGATGACCAGATAGTAGTTTTCTTTGCTGTCGTATTTGAGCGACTTCAAATTAAAACCTACCCTAAATGTACGTTCTTCGGCATGATCCGAAGTCTTATCGGCGATAATGTGCACCGTATCGCTGACAACTTTCCCGTTGCTGTCCGTAAAGTACACGGCATAAACAGCCGCCTCTCTATTTCCCGCCGCAGCCTCTTTCTGATAAAAATTCAGTGAAAATATCATATTGCTAATTTTTCTGTTGGAAGATAAGAGGCTTAGCGTTACAGGCTTGGTGTCGTACCGTGCTTTATTTTTTTTGTATTCCTTGGAGTCGTTTCTGAGATAACGGTAGTCGATCAGCGGCACGACCATCTCTTGAAGGCTTATCCCGCCATGTACGAAATTCAGGCCGCCGCCTTTCATTTTTATGCGAAGGTTGCCACGAGGGGCGAATGCATCATATTCCGTATCCCCATCCAAGAATTTTACAGGCAGAAGATACTCCGGCGCAGCGCCTTTCCGCACGATGGCATAGCGGCGGGCGATGTCCACATCCTGGCTGCTCTTTGTAATTTTATCCACCTTGTCATCTTCCCGGAGCGGATTAAATGTGTAGAGAAAACCGTGGTCGGCGGTAATGAGGATGCGTGTCCCGCTGAACTCGCCGGTAATGATCCGCACCATATTCTTGATTTCTTCGATGGCCTCGCCGCACGCCCCAAAGATAGAACTTTCGCTATGTCCTGCCTCGTCGATGGTATCGTGGTAAATATACACCACATCCATGCCGCGTACCAAGGCGCTCCGCTCCGGCCGCTTCATGCCGAGCATATCCTTATATTTCAGTGCGACACTTTTGGGATTGGCGGCTTTCAGAATTTTATCCCGCCGGGGCGCTTCTGTCGATTCGCCGTCCGCCAAAACGGACAATCTGCCGGCCTTTTCCTCCACGGAAAGTCTTTTATGAGGCAAGAGCGCCGCCATACCGAACTTGGTAATCGTGGGGAATATTCCCTGCATGGAACCAAGTTCCACCTTGCTCTGTGTTTCCCTTCGGAGGTCGTCGGCAAGTTCAGCAGCCACTTCATAGCGGAGCGCATCGGAAATTATGACATAAACTCTCGAATCCGCAGGATAAACCTTGTGACGGTAAAAATCTGTCTGCATGGGAATATCCGGGGCTTTTCCGTGTGCAGAAAGACTCTCCTCTACAGCGTTCAACCAACTTGTTCCAAGTTCCTCCAAAAACCAGTTGACATACAGCCCTTCTGCCATATCTTTGATATCGGCAAACATATCCGATAAATCCGCATGGCAATTTTTCAAACTGGCGTCGTAGCTTCGGTGGAATCGACGATAAAAGGTATCGAAGCGATAATATTCCTCGGTATATCCTTGCCAGATTTTTTTCGGCGCTATCGCATGGAAGCCGTCTGCATGGCTATTGAAAAACTCTTGCATATTCGCTGCTTGGTATAGCCCTTCGTAAAAATTGCGGCTTGCCTCATACCAAGCGAAGGTACGCCGCTTTTCCACGATTTCCTTGACGAATTTCGGATCGATGACGTTTTTCTCCATATCCCGCATGAGCTTTACGAGGATAATCTCGTTCACGCAAGGGAATATGGCAGTATGCAGCAAATCAGCGATTTCAAGTTTCATAAATCGCTCATGAAGATTCGCTTCAGACTCTGCAAATTCGGCAATTTCGTGCAAAGCATGATGGTCTTCGGCATAGAGCCAATCGGAAACAAGGTCATAGCAAAAAGCCGCATGAGCCGTGGATATATATGTATCCAACCCCTTCAAAAATTCCTGCCGCAGGGTGCGGCTGACAGCTGTCAGAAGGATATGGACAGCCAATGCCCCAAGGGTGGGATTTTCCTGCGTGTACCCCGTACCCTGGGCAACCATACGCCAAAACACATCCGCAATATGGTAGCTTTCAAAATCCCGCCACAGATGATTGGCTGAATGATCGATCCCTGTCTTCAGAACCGCCTTGATAATTCCGGCGGGCTTTGCATCTTTGATCCCCACCAAAGCCGCCATGATCGAGAGGTGCAATCCTCCGGCGGTAGTGGGGAGATTCACCTGCGCCATGATCTTCTTGCGGCGTTCCTTGGCGTTCATAAACTTGCGATAGGGCCTGATGGCGCTTCTAAGGCTCGGCGTCTGCGGCAGTCCCATCTCGCCCAGCCACATGGAAATGAGATCAGCGCGGAACTCTTCGCTGTACAGTTCGATATCCAGAAGCCAATTATCCTCCAGCGTTTCGTAGGCAAAGGGAGAATAGAGAAGATAGTTGCTGTCCGTATCGTCCACGGCGAGAAGTTTTTTCACAGAAAAATAGTTTGTTCCTGTGAGAATGGCAATTTTGGCATTATTCAGTCGTATCTCGTCGATTTTATCGACAAACTCCTTCTCCTCGTCGTGCCAGACGATCATGCGCCGCCGATAAAACTCCGGTAAAGGCTCGGCAAAGCGGCGGTTTAGGTCGGCGATAATCTGTTCTATGTCCATGTCATTCCTCCCTCATCTGTATTTGTCGTGATTCTTGTCCATGTTTATGCGGAGTGCTATCAGGGAACCTCGCAAAATCGCACTCAACTGCGCAACTGTTTTATTGGGAATTGTCCATAAACACGATCATCATTCCATTCATCGATATTGACAACATCCACCGCTTCAATCAGCTTAATCCCTGTATCCGTCATTTCCTGTAATTTAAATGGGAGGTGTTTTTTCAGGCGATTTCGTAACGCTTTGCGAGAAGCAGAATCCCCCTTTGGATACTCTAACACAAAGATATAATGTATTGGCTGTTCTTTTCCCAATAATCGTAAGTAATGCAGAGAATCGTAATATTTACTCACAATTTTATTGAAATTAACCGGTTGAAACGGATCATACTCCGTGTCTTTCGTCGCATGAGCACGTGCTTCTGGCACATTTGCGTTTTTGTATTCTACAAGTAGGATACTGTCTGGAGTTTCAATCACAAAATCAGCATCGCATAATATGCTTGGCAAACCACAGGCATGATAGGCTTTGTGTATTTCATCACTTGCCCAAACTGCATTTCTGCAATCAAATCCATAGTGTTTCTTCTCTTCTATCAAAAAGTCAGGCATCATTTTACCTCACATATCATATATATCGTCTAAGAGCTTATTAAACGCCGCAATGATCGCATTGTTCTTCAGGTCTGCAAATCTATGCGACTTTTCATATTGCAGTACGCCTGTACTATTGTCAAAAGAAAGAGAGTGGAAAACAATACTATCTTCCATGGCTTTTTTTACCTCAAAATAGTTTGCAATCATATAGTTATGGGTCGAAATGAAAATCTGTACGTCCCTACGTTGAAGCTCTAACAACATCTCTACAATGATTGGAATATATGTTGGATTGATATTTGCTTCAGGTTCATCCCAAAAGAGAATGGCACCTTTCTCTAAAGCTCCGTTTTTTACCAGTTGCCATAAAAGAGCCATTTTGCGAATACCTTCTGCAACAAGATTAAACTCCTGTTTGGAGCTGCCGCTCATCAGGTAAAACTCATCGCGTCTGACATCATACTGTACCTTCCCATGAATTATTTCTTGCAGGTGTTTAAGCATTGCCTCTTTGGCTGCGTTATTTCTGCCAACAGAAACATCAATCTTTGCCGCATTGATTATATCCAAATAAGTATCATCAAAACGAATATTATTTTTCTCTGAAGCCGCATTCAGGTTATAACTATGGGATAGTATTTCTTTTGCAGGAATGAAAATACTGCTTAAATCAGCAAAGGATTCTTCCCAACCAAATTCGCCGGTTACATCTGCATCCCATTTCTTTGTTTTTCCATGAAAGGAGGCGGTCATAATTCGTTCCTGCGTACTATCAGGATTACCCGCGACAATGCGAATCATCGCGCTGCGGTTTCCCTGTTTTCTGGTAATAAGCCGCGAAATCTTGTAGTCATCGGGAAGCATAGTCGCGACAAGCTTTTGAGCAAAGGAGGTCTTCTTATTGACACTTTGGCAGGCTGCGTATAGTACTTTCAGAATATGCGTTTTTCCTGTTCCGTTCTCGCCAATAAAAACATTGATACCGGGGTCAAACTCCATCTGCTGATCCTCAAACACTGTGTAGTTATCAAGTTTAATTCTCTTAATAATCATCGCTATGACCTCCTCACTTGATCTTCGCCAATACATCTTGAAAAATCGCGTAGTTGTGCTTCACGCCGTCGTCCAGGTCGATGGCGATCATCTGGTCGGCGAGGTGGTGGATTTTTTCCTCGTATTCCAGGAGTTCCTTGGCTTGGGCTTCCACAGCCGCCAGTTTCTTTCCGGCTTTCACCTTGTCCCCTGCAGTGGCGGCGTTATCCCGCGCCTGTTCCAGACTCTCGATGGTGGTGCGGTAGCGCGATTGCTGCTCGTGGACATAGTCCGTGCGGATGCGGGCGATGGTATCCGGGCAATAGCGGTGCATATAGACGAGGCACTTGAAGCCGTTTTTCTTCCCGCTGTCAAAGAGCCAGTAAATCGGGCGTTTTTGATACGTCTTGACGTGATCGGCATAGAAACCCGTGAGGAAGTAGCTTCGGATGACCTCGCGCGAGCTGCCCCTGCCGCCAAGGGCATCGGCGATGAATTGCAGATTCTCTTCCAAGGTTTCCTTGCCGAAAACTGTCGCGATAAACTCCACGAACCGACCGACAATATCATCATCGAAATATTCATCGTCGCATATTGGGATGATGGCATCCTCATCCGGCAGGAACGTCGTATACTTGCTGCCATCCCATGCGCCCCCAGCATAGACAAGCCCAGGCGTATCAAGGGAGTAGCGGCCAAACATGCAGCCGACGGCGTAGGAGATGAGGCTCCGAATATCGCGTGGAAGATCGGCTCGCCGCACAGTCACATCCTTGTCCTCGACCTCGGGCGTGAGTTCATCCGCGAGGCCGTAGATGTCGATAAAGATGCGATTGAGTTCTTCCTCATTTTTCTTCAATGTGGAAAAGCGATCATTGCAATCCTGCTCCCAGTAGGTATAGCGATTCGCAAGAAGTGTGACCGATTTTTTGCGCTCGGCAGAGTGGATACCATAGGAAAGCTGCTCTCGGCGTTCGTAAGCCGTAGGTGCAAGAGGATGGGACTGAAAATCCCATGAGGTTTCAAAAGCATCCCAGTCGGCGCGAGAGATGGAAATGTTTTCTTGTGCAAGATTTTCTATCTCCGCGCGATGCTCTTCATCTATAATGACAGGGATATTCGCTATATCACCACATTGATAATTCAGAGTCGGAGCAATAATTTCTAGCACCTTCATGGAAAATTTTGTATTGCACAATGCCAACAAATACAATAAATTATTTCTGCTAAAACCACTCATGCCCGCTATATCAAAAATATGTCCATGAGGTTTATATCTAAAGGCGGCTACACTTGATGAAATAAGTGACCAAGTGAAACTTTCGCGAAAATAAAACATCAAGTTTTGAGGACGCGAGCGTAATTTTCCTTTTGAATCAGTAAAGGATTTTATCTCTGTACCATCATTTTCCCAATTAACAATATGGGTATTATTACCATACCATTTCCTAAATTCACCACCTTTATTATAAGGTGCCCATTTACGGTTAGACTTGGCAAAGTCCAAATTACTTTCAGCTTGAAAATTAATTCTTTCTTTATCAACTTCCTGCCATAGTCGTACAAATCTATCATTTTCTCCTGTAGCAAGTCCTTGTTTTGAATCGGCTATTTCTCCAAGACTTATACCATTACTAAATGCAGAAAGCATTGCCTCACTCACCCAATAAGCAATCGGCCTCCCCGGGATTTTTTCAAAAGCTCGTGCATACGTTTCAAAGTACATGTCTTTATTATGTGTCGCAATCGCTTCTAGTGCTTTTTGTCGTTGCACCTCCATGCCGCCGCGATATTCGGTTAGACGCAAGTAGGGGCTTTTTTTATCAGAATGGGTGTTCCACAAAACAAACGTACAGATTGGCACTGTTGCTTCCTCGAATGCCGAGTATTCAAATTGTATCAATGTGATGATAGTTTTCTCTTCGATAATATATTTTCTCAACTTTTCATAGGACGAAATGAACATCCACACGTAGGGGGTCAAGAAGCCTATATAACCATGTGGCAAAGCAAGTTTTGTGAACTGTGATACACAGCACGCAAACAAATCGCTTTTCGTGTCGGCATAATTCTTCTTCACAAATGCCGACAACTTTGCCGACATATTGCTCGCGCCCATATACGGCGGATTTGTCACCACGACGTCATACTTCGCCGAGAGCCATTTCGCTTGTTGAATCAGCGGCAGAATCCTGCGCTCGACTTCGTCGATCCACGCTCGAAAGAGGAGATTTCCTGCCTGCTGCTTGGCTTTCTCGATAAAGTCCATCAGTGCATCATAACGATCTGCCGGCACCGTCAGCATAGAGCCGTATTCCTTGGCATCTTGGAATGTTTCAATCAGATCATCCGCCATACGGATGAAATCGTCCTCGAAGGTAAGCTGCCCGGAAACGAGACTGTCCCCTGCCGTTTCCGCCCACGTTTTGAGTCCGTTGCTCTCTTGGATTGCCATCACATTCGGCTGAATCCCACGGCTGAAAAAGCGACGGTCATACTGCCGCGCCTTCATCATCACGGCAAAATAGGCAAGCTGCGCCGCACGGTCGTCGATGTCTAGGCCATAGAGATTGTTTTGCAGGATCGATGCTGCGGCTTCACGAGCCGTATATCCATAGTCCTCGTAAATCTTCACCAGCACGTCGAACATGTAGCAGAGGATATGACCGCTTCCCATACAGGGATCGATGCAGCGAATATCCTCCGGCTTGAGCTTGGCGTATTCTTTTCGCATCTCGGCAAGCTGTTTTTGGACAGACTCCTCCTGCTCGGCTTCGGGGAGATAGTATTTCCATTCGCCTTGCAGGATTTCGTTCGGATGGCCTTCGAGCCACAAGCGACCTAGAGAATTTTCCACCATGTAGCGCACGATCCAGTCGGGGGTGAAAAGCTGCGTGGCGGCAGGGATTTTTTCCTTCGTCACCTTGATATTTTTCTTGAGATCGGTAAAAACTTTGTCCTTCGGCTCGGTATTGTAATATTGATACAGCCAGCCGATGATCTGCACTTGATCGCGCCAGTCCTCTTCGGGGATGCTGCCCGCGTCGCCCTGCTTGACAAGCCGCTCAATCACGCTGCCCTCGCGGAGCAGATTATCGGGCAGCAGTAATTCCGTGAAATCCTCCAGTCGCTGAAACATCCCCGGCAGGATTTCATTCAGGGCATTGCACTGCACGATGATAAGATAGCGAAAGAGCGCCTCCTCGTCATTGGCTTCCTTCAAGGCATAAACTTTCTCCTTGTCCAGCCCCGGCAAGTCGAGATGAATCGCCTCGGCGAGAATCTGCGGCTTGAATTCTCCGGCATCGTTGGTGAATACCCGCACATGCGAGGGCAGATAGCCGTTGACCTCCATGAAGCGAAGCGCGGCGAAGCGGTTGAACCAAGTGTAGGCCGCTTCTTCCATCGTCTGCTCGTAGCCATGCGCCGCCACTTTTTCGATGAGCGCCGCACGCTGCTTCTTCTCGGTGTCGGAGAGAAGGCGCCCGTCAACGCTGTCCGCTTCGGGGTCAGCAGGGATTTCGGGTGCAATGCCATAGCGCATCGCCTTCTTCGATACACGGTCGATCAGCTCGCGCCTTGCCCATACCGCATATTTCTTTATCGCATTCTTGTTCATCGCACTCTCCCCTGTCCCCTGCCCTAATCGAGTCGGATGCCGTCGCAGTCCTTCAGCATGGTCTTCATGCGTCGCCGGATATGTTCCACATATTCATCAATGTCCGCATCTGTTTCGATTGTGCGCTTGGGGAACATCGACTGACGATAGACCGATTTGATGATTTTCTTCGGCTTTTTGCTTGCCGTAACCGATGGTTTCTGTTCTTCTTCCCGCTTGACCTCCTCTTTGCAGAGGTTCTCGATGCGAGATATAGCCTCGTCCTTGCGCAGCCAAATATTGGGCATTTGCCCGTCCATGAGGGTCAGCACCCGAATGCCGGCGATATACTCTTTCTTGCGAGCGAAGTAGCCCTCTTCTTGTTGAAGGATGTCCCTCGCCTTGCTCTCGGTCTTGGCCTTGGCGCAAATTTCTTCCAGACATTCATCGACGATTTTCAGAAGTTCCTGCCGCTTTTCCTCCAACATGGCATCATGCTTGGCATGTACCTTCGCCAGCAGGTCGTTCAGCTCCGGCAGCCGCCCATAGTTGAAACCGCCGCCGTCCGGAATCAAGGTAATGAGACGAATCGTGTTGAGCGCCTCCTCTGCCTCTTTATCCTTGGCGATGTATTCAAGGTCGTGTTGGAGCGCTTCCTCGTACTTCACTGCCTCGTCAAAAAGCGCCTTCTGATTGCTGAAAAAGGATTCGACATTCTGCACCTTTTCTTTCAGATCACAGATCGCATCCTGCTTTTTGATTACGTAGTCAATGAGCGCCATATTATCCTTGGCGTGCGAGAGAAGCTCCTTCATGGCATCTACCGCCGAAGAAACCAGGAGTTTATCGGGGTATTTGCGCCCCACATAGAGGGCGAGGAGATTTTCATACCGCGCCTTTTCCCCCTCGAATCGGACTGTGATGTGACGAATCAGCCCATCCTCGTCCTCGGGCACGTCCATCTCATCGAAGTAATCGCGCAGGAACTCCCTGACTTCGCGGATTTTGGCAAGAGATACCGTCTGTCGCTTGGAGACGATGGTGCTCCCTATCTCACTCTTTTTATGAAGCATCTGAGGGAGTTTCGGATCATTCGGCTGAATGGTACTGCCGCCATATTTCACGGTGACCTTCTGCTCATGGATAAGCTGCGCCACCACACAGGCGATGTCCAGTTCCTTCCAACCGTAGGGAATCCCCTTATAGCGGCTCTGGATATCCTGCATCGAGGTGCGCAGTTTTTTGGCGTGCTGTATCTCCAGATATTCCTCCACCTTGACAGCGGCTTCGCTGTTCGCGCCCGTGCCGAAGAGGGTCTGCTCCGCACCGAGCAGGGTGGAGGAAATATCCGCCTCACTGTCCGCATTTTTACGAATCAGAGAAAGGTCGCTGTAGACATGGTCGACGAGATACTCCAGCGCCTGATCGATCATCCCCTTGGCATCGCCGCCTTTCAGCAGCAGATGTTCTCCGTCCACATAAAACTCCGCCGTTTCTATGGCTTTGACGAGTTCTCTTTTTGCTTCCAACTCGTACTTTCGCGCCTCTTCCTGATGGCTTCGGATGATGGCCTCCACCGACGGAGGAAGCTGCGTCATATTTTTCTGCTTGACGTACTTATGCACCTTCATGGCATTTTCAAGGGATTGATAGTAGGGTGTGTCGGCGAGAACGACCAAAGCCTGCCCGACGGATTCGGCAGTAAGACGCAGGTCTGTTTTTTCGACGGCGTCTGCGGCTACCGTGAGGATTTTGAGTTTCATGCCGCCCGTCGCTGTGCCTACGACAGTGTTATCCACCATCCCGTCCACGGGAAAATCATATTTACCGCCATAGCGATATTTCCTGGCTGTATAAATATCGCCAAAAATCATGCTGCCGATTTGGGACACGACGGCGGCGGTATCCACGACGGTATTGCGGTAAATGTCGCGCTGAATATCCTGCTCCTCGTCGGTGAGGAAGCTATAGATTTCCCCTGCGCGACCGATGTAGTTCTGCGTGAGGAGCCGCTCAAGGGACGCGCCCACCCGCTCCCGCACGGCGATTTTATCGAGGCTGATCTTATCCGCCATAAGAATCACAAGATTGTCGAGGGTCGCTTTCACATCGTCCACATAGCGCACGAGGTAGAGGAGTTTCAGCACAGCCACATCCTGCATTTCCAGGCCATGTCCTGCCTCGGCTGCCCGCTCTGCCCGCTCGATGACCTGGCGAATGGAACTGTCAAGGAAGGTATGCACCGTGTCATAGAAGAGATGGAAGGGTGCAAGGGCATACTCGTTCTTGTCTTCAATTTTCTGCGCCGCCTCCTGAAAGCCCGAGAGCATGGAGCGTTCGCCGCCCGAGAGATGTTTGCCGGAATTGCCGTGCTTGCGGATTTCGGCAAAGACCTTCTGCATGAGGATGAACTGATAGGGGACGAAGGGGAAATTCCGGGCAAATTCGGCGGCACCGTTGTAGCCGCGAATATCTTTCACCGACTCCGTGAAGCTGAAGAGGTTTTTCAGCACGGAGTCGTTTTGCGTATAGAGAGATTCCAGCTCCTCTTGGGCGTCCAGCGTTTTCTTCAAGATACGCTTCTGGATCACCTCATCCGCCGAGGCTGAGGAGAGGGAGAGACGCGTCTTGAATCGCGCCTGAATGCGGGAGAACTCATTTTCCCGCGCCTTGATGACCTCGTCGATGGCTTCCTGCCCGGTGCAGACCACCCAAACTTTGCCTTTGCACTCAGCTCCGATCGTTTCCACCAGTGACTGAAGATTGAGAAGCAAACTTCTGTCATCGCCAACATACTGCCCCACTTCGTCAATCATAAAGAGCAGCCGAAAATCATGAGGCTTGGCAGCCGAATATTCCTTGATCTCGGATACCAGCTTGGCAATAGAGATGTCCACGGTCTGTGTGCCGTTAAACCAGTTTTCGGCAGCACTCTCACTCATGCCGAGAACTTGCGTCAGAGCGCTGACCACATCGTCCTCAAAGAACGCAAAGGAATCACGGGAGGACAGCCACGATGCGCCGTTCTTTTCCTCGAATACCCGACGGAACTCGGCGGTCTTGCCTTGTTTTTCGATAAACTGCTCCAATTTTGCGACCTTCAAATCTTCACCGTAAAAGCCCAGATAGTGATAAAACATCTTGGCAAATACACGAAGAACAGCCGTTTCGTCCTTTTGTCCGGAACTTTGCACGTCAATATTGAAGAGAATGGTGTGCGTTTCTCCACGGGTGACCTTGTCAATCGGCATGAACGCGGCGGCGTCGTCCTCAAATTTCTTACGGAAACGCTCCACGGTCTTTACGCCCTGCACTTCTTTGTTCTCCAGGAGATAGGAGAGCATTTTCAGAAAGTGGGATTTACCACTGCCAAAGAAGCCGGAAATCCACACGCCAATATCGGAGATATTTTCTTCAAAAGACTCGCCGTAGTTATTGAAAAAAGCGATAAAGTGCTTTTTCAGTTCCTTCGTGATGACATATTCATCCAGCTCCTGCACGAGAATGGCGCTTTCATCCTGCTCAACCTTGACTACGCCGTTGATTTTGCGGTCAATGTCCTCGGCGAACATGTTTTTTATCATCATAAGGCACATCTCCTACACTACATTAAAGGCTCGATAATACGGATTGGGCGTCAGCTTGTCGAACAATCTTACATAGCGGCCGTCAAATGTCCCCGGGTACATGACCAGGATCGGCACATCGGAAAAATGCGGCTGCATGGCATCCAAAAGCGCATGAACACGGATAAAGGGAAACGCCTCTCCCACGCCCGTGATGAGAATGACATCGCCGACGTTATGAGGCTCAGCCTTCATTTTTTCGATAAAGGCGAGATTGTTTGCTATACGCGCCAAGTGTCCCAAGACGAATTTATGTCCCTTTTTATTTTCCAAATCGGGGATTTTGTCCGCGATGCGCTTATCCTCGCAAATGGCAAGAAACACTTTGTAAAGGTTGTATTCTATGATGCGGCAACCCGTGCCAACACCCTCCGTCAATTTTTCCGTAAAATGACGGACAGCCATTTCCTCCTTGGGATGATAACAAAAAATGCGAATATTGACTTCGTTGGACAGCCCTTTTCCTTCAAGAAACTCTTGACTCTGCACCAGCTTCCGAAGGGCGTCAAGGCGCTCGTTCAGTTTGCTCATCCGCTTATTCTCCTATCCCAGACAGTTGAAAGCCGGCAGGGCTGCTTCCTGCCCGGACTCTCGTATCGCACGTTCCAAAATCGGGCTGAGCAGCACGGGATTCAATCTCTCCGCTTTGATGCTGTCCAGATACCCGTTTTCCACCAAGATTTTCGTGAGCACCTGCCTGAGTTTTGCAATCGTCTGATCGCTCCATGCAGCCACCCCATCATCCTGCTCCTGCAGCCGCAGGAAAAACCCATGCAAATCCATCTTGCTGAAGGAATGATCCAAATTACGATATTTCTCGCCAATGACCGTGAGCATAAAATCCCATACCAAGCGATATTGCCGCATCATGGCATAAAGACATATTTGCTTTGCCACATCACCGGATTCAGCAGCTATGGCAGTGATCAATGTTTGATCGGACAAAGCCTCCAAGCGCCGCAGGCAAGTAAGAACCATACGGCGAACAGATTTTTCTGTGGGATACTGAAAAAGATTTTCGGAAAAAATCTTCTTTATGATTTCATCCTTTTCAAGTCCTTCATCCAGCAGTTTCGCCGTGATTCGCGTTTCGTGAAACAAGAACTGCTCTCTTGTCATGACCGCGCTGTATGGACTGGACGCTTTTCTTTTTCCGTCGATTTCCTGCGGCATGATTCACCTCCGGCCGTATGGTTTCATTTTCTTTGCATAGCAACGATCCCCATTACATCTCCACACTGCAGCAAAGCTTTCAATTAAGGAATCACTGATAAATTCAACCGCCCATCTTTACACATCTGCGCTGTCCTCTCGTCGTCGACAAATCCTCGACGTAGCACCACTACGCCTGCGGTTTGTCTCATCGATAGATACAGCGTATCTGTGCAAATCTGGGCGACCTCATTTATCAGCGCTTCCTTACGTTTGCCACATCTCGTGCAAGCATCATCGAATGAAGAAGCCAACAAACTCCGTCGCTAATTCTTCTATCATGGTACGTACTGCGGCGAGCATTGTCAAGGATAAAAATGTGTAAACCTTTAGGACATTTATTCAGCCGTCACGCGAAACGGTATGATTTGCTTTTTGCCTGTTTCTCGCAACAGTTTCATCAGGGCGGCACGCTGTACATATGTCCTCACTCTTTACAGAAAGCAATAGGCAGTCTGCTGAGATTCCGAGCTTCTGTAAGGGCGGCTCACCACGTCAAAAGCCCTTCCGCCGATGCGGAAGGGCTTTTGCCATACTGTTTATCGCAAAAAATCAGTCGCGTCCAAACTTGTCCTTCAAGATGACGTCGTGCGAGCCGCCCTCGACGATGCTCGTCGAGGATACGAGCGTGATCTTCG
>ERZ772960.1921-NODE-1921-length-15756-cov-4.129864_pt1 | contig 15756 bp, 14 predicted proteins | sample MGYA00580678_ERZ772960 | MGnify/ENA primary metagenome ERZ772960 (study PRJEB29015, sample SAMEA2737930) | human oral metagenome | biome: human oral; feature: human-associated habitat; material: dental | place: China | collected 2059 ... | reverse complement strand
CCGCAATTATATCCCCCCGATAATCATAGACCGGTGCTCCAATACAGCGGTGCCCGATTTCAAATTCTTCGTTATCGATTGCCCACCCTTGTTGCTTAACCGTATCGATTTCTTTTTGTAGCGCTTCAATTGTTGTGATCGTATTGTGGGTAAAGCGGGTAAATTCGGTTTGCCCCATAATAGAGCGAAGCTGTGTATTTGAAAAATTTGCTAAAAGACACTTGCCGAGCGAAGAACAGTATGCAGGCATCCGCAGCCCTATTTGTGAATACAATTTGATATTTGAAAATATATCCATTTTTTCGATATAAACTACTTTATCACCTTCCAAAACTCCCAAATGAGATGTAAGCCCAAACTTTGCCGTAATCTGCGCGATATACGGGCGCACTTCAGTTTGTAATTGTAAACTGTCGATATAATAGCTTGCCGCTTCGATAAGTTTTAATCCGATTTTATAGGTACCGTCTTCGTTCTTTTTTAAATACCCTCGTTTAAGTAGTGTCGAAATAATGCGATATGCCGTACTTTTATGCAGGCCGGTTTTTTCGGCAATTTCCGTCAAGACGGCAGAATTTTTACTTGTCGCTACCGCTTCGATGATATCAAATGCTCGTTCAATAGACTGAACACCGCGCTCATCTGCCATGGCATACCTCCGTTAAATTTTTTAACAACTGTAACACTCTCCTATAGCTTTTGAAGCTGATGCACCGTACTCTTAAAATCCTTAGCGTATTCCGCGGTAAATGAAAAAGGCTCTCCGGTTCGAGGATGGACGCCTTCAAGCCGATAGGCATGCAGTGCAAGCCGCCCGATAAGGGGCTGTTCCATATATACATCGCCGCGCCATCTCTGTTTAAGCTCGGAAAGGAGTACCGGTTTGCCGCTGCCGTAAAGCGAATCGCAGACAATCGGATAGCCGGCTGCCGCAAGATGAGCCCTAATCTGATGCGTCCTACCGGTAACGGGGCACGCCTCCAGTAAGGAGAACTGCCGGAAGGTTTCCAGCACCGTAAAATGCGTTACCGCCTCCTTGCCCCGCCGCTTATCGACAACGGTACGGTGTAACGCATCTCCGTCGGCACGCAGCGGCAGATCGACGGTGAACTGTTCTTCCGGTACCTGTCCGTGAATCAGCAGCCGGTACGTTTTTTTTATTTCTCTATTCTGAAACGCGGTATTCAACGTACGGTGCGCTTCCGCATTAAGCGCATAGAGCAAAATACCGGAGGTGTCTTTATCGATTCTATGCACCGCATAGAGTTTGTTACATGAAGGGGCAATCTGCGGCAGTTCTTTTTGAATAAGCAAATCAAGCCGCGGAGCTTCCGCATCCCAGCGGTCGGCAGCGACTAAAAGTCCGGCAGCTTTATTTACGGCTATCATATCGTCATCGGCATAAATCAGCGTAAAAGGAGTTTTTTTCATTAACCGTTCCTTGATTTTAAAAATAGGATCAATTCCGTGTAGCTTTCGCAATCGGGTAAAATGGAAGGCGTACCGTATTCGGGAGAGATTAATACGCGGGCGTCGAGCGTCTGCATAAAAAGCGCAGGGTATTCTGCTTCGGGAATATGCGGGAAAAGATACCAGCCTTTTTGTGTCCATACACCGGGAAGCAGACGCTCCGCTTCGGCTTTCCTGTTAAGCACCGCTTGCCGCCGTTTCGCTATCGTGCGGCTTATTCTTTCGCTGCGCCCTGCAGCTCCGCAGTTTTGCACCGGTTCGGCGTGTTCTTCATCTATGTTACGTTTCAGATCGAAAAACGCCCGCGCAAGGCTATAGGCAAGCGGCGGAAACAGCGCATCGGAAGGCGGCAAGGATGCTTCAAACCGGCTGCAGGCAGCGATAATTCCGCAGGGAACCGGATAGGCGGGCGTTACCAGTGTAATAGGGGCTGTTTCCGCAACGGTACCGTTTACGCTGCCGGTGTCAATGCCGAGAAACGGACGCCATACCGGCAGCGGCTGTGCGGCTTCTTTCGGGTAGGACTGCAGCGCGGAACCGGCTATTTGTTCCGCTTTCTCTCGGGTTGCATACCAGCGGATAACGGGATAATCCGGCAGCAGGGCTTCCAGCGCACGCCGTAATTGAGCGTCGGCCTTGGTCGGCAAAAAGCCGGTTAAGCCCTTATCGAGGAATTGCTTGCAGACCAAATTCGCCTGCCCCGTTCTTCGCCCTAAAATTGCTGTTCCGCCGTCAAGCCAGAGGTCAAGCAAGCGGACGTTTTTTTCCGTGTATAGATAATAACCGCGGGCACGGCGGACATTTCCGTACCGCTTGCGGATTTCAGCATAAATATCAATCATCAGGGAACTATCATCGCATAACGGCAAAAAAACTACAAGAGAAAAACGCGCGGTTACGGTGAATATAAATGCTTGACATTTGATACATGCAATGCTAGCCTCAATAACAGATTGTTACATATAAGGGAACCTTTAACAACTAACCGAGCTTTTAGGGGTTCCCATAAGTACGGAGGAGATGTTTTATGAAATTAAACGGCATTCTTGGAGTTACGGTAAATGCGGCTATGAATAGACGGGTAAAAAAGGGCATAGCACTATTGTCTCTTTTGTTTATTTGCATTCCTTTTTGCGCTGCAGAAATTACTTTTTCTCCCGGTATAGGAGGAACTGTCCATACGGTACAGAGCTTTTTTGAAATACAAAATGCAGAAGATCCGGAACATTCGGTGGTGTCTGAAAAAGCTGTTACGTATACCATACCGGTTCCATCAAGCGGCTTGGACATACACTTTACCCATGAAAGCAGCGGTTTTACCCTGAGTGTTATCAATAATATAGGGTTCCCGATTACGCTCTTTAAAAAGGGCGGTTTTGGGAACGAGACTCAGCGTGTTATAGGCTTTATTCTTGATGAGCAAGTACTGTTCGGGTATACCTATGGCGTTAAGCAGCCGTTCAGCATTCATTTCGGTATCGGGCCGGGAGCTGTACTGGGACACTTTTGGACACTGCAGAATGTGCAGATTTCAGAAAATGTATATTATACCGTAACACCGATTGCACTACACCTTGGAGTACAGTATCTCTTTACACAGCACGTCGGCATCGCAATCGGCATACACGATATGCTCGGTGTCTCCGGTATTTTTCTCAGCGATAAAAGCTCAAATTCGTCTGCAGAAAAGCGTAAAGTTACCGGAACTGTTGGGCTGGGAAATACCTTTACACTCAGAATCGCCGCTACTCTAAGGTTTTAGTCACAAAAAAAGAATTCCGGCGGGATGTATATCGGTGATTTACCTCTTGCCTTTTTTTATACGATGTGGTATATTAAGAATCATTACTAATATCAAGGAGATACTTATGGACGAAAGAAATAACATGCCGCTCTTAGGCGATACATTTCCCACTTTGAAAGTTCAAACCACACAAGGCCCGATGACATTACCGGCAGACCTGAAAGGTTCGTGGTTTATCGTGTTCAGCCATCCTGCTGATTTCACCCCCGTATGCACAACCGAGTTTGTCGGCTTTCAGGAACTGATGCCCGAATTTGAAAAACTCGGTGTAAAATTGGTCGGTCTTTCCGTCGATCAGGTATTCAGTCATATCAAATGGATTGAATGGATGAAGGACAAACTCAATGTGCAGATTACCTTCCCGGTTATCGCTGCAAACGATTCCATTGCAAATGCACTCGGACTGCTGCACCCCGGTAAGGGCACAAACACTGTTCGTGCGGTATTCATTGTCGATCCCGAAGGAACACTCCGGTTGGTACTGTATTATCCGCAGGAAATCGGCAGAAACATGGACGAAATTTTGCGTGCGGTAAAGGCATTGCAGATTTCCGACAAAGAAGATGTGGCATTGCCTGCTAACTGGCCGAATAACGGTTTGATTAAAGATCATGCAATTGTACCGCCGGCTTCTAATGTAAAAGATGCACAAAAGAGACTGAAGGAATACGAAGGCTTTGACTGGTGGTTCTGCCACAAGGCATTAAAGTAAACGATATTATAAAATAACAAAATTTACCTGCGGCTATCCGATAAAGCATAGCCGCAGGAGTTAAAAATATCTAAAGAAACCTTGCGTTTAGCGTCCTTGGCGCGCCAAGGTAAGGTTTGCCAGCTCTTTAGGTAAGTCGTTGCCGCTCAGTGTGAGTGTGTCATCGGTGCGGGTGTATTGGAGTTTCCACGATGCATTCATACTTTCGCGGGTTTCTTTTTTTGCTCCGTTTGTCCATGTTTCGATTTCTTTATTTCTTACGGTAAAGGTGATTTCGGTATCCGTAGCTGTCCAAAAACCTTCCCACTCAGTTGATAAAGTAAAACCCTGCATCCATTCGATTTCCATAGTGCCGTCCCGATCGGATATGGAAGCTTGCAATGCGGTTAGGTTAAAAACTAATACTGAAAGCGTCGTATCCGCTCGTAAATCGCGGAAGCAATAGGTAAGAGCGTCTCCTTGGTGTTTTGTGCGGGGTCGTCCAATACCGTTTCCAAAAGGTCGTGCAGGACAAGGCCGAGACATTTCCCCGCCGGAATACCGAGCGCCATTAAATCCTTTCCGTTCACCGCCAAATCTTTAAGGCTATATGCTCCGTCCTCTTTTAGAATCTTATCGATCCTCGCAGTAAATTCTACAAGGAAGTTCGGTTCCGTATAAGAGCCGGTAAGCCCGAAAACATCAGCCTTTCTTAACGCAAATAAATCATCGATATTTTCTTTTCCTACGCGGACGATAAAGCGGCGGACGGCAGCATCTGTCCATGAAGGATCGTAATGAAACATGTGCTGGGCAACTAAGTGAGCGGTTTTTTCTATTTCTGCATTGGAATATTTAAGGCGCCGCATAATGCTGCGGGTTATCTTTTCGGACACGGCTTCGTGGCGGTAAAAGGTATAGCTGCCGTCCGCCGCCTGCTTACGGGTAGCGGGCTTCCCTATATCGTGGAAAAGGCCTGCGAGCCGGATATGGATATGCTCCATCCCCGCAGGACAGGCATTGCAAACTAAAAAGCTATGGTCAAGTACATCAAAATGATGAAAGCTTCCCTGTTCCACGCCGCGGCATTCCGCCAATTCCGGAATAAAGAGGTTCAGCAGTTCCGTACTTTCCATGAGCCGTAAGCCGGTAAGCGGGGCAGGGCAGGCAAGCATTTTGGTAAATTCTTCGCGGAAGCGTTCAATAGAAATTTTTTGGGTGATATGTAACGCCTGCGGAATTGCCTCCAGCGTTTTGCCGTCGATAGCGAAACCGAGCTGCGCTGCGAACCGGACGGCTCGGACGGGGCGCAATCCATCCTCCAAGAAGCGGTCAAGCGGATTTCCGACTGTCCGGATCCGCCCTGCACGGATATCCGCGCAGCCGTTAAAAGGATCGGCGATTATGCCGTCAGGTAAAGAAACCGCAATTGCATTCATAGTAAAGTCGCGGCGCGCAAGGTCTTCTTCTATGGTTGCCGTATATGAAACCGCAGCAGGGTGGCGCCCATCGGTATAATCTGCCTCGGTACGGAAGGTAGTGCATTCGATATGCTTACTTTTATAGATGATGGTAACGGTACCGTGCTCTATGCCGGTTGGAATAGTCCGCCGGAATAAGCGCATCACCTCTTGCGGCTGCGCGTCGGTTGCAATGTCCCAATCGCTCGCCGCTTTCTTTAAGAAAAAGTCACGAACTGCGCCGCCTACAAGATATGCCGAAAAGCCTGCATTCCGGAAATATCCGCTGATTTCCTTGAGCAGAGCCGGAACGGGGAATTTTTTTTCCATAATTTTATACGTTACTAGTTTAATGCTTCAATACAGGATGGATTCCAGTTAGATAAAGAACCGTAAATCTTTTCTGCCGGTCATATTAAATCGGTATGCCGTGATATAGGTTCCCGTTATTGCAGTCAGTGCGTTAAGCGCGGCAGCGACAGCTCCGATAAAAAAAGCGGCAGGGCGTAAAATCAAATATCCTGATTCAAAACCCCGTCCGTACAGCGCACATACGGATGCCAGTGCAATGTAAGTACCGCCGGCGGGGAACCTGCCAAGCAAACACGAAAATAGAGAGGCTATTCCTACCAGCCAGAACATATCTTGAATGTTGAGCGAAAGACTTGAATAAGACTTTAGTATCACGATGAAGCTGACGGTGATGACTAATGAGGAACCTGCTCTGCCGAAAATGGAGAAGATGGGAAGCACGACGGAAGAAATACGCCGGCGTACGCCGAGGCTTTCGTTGGAGTGGCGCAGCAATACGGCCAGCGCAACATGAGTGTCCTGCGAAAAGAATGCCGCCAGCATAGGAGCAAGACTTGCGTAGAGCACCCGATACGGATTGATATCGCGGCAAAAAATCTTTAATAAGAGAGGATAAATCACAAGGGCTATAATCAATAGATCGGCAATGAGTAGAATTGCAAAATCGGCAAAAACCGCAGTCAGCAGCATCTCGTGGAATTTAATCACCCAATAGGCTGAAACGGCTACCATGCCGAGCATTAGCATATCAACAAAAAAGACAAGCACTGCATAAGAAATCCGTGCAAGAGAGTCGATAAGCGTGATTGCCGGTTTGGCAATATTTCTGTCAACTGCACAACCGGCTCCTGCAAACCCGCCGAAAATACAGAGCGGCAGGATGTATGTTCCGTTTATAACCGCTTCAAACGCACTTGAAGGAAATAATTGCAGCAGCGATTCTCTAACGCCGAGAACTTGTATATCCGAAATACCTTCTACAAAAATAGGAATCCGAGTTGGTGTATGAAGCAGCACTGACAGTAATCCGATAAAGGAAAGCAGTAATGCGGCCGCGCAGATAATAAGACCGGTAATAAGCGCTACTTTCAGCAAACTTCTATTTTCGCGTAATTCAAAGATGCTGAGCGTAAATCCGAAAAACACCGCCGGATAGAGGGCATATCGTCCGAACTGTACCGCTGCTTTTGATAAAAAGTCTGCCGCTTCTATAAACAGCGCATTTTCGGTTCCCGCAACGAGCGCAAAGGTTACGCCCAACACAATACCGATAAGATATTTCAGCCAAATTTTCATAACGGTTGAGTGTAACTCAAAGATTGTACTGCGTCAACTCAATTGGACTTACAATGGGGATAGGCTGTCGAAAAAGTAATCGGCTTTTGAGACAACCTTATCCCCGTAAGAAAGGCTTATTTTTTCATCAAACCTACACCGGACTTCCATGCCTGTCCGACTTTTTCGCCGATTGCATAGTAGCCGTTTTGGAATTGATCAAAAATGAATGCGTTCAGTTTTGCCGGTTCAACCTTGCCTTTTTCGTTTAAAACCGCCTCATCAGCCAGAACCCCGACAATTTCTCCGACAACATAAAATCCGAACACAGCGTTTTTTATTTCCACAACTTTGCATTCAAGTGTGAGCGGAAACTCCTCGATAATCGGCGCATCAACCTTCTTGCTTTTTACCGCAGTTAAGCCGCTGCGTTCAAATTTATCCGGCATCTTATTTCCGCTTGCAATCCCGAAAAAATCCGCTTCCGCTATATGAGGAATATCGGCGACACTAAGCGTAAACGCCTGCTTGTGTTTGAGATTGGCCGCTGTCTTATGGCTTTCATCGATATTCATCAACACCATATTTTCGGCACAAATACCACCCCAAGCCATGTTCATCACATCGACTTTTCCATCCTCGCCGTAGGTTGCTACCATTAATACCGGCATCGGGAATAAGAAAGGGTGAACTCCCAATTCTTTCTTTGCATTGTTCTGCATTGTGTTCTCCTATATACCCCTCACAATTGATTATTGAAAAGCAGTGTATGTGTAGGGTATCCCTACAGCTTGTTCATTTTCTTAGGCTGAGTCATGTTCTCCGGCTTTAAGATTTCGTCGAGCGCTTCTTTCGATAACAAGCCGCGTTCCAACACGAGGTCGTAGACGCTGCGGTTGTCTTTGAGAGCAGTCTTGGCAATATCGCTTGAGATTTCGTAACCGAGCACCGGGTTCAGCGCCGTTACCAGACCGATACTCCGATAGGTCAGCTCCTTGCATCGCTCCACATTCGCTTCGATGCCGTCGATACAGCGCTGCCTGAGCGTGGACATACCGTTCTTTAAAATCGAAATCGATTCCAAAATACTGTAAATAATAACCGGCTCAAAAACGTTCAGCTCCAACTGCCCCGCTTCGGCAGCCATCATCACAGCCGTGTCGTTCCCGATAACGCGGAAACATACCTGATTCATCACTTCGGGGATAACGGGATTGACTTTACCCGGCATAATCGACGAACCGGGCTGCATTGCCGGAAGATGTATTTCGTTCAAGCCGGCGCGCGGTCCCGAGCCAAGCAGACGCAGGTCATTGCATATCTTTGAAATTTTTACCGCAAGGCGTTTTAGTTGCCCCGAATAGGAAACAAAGCAGGTAGTATCATTCGTTGCGGCGATCAAATTCTTCGCCTTCGTAACAGGATAGCCCGAAATTTCTGCAAGCCGTTTTGTTACCAAATCCGCATAGGCAGGGTCGCTGTTGATACCGGTGCCAATAGCGGTTGCTCCCATATTGATTTCGAGTAAGCCGGAAACAGCATGCCTGATATGCGGCACTTCCCCTTCCAAACTCGCTGCATACGATTCAAATTCCTGCCCAAGTGTCATCGGCACCGCATCCTGCAGCTGGGTACGCCCCATCTTGATATGCCCGCCGAATTCTTTTCCTTTTTTACGGAAAGAAGCGATTAAGTTTTCAAGCTCGGTAATCAGGCCTTCCGTATGTAAACAGATGCCGAGTTTTGCTGCCGTCGGATACGCATCGTTGGTGGACTGCGCAAGGTTGATGTGGTTATTCGGATGGCAGAATTGGTATTCGCCTTTTTTATGCCCCAGCAGTTCAAGTGCACGGTTCGCAATCACCTCATTTGCGTTCATATTAGTAGACGTTCCCGCACCACCTTGAATCATATCCGCAGGGAATTGATCATGCAGTTTACCGGCAATAATTTCTTTACAAGCACCGATAATAGCTTCTGCCGTCGGTTTTTCCAGCAAACCTAATTCATAGTTTGCCTGTGCCGCCGCCTGTTTAACCATCGCAAGGGCTTTTATAAAGCCCGGATAGGCGGAAAGATGCACGCCGGTAATATTAAAATTTTCCGTACAACGGAGCGTTTGTACTCCGTAATACGCCACGTCGGGGACATCCCGATATCCTAAAAGATCATGTTCTTGCCGCATTGTTTCCTCCTTTTTTGGGCATCTAAATTTTCTTATCAGCAGATAAGTTTTCTTATTTCTGTTGCAACTCGTGGAGTGAATCGAAAGGATAGATACCGCTTACGGTTGTTTCAATCCGATTATCGGCGGAAGAACCGAATATAACCGGCGCTTCCGGCTTCATAAACTCGGAGATCACCTGCCGGCACGCACCGCACGGCCCGACCGGATAATCCGCATCGGGGGTTGCGATTGCAATAGCAGTAAAGTTTCTTTTGCCCATTGCAACGGCACGAAAAACAGCGGTGCGTTCGGCACAGTTAGTCAATCCGTAAGAACGGTTTTCAACATTCACGCCGGTAACGACGCTTCCATCATCAAGCAGTAATGCAGCGCCTACTCTAAAATGAGAATAAGGGGCGTACGCATTTTTCGCTGCCTCCAGAGCTTGTTCAAAGAGATGATCATACTTACTTGAATCTTTCATTCTACTATTATACCATATCAACCATGAAAATGACAGCATTCGATAATCGTTTTATTATTTTTCCTATTCTTTTTTTATTCATATACATATTTGCAGCGGCAGTCCCCCTCGGTTCGGATATTTATTTTCAGCCGGTGTGGGTGCGCACTATCACGCCGGATACCGCACAGGCGGAACTTGAAGGAATAACCGATACGGCCGAAACCGTAGAGAGGCAAGTATCGGCGGAACAATTTATCGGGAAAGAACCTAAAGTATTTCTTACGGAGAACAGATTCGGTTATTTTACTGCCGGCGGCGAATTGCTCCGCTCATCCCCCGTTACACAGCGGATTTCGGCTTCGTCCGCAGCGTGGACTGAATACGGAAGCGATGCCGCCCAAACGCCGATTTACCGCCCCGACGGTTCTTTGATAACCGTTATCGAAGAGCAGGGGTTTGTATATGTTGATGGAGACCGCTTTTATCTTTTTGAGCCTGGCGGCAGCGCCGTCAAACAATACGGTGCAGACGGTAAACCGCTGTGGCGTTATCTGCATACCGCACCGATTACCGCCTTTCACAGCACCGGAGCCGGCGTTATTATCGGATTTTCCGACGGGAAGCTGGTAAGTCTCGATTCTGCGGGTAATGTAGTGTTTGACTTTTATCCGGGCGGCAGCGACTATCAGGTTATACTGGGCGCAGCGCTTTCTGCAGACGGACAGCTTGCCGCCTGTGTATGCGGGATTGATCGCCAGCGGGTATTGCTCATACGGATAGACGGCAACAAGTATAAAATTGTACACCATCGATACTTGGAAGGGAATCTCCGCAGGCAGGTCTTTGTCGATTTCGATATACAAGGAGAGAATGCAGTATTCGAGTGTGCGGAAGGCATCGGTTTTATCGATTGTAATCAGCTGATATCGGGCATTATGCCGCAGCACGGTATAGTGCTCGGCAGCGGGGAAATTCCGTATAAGGGAATCACGGCGGTTATCAGCAAACAGGAAAAAAACGCTCTGCTGTCCTTTATTGAATCGCCTATGTATGTCGTCGGGAAAACGGCCTTTCCTTCAGAAAACACCTTTCTTATGCAGGAGCGGCAAACGATTTTCCTAGCAACCGATACGAAATTGGCACGTATCGATATAAAATAAAGTGTAAAAGAGGCTTCTGCTATGAAACGATTTTTCTTTTTTGCCTTAGCTTTAGCGGTATGTACCGGATTATATGCATTGGATTGGCCGACAGACACACAAAATTTTTTGCGGCTTTTCGGTCAATGCATTGGGGAGAAAACTTTTGAGCAAGGGCTGACTTTTGAAAACACATCGACGGTACGTGCTGCCGATGACGGTATTCTTTTAATTGCTCTCGATAGAAGATACGGAACCGGTGCATTCCCTTCTACGTTGGGAAATGCGTTGATATTTTTACACGATGACGGGCTGCAGACGGTTTACGGAAATCTTGACGCTAACGCAGTGTTCCTAAGCAGAGTAACAACCGAATCAAATGCGGTTATCGGAAGGACGGGAAACAGCGGATGGGGAAAACCGAACGACCTTATCTTTCAAGTAAGCGACAGTCAGAAAAAAGTATATATCAATCCGCTGCTGCTGCTGCCGTCTGTCAACGATAAAATCGCACCGCAAATACAAAATGTCGTTTTGATAAATGAACAAAACACAGCCTTTCAAATGAACGGACAAAAAACCGTGCGGCAGGGAAGCTATGAACTGTATGCGGATATTTCCGATACGGCTTCGCAGGGAGGCCTTAGTTTTAGTCCTTTCCGGATTACTATTTTTGTAAACGGTACAAATATCCGAACCATTCCGTTTGAAATTATTGCGGAAAAAGACGGCGATTCTTATTTAGGCAACACCGCCTTTACCGACACGCTGCTGTACCGGCGGAAAAATGAGCTGTATTTAGGCAAAATTATTTTAAACCGCGGAAAATCCGATATATTAATTACGGCACGGGATATAACCGGCAACGAAAAATCCGAACGGTTTACCATCCAAGTCGACTAGCGGATCAGGGAAAACGTATCAGACTGTATTTTTAACAGCCCCGCAAAATAATTGGGTCTGTTCAACCAGAGTTGAACCGCTTCGCGGTTCAAATGGTCTCACAGTCCCAATTATTTTGCGGTATTGGATATATCCGTCCGATACGTTTTCCTTTTCCTTGGAAAGGCTGCGCGAAATTTAAAAAATTTCGCACAGTTTATTTTAGAAAAAGGGCAATTGCATCAGATAAATAAATAAGAATCGCAGAAGAGTGGATCAGAAAGATAATCTTTCCGTGAGCCTTTTAAAAATAGGCGGAGTAGATGCTAGGAGCCTAGCCGAAATAAAACGGAAGCGTATCGGGTATACGGCGAGTATTTATTTCGGTGTAGCGACAACGCAGATACCTGCATATTTTTAAAAGGAAAGGTTGGACGGCTTTCAGAATTCTGCGGGGATGTTCCACAAACGTCTGATGCAATTGCCCTGCGGAGGAATTGTGAAAAAATACGAATTGATACAGGCGTTGATTGAGGCGGGGGCGGTTTCCGTTATTCGGGCGGAAAATAAGGCGCAAGGGCTTAAAATCGTGGAGGCGGTGCGTGCCGGGGGAATCACGGCAATCGAAATTACGATGACGGTACCGCACGCCGACGAAATTATCCGAGAGCTCAGCGAAACGTTCGGGACGGATATACTGTTGGGAGCGGGTACGGTGCTGGATGCGGAAACGGCGCGTGCCTGTATCCTTGCCGGTGCACAATATATCGTCGGGCCGTCTTTTGACGAAGGCTGCGCACGCCTTTGCAACCGCTACGCAGTGCCGTACATTCCCGGTGTTATGACGCCGCAGGAGGCGGTGCGCGCACTTGAGTTCGGCGTCGACATCCTCAAGCTGTTCCCCGCCGAGCTTTTCGGGCCTAAAATCATCAGCGCCTTTAAGGGACCGCTTCCGCAGGGAACCTATATGCCTACCGGCGGTATTACTGCCGAAAACGCAGCCGAGTGGATTAAGGCGGGAGCTGCGGTACTCGGTATCGGCGGCGCCCTTACGAAAGGAGCTAAAACCGGTGATTTTGAATCGGTTACCCGCACCGCCCGTCAATTAAAAGAGGCAGTTGCCGCAGCACGCAGTAAATCCATCTAAGGGGGAACTTCTGAAAAACCGGAGTTTTTAGAACTTTCGGCTATAATTGTAATGATCGTTATGAATGAATATTCGGAAACAGGCACATTGCTTAAAAGAAGACAAGAAAACAAGTGGCTTTTGGTATTTGAAAGCCTTGTAACCGGTTTAATTACCGGCTTGGTTATTACGGGCTTTCGGCTCTCAATCTCGTATCTTAGAAATACCCGTGTTGCGTTATACGGTGTTATACGGACTACGGGTGTGCAAGGCGTTCTCCTTGCGCTGACAGTTTTGGCACTAGCGGGATTATTTATCGGCTTTATCATTACAAAATGGCCGATGATTAAAGGCGGCGGAGTGGCGCAGATTGAAGGCGTCTTTATGAAAAAGCTGCAGTTTTCCCCGCTTTACGAGCTCCCGCTCAAGTTTATCGGCGGTGTTCTCGGCATCGGACTGGGACTTTCGATGGGGCGAGAAGGGCCTTCCGTCCAACTGGGTGCATATATCGGCGATGCTGTTGAACGGCTGGGAAAGCGCTCGTTTACCGAACGGGTGTGCTTGATTACCGCAGGGGCAGCCGCCGGTCTTTCTGCAACATTCAACGCTCCTTTTGCTGCAATTGTCTTTGCGCTTGAAGATATCCATCATCATTTAACTCCCCTGCTTTTAGCCTGTGTCATGGCAGGTTCTTTTGCAGGCGATTTTGCGGGAAGCATTTTTTTAGGCAGGGGGCCGATTTTCCGATTTTTTACGGCTGTGGAATTTCCGCTTTCTCAATTTGCATGGCTGATAGGGCTGGGTATATTCGTCGCGCTTATAGGACACGGGTTTAAGCAGTCGATTTATTTGTTCCAACGATGCTATAAAACACTGCATATCCCGCCGATCTTACGGCCTGTTATTCCGTTCCTGCTGTCGCTGCCGGTCGGCTTGTGGCACAGTTATTCTTCGGGCGGCGGCGACGGGTTGATACGAATACTGACCGAACAATCTTTTCCGATTACGATGCTGTTGATGTTCTTAACTGTTAAGCTTCTTTTTACCGGAATCTCCGCAGGGTCGGGCGCAATCGGCGGTATTTTTGTACCGCTCTTTGCCTGCGGCGCGGTAGGAGGCGCACTGTATGCAACCGTATTAGTGCATTTCGGTTTATTGGCACAGGAGCACGTCAATACAATGATTCTCTTCGGCATGGCTGCCTGTTTTACGACCGTTATTAAAGCGCCGCTTACCGCCTGCGTTATCGTGTTTGAAACAAGCGGCGCTCTCCCCCAGCTAAGCGGGTTGGTGCTGACCTGCCTTACGGCCTATCTAACGGCGAGTTTTATCGGTTCGCAGGCGCACGATCATATTCTCCTGACGCAAATTCTTGAGTCGGATAGCCGTGCAGTGAATAAAAAATCCGGTACGGAATCCGGCAGCCCTCAGCTTTATGAACTGCCGATCGGCTTGCATTCAATCGCGGCCTTAAAGAAAATCAACGAAATGGAATGGCCGCAAAAATGCCGCATTGTCAGCGTTATGCACGGTGAACACGAATCTATTCCCGACGGTAATACCGTACTGTACCCCGGCGATAAATTGATTGTCCTTGCAGAAGATGATACAGGCGATATTTTGGAAATACTCACCGTCTTAACCGAATAGCAAGCGTTCCGTAAAAACGGGTGTGAGCGCCGTTAAAAATCTTACTTTTTTTTAGGTAATCTTACAAATTTTTCTTGCTATTTACCATATTCGCAGTTATACTGATAGAATGAGTAAACATTCGCATCTCTATCAGTATATACTCATAGAGTAAAAATACGCGGGTGATATGTATTATAGTTAAGGAGGAGATTATGAGTATTTCAAAAGAAAATATTTATAAGCTCGAAGGCCGTGTTCCGCTAAAAACGGCAATCCCTCTCGGTATGCAGCATGTTTTGGCTATGTATGCCGGAAACCTCGCCCCGATTTTAGTTATATCGGGTGTTCTTAATATCCCGGCGGATATTAAAGTTTCGCTGCTGCAAAGCGCTATGTTTGTTGCCGGCGCTGTTACGTTCGTCCAGTTGCGGCCTATCTGGAAAATCGGTTCGGGACTCCCCACCGTTATGGGAACCAGTTCAGGATTTATCCCCGTCGCTATCGGCGTAGGACTGCAATATGCCGCAATGGGAGACTGGTCAAACGGATATGCCGCTATTCTCGGAGCATCCCTTATCGGCGGTTTAATGGAGTTTATGCTCGGGTTTATCGTAAAACCGCTCCGCAAGTTCTTACCGCACGTTGTTACCGGAACCGTTGTTACCACTTTGGGAATTTCGCTTATTCCCGTCGGTATTAAATTTGTCGGCGGTGGAGTCGGTCTTGAAAAAACTCCCGGATTCGGCTCGATAAAGAATCTGTTAGTTGCCCTTTTCGTCTTTTTAACAATTATCTTTATCCGGCAAATGTTTACCGGTTTCTTGAGCATCTCCTCCATTCTAATCGGGCTTATTGCAGGGTATATCGTTGCAATCTTTGCCGGTATGGTTGATTTTACGCCGGTAAAAAATGCGGCATGGATTTCCGCTCCGCTGCCCTTCTTTGCAGTAGGGCACCTGAACCTCACCTTCCATTGGGATGCTATTGTCCCATTCCTGCTCGTCTATCTTGCGACAACTGTAGAGACAATCGGTGATAACACCGGTATCGCAGTCGGCGGTCTCGGACGCGACATAACCGACAAAGAATTGCAGGGGGCAGTTCATGCGGACGGTTTCGGCAGTATGTTTGCGGCAATCTTCGGCGTTATGCCGAACACCTCGTTCAGTCAGAACGTCGGACTTATCGGTATGACAAAAGTTGTCAACCGCTTTACAATCGGAATCGGTGCAGGCTTCTTGGTATTGTGCGGATTCTTCCCCAAACTTGGAGCAATCGTTTCGACTATCCCGAACCCGGTATTGGGCGGCGGCGTATTGCTGATGTTCAGTA
>ERZ772960.1918-NODE-1918-length-15768-cov-2.609050_pt1 | contig 15768 bp, 13 predicted proteins | sample MGYA00580678_ERZ772960 | MGnify/ENA primary metagenome ERZ772960 (study PRJEB29015, sample SAMEA2737930) | human oral metagenome | biome: human oral; feature: human-associated habitat; material: dental | place: China | collected 2059 ... | reverse complement strand
GGGATCGGAGGAGTCGGAGGCTTCGCGGCGGAGGCTCTCGCAAGGGGCGGGATCGGCAGGCTGGAGCTCGTGGACAGTGACGTGGTGAGCCTTGGCAATCTGAACCGGCAGCTGATCGCTTTGCACAGCACCATAGGAAAGGCGAAGGCGGAGCTCATGGCGGAGCGGGTCCGGGATATCAATCCGGACTGTGAGCTAAAGGTCCATAAGCTCTTCTATCTTCCGGGAGAGGGAGAGAAGGTCTTTCGCTTCTCGGACTATGATTATATCGTGGATGCCGTGGACACGGTGAGCGCGAAGCTCGCCCTCGTCGAAGAGGCGAAAAGGGCGGGGGTTTCGATTATCAGTGCGATGGGCGCCGGCAATAAGCTGGATCCGACGGCCTTTTCCGTAGCGGACATCTATGAGACCAGTGTCTGCCCGCTCGCAAGGGTGATGCGGCGGGAGCTTCGGAAGCGGGGGATCTCCTCCCTGAAGGTGGTTTATTCCAGGGAGAAGCCGGTGGATCCGGAGAGGGAGGAGGGAGAGGATGCGGCAGTGCTCCCCGGCTCTGTTTCCTTTGTCCCATCCGTCGCGGGGATGATTCTCGGCGGAGAGGTCATACGGGATATTCTGGGGATTGAGAGGAGACGGGACGGAAGCTCCTCTCCTCCCTGCTTTTCTCCTCCGGAAGCTTTGCGAGAAGGAGGTCGAAGAGAAGAAGGCAGAGGAGAGCGCATTCCAGGAGGAAGATGAGAGGAAGCATCCTGAGAAGGAAGGAGAGCCCCCGGAAGAGATAGAAGCAAAGCGGCAAAAGCAGCATGAGGAAGAGACAGAAGACCTGCTTTTTTCGAAGCTTCTGTCTCTTTTTTTCAGCCTCTGCGATCTCAGTCAGCTCTGTCTCTTTTATCATAAGAGAGCCGCTTTCCGCCGGGAGAAGGAGTGGGCTTTCCTCTTCTTCTCTCTCTCGTTCCGCCCGGAGGCGGAGTATTCCATTTTTCAGGATGAGCTTGTCCTCCTCCGGACCTTCCCGCCGGGCGGTTTCGATCCCTTCTTCAGCAATCTTTTCGAGAGATTCTCGAAGATCGGAGTCTTCTGCCTTCTCTTTCCCCTTCCTTTTCTCCCTCTCTCCGCCTTCCGCTTTCTGTCTTTCTTCCCTGGCCTTCTTCCCGTTCTTTCGAACGATACGCATGAGCTCCTCCATCCGAAAATCCTCCCTGCAGCTTTCGCGAAAGAGAGAATAGGCGAGGATGATGCTCCGCTCAGAGCGATAGTCGATCTCCTCCAGTACCCGGCGGAGAAGGGCGCGGAGGGAGAGGGGGAAGTGATTTTCCCTCTCCGGAAGCAGCGGGAAAAGATATCGCTTTTCCTCCGGATGGTAATAGATCAGGGAGGGATCCAGGAGGATCAGCTTTTCCGGGAGCAGATATTCCTCCAGGGAGAGAAGGAGTCCGTTCAGGCTCTCCATGAGGACAGACAGCTCCCGATAATCCAGCTTTTTTTCTCGGCAGCGGCTGTCCAGACTTTCCAGGGAGCTGATATCGTAGGAGAAGAGGACCTCTTCATCCCGGAGCAGAGGGCGGAAGGGGAGTGATCCCGGGATTCTGCTGTTCTGAAGGACCTTATTTTCGTAGTTATCCTCCCGGAAGGAACCTCCCTCGATCAAAAGACGGCTGCCGGAGGGACTTTTCTCTGTGCGGGTCTTAAGCTCAGGGATCTTCTTGTTCATCAAAAACCTCGCTTTCTTTGCGCTCTCGCAATGTATGCTCCCGGAGGAAGCGCTCCGGGCGGAAAAGCTCCTTTTCTCCTCCCATCTCATGGCTTCGATACTCTGTTCTCCATTTCTTCTTCGAAAAATGATAGATTTTACGGTGAATTCGGAGCGCTCCGCCGATCAGGGAGAGGATGATCAGGAAGGTGAGCGCGGTGAGATAGCTCGCTTCGATGGTGTACATGGAATTCCTTTCTCAAAAAGCGGAGGGGAAGAGGGATATCGCGGTGAGGAGAAGGAGACCGGGAAGGAGACAGGGAAGGAAGGGAAAGCGCAGAGCGGGCGCTTCTTCTTTGAAAGCGGAGCCGGATCAGGAGAAAAGCCCCGACCAGACCGCTTACAAATACTCCGGAAAAGAGAAGAAAGAGAAGGCTTCGGAGAGGGAGGTAGAGAGCGGAGATCAGGAAGAAGACAGCGTCTCCTCTTCCCAGTGCGGAGCAGCTGAAATGACTCAGAAGGAGTAAAAGAAATCCGGGCAGAAGGGAAAGCGGGAGAAGAAGGAGGGGGAGGGCTCCTCCCTTTTCCGGAGGGAGGAGGGGAAGCAGGAAGGAGATGAGCCCCGGCGGCAGAAAAAGCCAGAAGATCCATCGGGGAATCCTTTTTCTAAGAAGGTCAGAGAGAGCGGAGATGGAGAAAAAGAGGAGAAAACAGCAAAAGGAGGGGGAGAGATTTGAAAGTTTCATTTTCAGTCCTTATCTCCCGCAGCGGATGCAGGGGTGTCTCCCGGCGGCGATGGCCCGTTCGAGAGTGGTTGTGCTGACATAGCTTTGCATGGCGGGGCAGTCCGGACTGCTGTGATAGCGCCTTCCGGCCTCTGTGTAGTAGACCAGGGGGCTGTCCGGGGATGGACGGCAGCTCCTGCAGGGGGAGAAGCGTCCGCCGTAGCGGGCAGGACGCCCGTCGATCTGCCTTGCGGGGCAGGAGAGGAAGGCATTGGAGATGTAGCTGCAGTCCCGGGAGAGGTGGTAGACGTCGGGGCGGAGGACGCTGATATAGACGAGGCTTTCCTCAGCTTCGTTTCCTGCTGTCTTTTTCCAGCGCGCGGGATCCGCTCCGACAAAGGCCCGGCGGCCTGCGATTAGCTCCTGGGGGATGGAACGCTGAAGAAGAAAGGGGAAGGGGAGAGCGGCATCGTAGCGGAGACTGCAGCGGATCATATCTCCTTCGTTCTCTGTGCGGAGGACGGCCTCCTTCATTCCCCGGTCGGAAAAGGAGGAGAGGAGCTCTTCATCCTCCGGAAGATCCAGAAGGAGGGGGGAGAGGGAGCCCGGGCGAAGGAGTGACGGGAAGCGCTCCCCGTATTTCAGGATGGAGAGCTTTCGCAGCTTTTCCTCCATGAGAACCGAGCCCCGCAGGTTTCGGGAGAGGATCAGAAGAGGTGTCATGAGGAGAAAGCCGCAGAGGAGAAAGAGCGTCATGGAAAGCGCGGCCTCCATGGTGAGAGAGGCGTTTTCTGACTTTAATATCCCTAAGTCCGTCGGATCCGGAGGGAGGAAGGACCGGATTGTTTTCACTTTCTTTCACTCCTTTCTTCTCTGCCTTTTCTTATAGCTTCCGCGTTCTCCCTGCCTTTTGGCGGGGATCGCTACTGACTGTCGTTTTTATATTTATAGTAGCTCCTCGCCTGCGGACGAAACAGAGTTTCCGTCTCCCTCCCGCCCACGGCCCGGACGGGGCTTAGGTCGAGGAAGAAATGCCGGGACCGGCTGTCCGCATCAAGCTGCAGGGCATAGAGGCAGTCCGTGATGCAGAAATCCTCCTCGGATTCAGAGACTCCGCTCCGGAGATTCCTCTCGATGCAAAGCAGCATCCGTGTATTGATGCCGGATTGATCGCGAAGACCGGCGTGAAAGAGAAGGGCCCTGAGATAATCCCGGTAGGAGGGGGCGGATGCCTCTTCGCGGGGATTCGGATTCCTTTCCCTGCTTCCGGCCTGGAGCAGGATCTCCGGGGGAGATCCCCAGCTCTCCTCCGCGGGAAGGAGAGCCGCTCTTCCGCCCAGGAGGAGTGTTTGAAGATCAGAAAATGCCTGTGTGAGAGCCCAGAGGGAGAGAACCTGGATCGTAAGAAGAGAGAGGAGGGCGGGATTTTCCCCGCCTTCCCCGAGGCAGAGAGAGGATCTTGCGAAGTCTCTCGCCTCCTCTCTTTTTTTGCTGCTCTGAAAGAGGAAGAAGAGATTCCTGCTCTCCCGCAGCGCAAGGAGCTTTTTTAAGCTCTCGGAGAGAGCGCTTTTACCGTCCGTAGCGCCGCTGAGAAGATACTCGATCTCACATTCCCGGCTTCCGCTCGGAGGGCGCTGATCCGAGGCCTCGCTTTGCCAGAAATGAAAATAGCAAAGGGAGTATTCCCCGAGAAGAGGGAGCTCCCAGAGGGAATCAGAGGAAGCGGCCCGAAAGGGAGGGTCCTTAGGATAAAGCTTTTCTTCCCCCGGAAGAAGTTCTCCCTCCGGGAGTGAGAGGAAAAGAAGTCTCTCCTCCGGGAGAGACGGAATCTTCTCGAGCCTTTTCATGTTTTCCGCTCGGATGCGCCTCCCGCCCTCCCGGAAGGAAAGCTCCGAAAGCGCGCGCCATTCCCCGAGCTTCTCCCGGCAGAAGGCGGAGATCCGGCGCTCCTTTGCTTCCTCCGCCTCATTTTCTCCCTCTTCCTCCAGCTCATTTAGAAAGCTTTCTGCCTCCTCCATGATCTCCTGCACGCTTTCCGAGAGAGAGGCGGAGAGCTCGGAGAGCCGTTCTATTTCGCTGAGGATCCTTCCGCTTTCTTCCAGATAGCCCCCATAGGCGCGGAACTCCTCTTGGAGGATCGCCTGTCCCTCTTCCGAAAGCTCCGCCATCCCGGCTTCAAAATCTGTCTTTGTCTTTTGGAGAGCTTCCGAAAGGAGCTCCGCCTTTTCCCGGCAGAGTCCGGCCGCATCGGGGAGTTCGGAGAGAAGGTCCTGAAGCTCTGCGGCCTCCCAGAGAAAGCCCTGAAGATAGCCGGAGTCCAGTTCGGAGTCCGCGGCCTTTTTCCTTTTCTCCGCGTTTTCACAGAGGCGGGAGAAATCAGAGAATGCGGTCTCCAGTGCGAAGAAGTCGCTGCCGCAGAGCTGATACTCCCTCTGAAGCGGAGAGAGATGGATGCTCTCCTCTATGAGGCGTGAGAACTCCTCCAGTGATTCCAGGACCTCCTCTTCTTCGGCGCTTTCTCCAAGATAAGAAAAGGGAGATCCGGGGAGGGAGCTTTTCATATATTCCAGGACCTCTTCCTCAAAGGAGATTCCCTCTGTGAGGAGAAGCTCTTCCGAAAGGCGGAGCTTCTCCTCGGAGAGCTCCAAAGGGAAGAGATTCTCTGACTCCATATAAGGGCGGAGAAAGTCCGATAGCTCCTCCTTCAGACCCTCTTTGTCCCGATACTCGAGTCCCAGAAGGCGATAGTTTTCCCAAAGAGGTCTGTGGTACTGGGAAAAGAGAGATTCCATCGCACTGTCCAGAGCGAGCTGCAGATACAGGCGCTCCGCGGCAGTGCGGGAGGCCTCCGTCACTGTCAGGAGGAGAGCCGCTGTGAGGACAAAGCAGATCGAGAGAAAGACGGTGATGGAAGCGCTCTCCCAAGTCCCTCTTTTTTCTGTCTTTATCCGCATGGATACTCCCTTCTACTCCCAGACGGAGCCGGCGGAGCCCTGGATCTGATCCATGATCGTGATGAGGAGGGAGCGGACCCGGTCTCTGAAAATGATGACGAGGGCGATCAGGACGACCAGGATCAGCACAAGCTCAATCGTCCCAAAGCCCGATTCTTTGTCCCGGAATGCCCCCAGTCTATGGGAGAGAGCGCGGAGAAGCAGAATTCCGTTTTTCAGGAGATATTCTTTACAGAGCTTCATAAGTTTCCTCCTTTCAGAGTGCCAGGATATCAAGGGGATGATTTCAGCTCTTTTCCCTCGGGGAGATCAGAGCCCGGAGAGCGCGCTCATCGCCGGAAACAGAATTAAAAGGAGAATGATTCCAAGCTGAAGCAGGAGGGGGAGGAGGAGCTTGGTGGAGGCCTCCTCGCCGAGCCTTTTTGCGGTATTTTTCCGGCACTCAAAGGCGTCCTCCATCTCCAGCTTCAGAGCCTCCCGGAGATTCCGGCTTCCGTTTCGCCTCTTCTGCTCGATGAGAGCGATCAGCCTCGCATAGGGCTTCAGAGAGATTCTCCGGGCGAAGCTCCGATAGGCCTCGGACTCGGATACATTGCTCTTAAGCTGTAAAAGCATGGTGCGGAGCTCCCCCGGGAGGGCTCTCTCTTCTCCGGGGTCTTCCCGGGGGAGCGCCTCGTAGTGCTCACTGATTTTTTCAAAGGCGTTTCGCAGAGAGAGTCCCGCCCCGAGATAGAGAAGAAGCTTGGAGACCAGGTCAGAGTAGTCGAGAAGAAGGGAGAGCTCCCGTTTTTTTGCCCTTTCTCTAAGGCGGAGGCTTTCTCTGAGATAGAGAAGCACAGCGGAAAAAAGGCCGAGGAGGGGGAGGAGCAGATAGCTTTGATCCCTTTTCTCCCGAAAATGAAGCTTGTGTCCCTCGATGGAGTCCGGGAGGCGGAAGCGGCCTTTTGTGAGGCTGGAGCGATCCTCTTCCAAAAGCCGATCGCTCAGAGCCTTTTCCAGCTTTTCCAGCTCGCTTCTCTCCCGAGGAAGGATGCAGACATAGAACCTTGCGGGCTCGGAGTGCCAGCGAAGAGGAGCAGCGGAATTTTGCCCCGATTCTCCGGCGATTTCCGCACTCATCCGAAGCTCCAGATAGCCGTGCACCTCCTCTCCTTCCGAGAGGGTCTCATTGTGGACCCGGCCGTCGGAGCTTATGAGATCCCGGTACTTTCGGATATATTCAAGCTCCGCCAGCCGTTTTTCGGCACTCCTTCTGCCGGGGCTCTCATGCTCCCCTTCTCCTTCCTCATACCCGTTTTCTTTCTCCTGGCTATTTAAGACGGGGACAAAGTTCCAGTTTGCCTTTACACCGAGCTTTGGAAAGCTCCGGGGGAGGAAGAGATCCGTCTTTACCGCATCGAGGCTTTCCGTCGTCTTTGTGAGCTGTCCCTCTATCTCAGAGAGGATCCCCGCGAAAACCTGTTCCGCCTCTTCCTTTGTATAGCGGGAGGCAGAGACATGGACCTTGACGGGGATGGGGCCCTTCCCGGAAAGGCCAAGCACCTCCAGAGAGAAGTCTTCCCCTCCCGAGCCGTGCTTCCCCCTCGAAAGGAAGCCGCCGGGCAGGATGGAGGACTGAAGCCCATCGGACAGAAAGAGAAGGAGAGAGAGAAAGAGGGAGAGAAGGAGTACTGCGGCCTGGAGCTTCAGTACTCTCCGGGGCGTATGCGCAAGGAGACGGCGCGGAAGCGAAGAAAGGGGGATTTTTGACAGGAGATTCATAGTTGGCCTCGCTCAAAAGCTGTCGGCCTCCCCGCTTCCATCAAGGCGGAGAGCGGAGGGCAAGCTGCAGATCATGGAGCTTCAGACCTCGATATCCAGGATGCGTTCGGAGAGGCGGACGGCGAGGAGATAGAGAAAAAGGCAGAAACTCATCAGGATTCTTCCCGCCGCCGTCTCATAGAGGATGCGGAGGAAATCGGGACTGCTCAGCTTCATATAGAGGAGGAGCAGGAAGGGGATCAGATTCATGATCCTCTGCTCATATCTTCTTGCGGCACTCAGCGTCAGGATTTCCTCCGAGATTCCGATCTTATCGTGGATGAGCTCACTGGACCGGCGGATGATCGTCTCGAGTTCTCCTCCGGACTTTCTGGCCACGGAGAAAAGCTCGGAAAAATTCCGGATCTCATCCAGGCCGGAACGGGTGGAGAAATCGAAAAGCAGATCCTCGATCGGGAGCTTTTGCTTAAGTCCCTCCGAAATTTTTTGAAATTCCCGGGAAATCATCGTATTTTCTCCGAGAAGAGAGCTGAGCTCCCGTCCGGAGAGGCGGAAGGCATTTTCCAGGGAATAGCCGGCGCCAAGGAAGGAACTCAGCACAGAGAGAGCCTCCCGAAATTCCAGGAGGAGCTTCCGCTGCCTTTGCTTTCTGAGAGAAGCTCTGAGATAGAAGGGGTAGAGAAGTGCCAGAGGGATACTGAGAAAGAAGAAGAGGAGACTTTGATAAAAGCAATAGGCCAGGAGTCCGGAGAAGAGAAGAGCGCGGAAGAGCTGCCTGAGATAGTCCGGAAGACTGAGCTCATAGCGCCGATAGTCGTTCCCGGAGTCTTTTCTGATCCGTAAGCTCCGCAATCCTTCGGAGAGTCTTTCCGTCATACTCGAAAAGCTTTTTCGTCTTGATTTCTCCATTCTCAACCCCCAGTATTTCCGAGATCTCGAGGACGCGCCGCTTTTGATCTCCGCCCCGTCCGAGATGCACAAGGATCTGTATTGCGGAGGCGATCATGTTTCGGATCGCGGGAAGCGGAAGCTCCGCTCCCTGCAGCACCATAGTCTCCATGCGCCTCAGCATATCGCGGCCGGAGTTTCCATGCCCCGTGGAGAGACTGCCATCGTGCCCGGTATTCATCGCATTCAGCATATCGAGACATTCCGCGCCGCGCACCTCCCCGACGATGATCCGGTTGGGACTCATGCGAAGACTTGAGCGGATGAGCTCTGCGATCGTGACCTCCCCCTCGCCCTCGGAATTTTTATTTCGGGTCTCCAGACTCACGAGATTGGGAATGTGCTTGAGCTGAAGCTCCGCGGAGTCTTCGATCGTGATCACTCTCTCCCTCTCCGGGATGAACTGGGAGAGTGCATTCAGGAAGGTGGTTTTCCCGCTGCTGGTGCCTCCGGAGATAAAGATGCTGTAGGCGCTGATGACGAGCTGCTTTAAAAAATCCGCGGCCTCCTCCGTGATGGAGCGAAAGCGGATCAGCTTCTCCATCGTGATCGGCTCCGGGAATTTTCGGATATTGACGATCGCCCCCCGGAGAGAGATCGGAGGAAGCACGATGTGCACCCTGGAGCCGTCCGGAAGTCTGGCATCCGCGATGGGATGAAGTGTGTTCACGCTTCTGTCAATGCGGGATACGATCTGCTGGATGAGTTCCTCCAGCTGCTCCGGGCTCTCGAAGCACTGATCCCAGCGCTCGTATTCTCCGTTTCGCTCGATGAAAATCTCCCGATAGCCGTTGATCATGATCTCTGTGACGGAGGGATCCTCCAGGGGCTCCGAGAGGATATCCAGCTTTCGGAGACTGTTAAAAAGCCTGTTCCGAAGCCAAAGCTTATCCCTTAGCGTAAGCTTCTCCAGAGGAAGGAGGGCGCCGTCAATCTGATCCAAAAGCTCTCTGTCCGTAAAGGAGCTTTTGGAGAGAAGAGAGAGAAGCTCAGACTTAAGCTCCAGGCGTAGCGCTTCCAGTGACTCCATAAGGGACTCCTTTCGGATCTCTCCGTTAATTTTCCGTTGCTTTCTCCGCTATCTTCCGCGCTTCTGCCCGTGTCCGCTTCTTATCCGAAGGATCTCTTTCTCCTTCCATCTGCTTTTCCCCTGTGAAGAGCGGGGGAAGCGCGAAAATCCTTTTAAAGTCCCCGGCAGAGGTCGATCTCCGAGACCTCCTCCGGGCTCTCGGAAAGCTTCTCTGAAAGAGGGAGGGAGTCCTCCCCGTCCTCTCTCTCCGAAGCTTCATATTCCTCTGTCTCCTCTTCCTCCGCCTCCTGAAACAGGAGCTCCTCCTCAGGGGAGAGCAGGCAGCGCTTTGCGAGGGAGAGGGTAAAATCCGAGAGCAGGCTCTCCGGGAGAGCAGCGATGGACGCCGGGTCCTCTCCCTCCGTGAGGGGGAGAAGGAGCTTCACAAAGCGCTCCGGGCGGCCCAGGAGGGAGGAGTATTCCAGATAATGAATGAACTGCGAGAGCTTTCTTCTGCTGCACGCATCCTCTCGGACCGGGATCAGGACCCGTTCGGAGAGAGGAAAGATGGGGGCGATGCGGGAGACCAGAGGGTCTGTGTCGAGAACGACCGCATCAAAGCCGGAGGAGGAAAGCAGAAGCTCCGTGAAATCGGCGAGCTCCGAAGCGGAAAGAGCCGAAAGATCCTCCGGATTTCGGACCGGAGGAAGGACAGAGAAGCCCGCGTGCTCCAGAGGATAGCAGAGAGAGTTAAGCTTGAGCGCGTTCAGCTTCCCCTCTTTAAAGTAATAGAGAGCCTCTGTGAGGCTCCCCTCTTTTCCGCGATAGAAGGAAGCGGGACCCGCTGTTTCCTCAAAGCTCAGAAGAAGCGTATGCATGGAAGCGGAGAGCGTCTTTGCGAGGCTCAGCGAAAGACTGGTTTTCCCGGAACGCCCGATCGGACTAAAGACCGTATAGAGCTTCGCTCTCCCGTCTTTTTCTATGGGGGCTCGACGCTCCTCTCCGTAGAGCCGGCAGAGCTCCCGGAGCATTTCAGAGCCGGAGCGGTAGCGATAGATCTCGTGCGGCCCGGAGGAGTCCCTCTCCGGAGGCGTTTCCGAGAGATAGACCGGATGCTTCACCCCGGACAGAAGAAGCCTCTCTGTCGAGAGAAGGACATGGATTTCCCTCTTCTCAGAGAAATCCTCGATGGCCTCGACACTTTGAAACTGCTGGAGACGAAAGGGGGAATCGCAGTGGGAGAAATAGAGGAAAAGACGCTCCATATAGAGGCGGTCCTTCCCATAGAGCGCAAGAATTCTGTCCATGGAAGACCTCCGAAGGAAAAAAAGAAATGAATTTTACGAAAATCCGTGCTCAGAAAGCGGAAAGGGAGAAATCCCCGGCGGGGAAGAGAAAAAAGGCCGATAGAAGGCTAATAAAAGGCCAATAGAAGCGGTATGGCCGAATCAGGGGGCCGGCAGAAGAAGCGGGCCTCTCGATAAAAGTATAGAGAAAAAAGGCGTCTTTGCCTATCCGCGTTAACGACAGAAAACTTTGATGCCATTTGGCAATCCCTTCCAAAAAGCCTTCCGGATCGGAAAGAAAAAGGAAGGAGCGGAAAACTGCGCCGGAGGAATGCTTCTTCCGAATTTTCGACTGCGAAGGAGTGAGGCATGGCTTTTTGCCTCTTGCCTCTGACCTTCGCTGTGGAGATTTACTTGACAGTGCCGGGCGCCTGAATTATGCTGATTTTGTCCGGAAGGATCCCTGATCGGAAGGGACAGACGCTTATCCGGTGAGACAGCGATGGGAGAACGGCATCTGCGGAAGGAGAAGAGTACGTATGAAATGTAAGAATTGCGGGGAAGAGATACAGGAAAACGCGAGATTTTGTCAAAATTGCGGTGCAGCTCTGCCGCCGGAACCCTCTGAGGGGAAGGAAGAAGATGCGGCTCTTCGCAGCGAGGCTCAGGCTCCGGAAGAGATGGAAAAGAAGGAGGGGCAGGGCTCCGGAGAGACCGCGGAGAAGGACAGCGCGGCGGAGGAAAAGCAGGAGCCGGAGAATACTGAGGCAGAGGGGCAGAAAGCAGGGGAAGGGAAGGACGCGGAAAAGCCGGAGGTGCAGCAGAAGGAGAATTCGGAAAAGCCGGAGAGGCAGCAGAAGGAGAATGTAGCGAAGGCCGCTCAGGAAGAAGGGGGAACGAGTTACCAGACGGTAAAGAGCGGAGAGAGCGGAGAACCCGGGAAGAAAAAAAGAACCGCTCTTTTCCTCGGAATCGGAATCGGAGCGGTGCTTCTTCTCGTCCTTGTCGTCGGGATCGCCCTTATGCTCACGGGTAAAACGAAGACCATCGACCTGAGTACCTATACCAGCGTGAGCTATGAGGGCTATAACGGATATGGGAAGGCGGAGCTCCAATTTGATCGGGAGCGCTTCCTCTCTGACTGGAGGAAAAAGATCCGCTTTGGCCGGGGAAGGCTTGCGAGATCCTATAAGAGGGCTGCCCGAGGTGACGATCCGGCGGATTTCCTCTACGAGCGCTTTCTCGAAGTGAGCGCTGATCTCGATACGAAAGAGAGGACGGATCTGAAAAACGGGGACTCCGTGCAGCTCCACTGGTCTTTGGACAAGGACGATGACCGCGATATCCGGAAAACCTTCGGGGTTAAGCTGAAGCATGAGGATCAGAGCTTTACGGTGGAGGGACTGGAGGAGATCAGGACCTTTGATCCGTTTGCGCAGATTGCGCTGAGGTTGGATGGGACCTCTCCGAACGGAAGGGCGAGCCTTGAGATTCAGGACGACAGCAATTTTATCCGGGAGCTCACGATCGAGCTGGACAAGAGGGATGATCTGAAGAATGGGGACAGCGTCACGGCCAGCATCGATGAGGAGAGAGTCTCTTATTTCATTCAGAAGCATGGGATAGCCCCCTCCCCCCTCAAAAAGGAATATAAGATTGAGAATCTCGCGGCCTATGCGGAAAAGGACAGTGAGGTTCCTGAGGAGCTTCTCGAAAAGATGAAGAAGGACACGGTGGATAAGCTCCAGGCGGAGCTCGCATGGCAGTCCAATTCCGGTGTCAGCTACAGCGGGGCGGAATATATCGGGAACTATTTCCTCAATGCGAAGAAGGAGGGAAGAAGCGGAAACCGCATGGTGCTTGTCTATAAGGTGACGGCAAATGTGAAGTTCCCGGAGGCCGGCTTCGACCAGAATTTTAACTACTACTATTACGGGAGCTTTTCACAGATCCTCTTGAAGCCGGACGGAAGCTACAGCATAGACAGCTATTTCAGCACCCCCACAAACTATGTACAGTTTGATACCGGCGTCAAATTCCTGGGCATCTCGAGGATTCTCGACTTCAACGGCTTCCAGACGCTGGAGGAACTGAAGACTGAGGCAGTCACGCGGGGCGTGGATTCCTATACCGTGGAGGAGCACATCAACGAAGGAGGCTCCGGAGAGAGCGCTCAGGAGTCCGCTTCCGCAGCCGAGTCCGGAGAGGGAGGAGAGAGTGAAGCGGCAGGCAGCAGTGAGGCGGAGACGACTGCGGCGGCATAGAATGCCGAAACACCGCATGCAGGGCTTCGCCGGGGAGGAAGCTTCCCTTTATGAGGATTTTTGAAATCATTCCGGAGCGCTTTTTCAGCATCCTCAGCGCGCAGAAAAAGGAGCTTTATGTGGATGCGCTCATGGTGCTCCGGACCGCCTTTAAGACGGAGCTTCTGATCCGCCGTCCGGAGCTTTTCTCCATGATGCTGGACTCTTTGGAGGACAGCTTTCTCTCGGCGGATTTCTCCGAGGAGGCCATGGAGATCGGAGAGGAGGGGGAGAGCCAGGATCTCTCCGGCAAGGTTCACCTCCTGCTCCGTAAGCTCCGGGACTGCGGCTGGATCGAGATCGAATATGAGCCTGGTTCTTTTGAGGAGATCGTGACGGTACCGGACTATGCGGTGGCCTTCATGGATCTCCTCTATGATTTTTCCCATGAGAGGATCCGGGAGTACAACAGCTACGTATATGCGAGCTATGCGGCGCTCAAAAATGCGGGAGAGAATCCGGACTTTCAGCTTCAGGCTCTTCTGAGCGCCCATCAGAACACGGAAAAGCTCGTGGATGAGCTGAAGAGCCTTTTTAATGGCATCAAGCGCTATTATCAGCGCCTCGCCGGGCAGCAGGACATCAATATCCTTCTGAGAGAACATTTGGATCAATATAAGGAGAAGCTCTTTGATCAGATCTGCTATCCCCTTAAGACGATCGATTCCGTGCCGCGTTTTAAGGGGGAGATCCTCCGCATTCTGAATGCCTGGAGCATGGATCGGGAGGTCATGGACCGCATCGTCGGACAGGGGATCCGGAGAAGGCTCTTCTCCTCGGAGGAGCAGGGCAGAGAAGAGAGCTATGCCATGCTGAATGCCGTCATCAATACCTACGAGAATATCGAGGAACTGATTGCCGGAGTGGATGCGAAGCACAACGAGTATGTGAATGCCTCCATTGACAGGATTCGCTATATCGTAAATGCAGACCGGAGCGCGAGAGGAAATCTGGTGGATCTTCTGAAAAACGCCGGGAGAGAGGATATTCTCAATGAAATGAGGGGGAAGCTCCTCCTCAGCCGGCACCGCTTCCTGGACAGCCAGTCTCTCTACCACCGGATCAAAGGGGAGAGAAGGGAGGGGGAAAAGGCGAAGCCTCTCGAAAGGAGAGTGGAGAGCCCCGCCGCGGTGGATGGCTTTCTCACGGAGCTTCGCCGACAGTACAGCGATGCGAAGATCGATCGCTACATCCTCTCGATTATGGGGGAGAGGGGAGAGTTTTACAGCGAAGAGGCCTCGATCCATTCCCCGGAGGACTTCATCCTCTTTCTCCTCGGCACGCTTCGAGGGGGAGAAAGGAGGGCTCCCTTCAGTGTAGAGTTCTTTCAGGGAAATGTAGAGCGAAATGGCTGCAGTCTGCCGCGGCTTTGCTTCCGGGAAAAGGGAAGGAAAAGAGCGGACAGAGGAGAAGGAGAGGGAGAAGGAGAGGGGAATGCTGGAGGAGCAGTTTGAAAAGCTGAATATGACGGAGAAGGAGCAGTTCCGGAGAATGGTGAATAAACTTCTTTCCCACAGCTATCTTCTCTCCCGAAGCTATGACTTCACAGATCATATCGCAAGGACAAACCCGGAGTATCTCTTTTTGGAGCGGAACTTCGAGCTTTTTCAGGAATATTTTTCCTACAGCGCCTTTCATCTTGAGAGGGACAATAATTACGGCGTGATCAGCCTTCAGAGCGAGTATGATGAAAACCGGCTGAGACTTGACAAGCAGAGCACGCTGATCCTCTATACGCTTCGCCTGATCTACGAGGAGGAGAGAGAGAAGCTCTCCCTCTCGCGGGAGATCTTCGTCAGCGTCGCGGACCTCGTACACAAGATGATATCGGTCGGTGCGATCCGGAAGAAGCCCTCAAACCTGGCGCTCTCCTCTTCCCTTCGCATACTCTCGCATTTTCGCCTGCTGGAAAAGGCGGGAGGCAGGTGGGAGGACGCGGATACGAGGCTTTTGATCCTGCCCACGATCCTCTTTGTGGTCTCCAATGAGCAGATCACGGGGATTCACAGACTTCTCGAGGAGAGGGACGGGGATTTGACGGAGGAGGAAGGAGAGTCCCATTCGGAGGAGGGAGAAGAGTTTTCCGCGGAGGACGAAGGGAAATGAAGAAGCTGACGAGAATGCTCATGATCCGCTGGTACAGCTATGAGAAGGAACTGATCGACTTTGATATGATCAATTTCCTGACGGGGAAGACGGCGGCCGGAAAGTCCACTATTATCGACGCCCTGCAGCTGGTAATTCTCGGAGACAGCAGCGGATCCTATTTTAATAAAGCGGCCAATCAGAAATCCGTCCGCTCTCTCAAGGGATACCTCTACGGGGAGACGGGGGACGATGGGGATGCGGGCTATGAGTATCTTCGCACGGGGCCGTTCACGAGCTATGTCGCACTGGAATTTTATGATACGGAGAAAGGGAAATACTTTACGGTGGGATTTGCCGCGGACTGCGGGAGGGAGCTTTCGGTGAATTACCGCTGGTTTCTCATCCCGCAGAAGGGAATTCCGGAGAACTGCTTCATCGACGAGAGGACGGACATACCCTATGACCTGAACGGACTGAAGTCTTTTCTGAATCGCTATGCGGGGAAGAAGGGCTTTGAATTCTATGATACGAATCGCCGCTATCAGGAGGTCACGGAGGGAAAGTTCGGCCAGATCAAGAGGAAGTACCGGCTCCTTTTTAAAAAAGCGGTGCCCTTTACGCCGATTACGGATATCGAAAAATTCATCACGGAGTCGATCTGCGATGTGAAGCATGAGATCCGCGTGGAAGAGATGCAGAGCGGTATCCGCCAGTACAGGGGTCTGGAGGATGAGGCGAAGCGGACGACGGAAAAGGTGGAGGCGCTGACGGAGATTCGGGCTCTCAGTGAGAGGTATGAGGCGGAAAAGGAGAAGCTGAAGCAGCAGCGCTATATCGTGGTCCGCGCGGAAAAGGAGGAGTATCTCCGGGAGGAAGAGGGCTTAAAGGCACAGCTTTTGGAGACAGAGCGACTTTTTCGGGAGACGGAAGCGAGGATTCAGTCCCTGCGGAGAGAGGGGGAAGAGCTCTTTTGGGAGCTCGAAAAGCTGGAGGAGGAGTATCATGGC
>ERZ772960.1916-NODE-1916-length-15790-cov-8.132571_pt1 | contig 15790 bp, 14 predicted proteins | sample MGYA00580678_ERZ772960 | MGnify/ENA primary metagenome ERZ772960 (study PRJEB29015, sample SAMEA2737930) | human oral metagenome | biome: human oral; feature: human-associated habitat; material: dental | place: China | collected 2059 ... | reverse complement strand
TGCATGTGTTAAGCACGCCGCCAGCGTTCGTCCTGAGCCAGGATCAAACTCTCCTAAAACGTTTTAGAAAAGCCGATTGGCTCTTTTGTCATTTGCTTTGCAGTTGCTATTGCTAACAAGTAGCTTCTGCTAAAGAAATTGCCGATTGCTTATATGTATATAACCAACCGATATTTTTGCGATTTTCTCGCTCAAACATCTGGCTTACATGTTACAGATTGTATCATGTATCTGCATTGTTTAGTTTTCAAAGAACAACTTGCGCTCTTGCCGCGGGGCTTTCTTTCATGTCCCTCGCTTCAAGCGACTGTATCAGTATAGCGTATAGGGAACAACCTGTCAACACCCTTTTTGAAAAAAGTTTAATGTTATTTTTCTGGGACGTGCTGCGTGTGTTGTTTGATGCCGAGCAGCGTCCAGACCTTCGCCTTTAAGAGGCGCAGCTTGAACTCCGTGAGCCCGAGGCGCGGGTGCGGGATATTGACACGCTGCATGAGGTACGGATTCGTCTCCATCGTGTTTAGCCCCGCGTCGCCCGTTACGGCAGTCAGGTACTCGTTCTTTTCGAGCATGGCGGGGAGCGCCTCGTCATACGCGCCATTTGGATAGGAGAACGTAAAGACGGTATGGATGCCGTTCCATTCGAGCAGCAGCTTCGACAGGCGCAGCTGGTCGTCACGCGCCTTTTCGTCGAAGGTCGTGAGCGGCTGATGATCTGCCGTATGGCTGCCGATCTCAATGCCGCGCTCCTGCATTTCACGGATCTGCCCCCAGGTCAGATAGCGCTCGCGCCCAATGCTGTTCGTGATGACGTAGGCGGTCGCTTTTGCGCCGTACTTCCCCAATATGGGCATGAGCTCGGTGTAGTTGTTCGCATAGCCGTCGTCAAAAGTCAGGATGACGGGCTTTTCTGGCAGCGTCAGCTTGCCCTTGCGCGCTTTTGCGTAGTCGAGCATGGAAATCGTCGTATAGCCCTCCGCCTTCAGGTAGTCCAGCTGGGCGCAGAAGTCCTCGGGTGGGACGTTATAGATCCATTCGTCCTCCGGCACGTGTTCGGCGACCTGGTGGTATTCAAGTACGAGAATCCCCTTCGGCGCCGGCGTGAGCACGGCTGCTGCAAGGAGCACGACAACGAGCGCCGCCGCGCCTGCCGCCAAGCGTTTAAGATAATACAGCATGATTTTCCTCCTCTAATTGCACCGCCAGTTCATGCAGCTTTCGCATCCGGTGGTTCAGCCCCGATTTCGTCAGGTGGATTGTTTCCGCGAGCTCTCCAAGGCGCGCGGACGGCTGGGCAAGGCGCACGGCCGCGACCTCGCGCAAGGGCTCCGGCAGGCCTTCGAGCACGCCCGCCGCCGAAAGGCGGCGAATGTCCTCAAGCTGCCTGCCCGCGGCGTCGACTGCCTTCTGGAGGTTCGCCGTCTCGCAGTTCACGATGCGGTTGACCTGCTCGCGCACCTCCTTGACGTTGCGCGCGACCTCCATCGTCCGGGCGGCCTTTTCCGCCCCCATCATCGCGAGAAAGTCAAGGATCGCGTCGCCTTCCTTCAAGTAAATGACGTAGCTCTCCTTCCGCTCCGTCATGCCGACAGGGAACTCCATGCGGCGCAGCAGGTTGCGGAGCAGCGTCCCGAGCGCGTAGCTTCCCGTGACGAGCTCGAGGTGACAGCGCGCGTCGGGGCGGTTGACGCTGCCGCCGCCTAAGAATGCGCCGCGCAGATACGCCGCGCGGCAGCACGCTTTCCGCAGGAGGCGCGCGTCAGAATCCATGTTGAGCCGCTCCTCCTGCAAAAAACCGAGCGTTTCGAGGAGCGCAGAGACGCTTGGCTCTGGCGGCACGGCAATCGTATAGCGGTTGTTCTTTTTGAGCCGCCTGTTGCGGCTGACCGTGACCTCCGTCTTGACGCCGCCGCCCTCGCTCTTTAGGAGCTGGAGCGCCTTTCGCGCGACGGCGGCGTTCTCCGTCTTGAAATTCAGCCCGAACGTATGGCGCGCGCCAATCGTGATCGCCGCGCCCATGCGCAGGAGCGCCGCGAGCTCCGCCGTGCGGCAGCAGGCTGAATCATACGCGAGGCGTGCGGCTTCGTTCTTGACCTCCGTCGCAAAAGATGGCATTTGCCCCTCCTAATGAACCCCCGTTGCTAAATCCCGTGCTTTTCCCGCATGAAGTAATTGCCGTCCGCGCTTGGGCGCAGCCCGTCGACCATCTTCATGACGTTCTTGCAGAGCTTGTCGGGATCATGGCGAATGACTTCCTTCTGATTGATGATGTCCGCCTTGACGAACCCGACGCCGAGCGCATTGATCGCCGCTTCATCGACGATGACGGGCGCTGCGCCCTGCTTCGCGTAGTATTCCTTCATTTCCTTCGTGATCGGCGCGTCGTTGACGAGCATGAAATCAATGATGCCCTTGCCGCCGTGGTCGATGATCGCCTTCGCGTGCATGGACGCCGTATAGCCGTCTGTCTCGCCGGGCTGCGTCATGACGTTGCAGATGTAGATCTTGAGCGCCTTGCTCTTTCGGATTGTCTCCGCCACACCACCTACAAGGAGATTCGGCATGATGCTCGTGTAGAGGCTGCCGGGGCCGAGCACAATCGCGTCGGCGTGCTCGAGCGCATCGAGCGCCGCCTGCACGGGCTGGATCTCGCGCGGGAAGAGGCGCACGCGGCAGATGTGCTTGTGCACCTCCGGGATATGCGACTCCCCCTCGACGACCGTGCCGTCCTCCATGATGGCGTCGAGGCGCACGTGCTCCTTCGACGCGGGCAGGACCTCGCCCTTGACGGCAAGAACCTTGGACGACTCGCGCAGCGCCGTCTCGATGTCGCCCGTGACCTCCGCCATTGCGGCGATAAAGAGATTGCCGAAGGAATGGCCCGCGAGCTCGCTCTCCCCCTTGAAGCGGTACTGAAAGAGCTTTTCCATCAAGGGCTCGGTGTCGGCGAGCGCGACGAGACAGTTGCGCAGATCGCCCGGCGGGATCATGCCGAGTTCCTCGCGCAGACGCCCCGACGAGCCGCCGTCGTCGGCGACCGTCACGACGGCGCTGACATTTGACGTCGCGCTCTTGATGCCGCGCAGGAGAACCGAGAGCCCATGCCCGCCGCCGACGACGACGACGGAAGGGCCTTTGCCAAGACGGCGCTTCTCATAGATGATGTCGACGAGCCGCCCGCTGCCCTCCGGCAGGAGCACCATGATGACCGAGCGGATGATGAAGCGCGTCGCGACGAGCATGAGCGCGACGCCGAGCACGACGACGACAATGCCGACGAGCGTCGTAAAGGTATAATTGTAGCTTCCCTGCCACAGGTAAATGAAGCGGAAAAGCCCCTCTTCGATGAAATCGATGACCTTGTAGTTGAAGATCAGGGCGACGCCAATGCTCACGAGCAGGACGCCAAAGGAAAAGAGAACCATCCACCGTTTGAACTTCATGCCGGGGTACAGCCATTTCAAAAGGTGCATCAGACTTCCTCCCGCACGTGCTCCTGCACATCGTTTTTCATCAAGTCGCGGTGCTCGATGCGCACGGGATGCCCCTGCCCCGCGAGGCGTTCATAGATGTGGCGCGCCGTGAAGACGCTGCGGTGCAGCCCGCCCGTACAGCCGACGGCGATGACGAGCTGGCTCTTGCCCTCCTTGACGTACTGCGGCACGAGAAAATCCATCATGGCGTCGAGATGCGAAAGGAACTCCTGCGTCACCGGCCACTGCGCGATATACGCGGCGACCTCAGGGACGGCGCCGCTCTTATGGCGCATCTCCTCGATGTAGAACGGATTCGGCAGAAAGCGCACGTCGAGCACGAGATCGGCGTCGAGCGGCATGCCGAACTTGAATCCGAACGAGACTACATTGATATTCATTTGCTCGCCGCCGCTCTTGCCGAAGAGGCGATGGATCTTGTCGCGCAGCGTGGCCTTCGCGAGCTCCGACGTGTCGATGACATACGTCGCCTTCTGCCGGACGAGGGCAAGGCGCTCGCGCTCCCGCGCAACGCCCTCTGAGATGCGCGCGGCAGGCGCCATCGGGTGGCGGCGGCGCGTCTCCTTGTAGCGGCGGATGATCGCCTCGTCCGACGCGTCCATGAAGAGCATCTCATACGGCACGTCGTCGCGGTCCAGCACCTCGAGCGTATGGACGAAGCGATCGAAAAACTCGCGGCTGCGCGTGTCGACGACGAGCACGACCCTCCCGACGTGGCCGCCCGCGTGCCTGCAGAGCTCGACGAACTTTGGGATAAAGACAGGCGGCAGATTGTCGACGCAGAAATAGCCGAGATCCTCAAGGTAGCGGCTCGCCTGCGTCTTGCCGCTGCCCGACATGCCCGTCACGATGACGAGGCGAAACGGGTCAGCGGGTACCGCCGGCTCATTCAGTTCTGGATTCGTCACGGGAATCAACCTCCTAGCACATAGTCATGGATTGCCTTGGCAAAGCCGTCCGCCTCGCAGTCCGTCGTTTCGTAGTCGCAGAGTGCCTTGACTGCGGGGACGGCGTTGCCCATCGCGACGCTCTTACCCGCCGCGCGGAGCATCGGAATATCATTGTCCGCATCGCCAATCGCCATTGTGTTTGCGAGTGGCACGCCGAGAAGGTCTGCCAGGCGTTTTAGCGCAAACGACTTCGCAATCCCAGGACTTACAATCTCCGCATAGTTCGCATTCGAGCGCATCGCCGTGATGCGATTGCCAAAATGCTTGGAGAGCGCTGCAACGCGCGCATCGGTTTCCTCGCCGCCCGAGGTGATGGAGAGCAGCTTGCAGACCTCCTTCGTCTGCGTGCGCAGACCATCCCAGCCCACTACATTCCCTTTGACCTCCTGGTTTTCCTCGTATGCACGCGCATAATCGTCGTACTGTGCAAAGAATACCTCGTCGTGACTGTACGACTGCATATACCAGCCCTGTTCCCGCCCAAAATCAACGACCTCGCGAACGAGCTCTGGTGCAAGATATTTTGCATATAACACCTCGCCTGAAACACTTTTGATGAGCGCGCCATTATATGTGATGAGGGGCGCGTTGATGCCAAGCTGACGTGCAATCGGCAAAGCGGCGCGGTACATACGCCCTGTCGCAAGCGTCACCGTCACCCCAGCCGCTGCAGCCGCCTGCGCCGCCTTGATGTTTCCAGCCGACACCGTTTGCCCTGCAGGCAAGAGCGTCCCATCCAAATCCGTAACAAATAATTGAACCACAAAAGCACCTCCTTTGATTCCTGTCCCCTCTATTTTCTCACATTCGACAAAAAAAGCAAGGGAGCGTATGAGCCGGAAACAGAAAAAGGGCAACCCTTTTATGAACTGCCCTTTTCTCCGTATCAAAAACGGTGCTTACTGCCTGCGAAAAAAATTTGAAGCGAGGTATTCGACATAAATTTATTGGACACTTGTGTTACAAAAACGCTTGACCACAACATACTTGATATTCCTGCAAACTTTGGTATGATAAAGTTAGGGATTTCAGAACAGGCAAGACGATTAACGGAAAGGCGTGATTGCCATGGCTGATTCCATATCAAAATCCTGCTGGACGTGAGCTATGCCGCCACGCTTCAGCATCATAGATCTTAGACAGGAGGACGACCCCATGCCCACCTTGCTCAAGCGTCTCATCATCGCCTTTGGCCTCGTCTGTATGCTCATTGGCATATTCGGCATATCGTACACGTGGCACATGGATCACCGCAGCGCGGACAGCCTGTCCGCCTACGCGCGCATCGACTTCCAGAGCTCCTACACCGAGGCGGGCAAGCTCGAGGGCGCAGTGCTGACGATATGGGACTACCGCTTCGACAGCGCCAAGCTGGAGCCGCAGGCCGTCCTCTACACGGACGGCGACGCATGGGAGATGAAGGCGACCGTCAAGCAGTCGCCGCCGCCCGGCGACGACCCTGACAACCAGTACAAAAAAGAAAACAAGCTCTTCGCCGAGCTACCGCGCTCGAGCCTTCCTGCCATCAAAAAAGCGGAAACCGTTCGTTTCCGCTTCTACTACGACAACGGGCAGACCATCGACCTGCCGCTCAACGCCCCCGACCTCGCCTACTGGCAGCATGAGCTCAGTCGCGGGCATGACTGATTCCTAGCCAACATAGACGCGCGGCACGCGCGGCGCGACGAGGCACGTCACCTCGTAATTGATCGTGTCCAGCCAGCGCGCTGCATCGTCTGCCGTGATCGTGGCATCACCGAAGAGCACCGCTGTGCTGCCCTCTTTTACGCGCGGCAAATCCGTCACATCGACCATGACCTGATCCATGCAGACGCGCCCCGCAATCGGCGCGCGCGCCCCGTCGAACGAGACGACGCCTTCCTTGCCGTAGGCGCGGATATAGCCGTCCGCGTAGCCAATCGGCAGCGTCGCGATACGGCTCTTGCGCCTCGCGACGAAGGCGCGCCCATAGCCGATACTCTCGCCCGCCTCGATTTCCTTCACGAAGACGACCTTCGCGCATAGCTTCATGACAGGGCAGAGCGCAATCGGGTGCGTGACCTCCGCGCTCGGCCAAAGCCCGTACTGAATGATGCCCGCGCGCACCATATCGAAATGCGCTTCCGGCATCTCGAGAATCGCCGCCGACTCCGCGATATGGCGGATTGCCGGGTGGACGCCTGCCGCCTCAATGGCCGCGAGCGCCGCAAGAAAGCGCGCCAGCTGCTCCTTCGCATACGATTTGTCGCGCGCGTCCGCCGTCGCAAAGTGCGAGAACACGCCCTCGATTTCGAGATTCGGCAGAGCCGCGACAGCCGCTGCAAGCGCACCGGCCGCCTCTGGCGAAATGCCGATGCGTCCCATGCCCGTCTCGACCTTCAGATGCACCTTTGCCGTCTTGCCTTGCCGCACGGCCTCGCGCGAGATCGCCTCAGCAAGCGGCAGCGCGCAAATCGCCTGCGTGACGTCCAAATCGACAATCTCCCGCGCGCTCTCAGGCAGCACGAGTCCCAAGAGGAGAATCGGCACGGTAAAGCCCGCGCGACGAAGCTCCTCGGCCTCGCCGACCGTCGCGACAGCGAGGTACGCGGCCCCCGCCTCAAGCGCGACGCGCGCCGCAGGAATCGCGCCATGCCCGTAGGCATCCGCCTTGACGACGGCGCAGAGCCGCGCCCCGCCCCGAATATTCCCCTTGATGGCCTCGTAATTGTAGCGCAGAGCCGCGAGGTCGATCTCCGCCCAAGCCGCACGATTTGGCATAAGAAACGCTCCTTTTTTCGGATTTTCGGATTTTCAGAAACATAAATTCACTCTGCCTATGATTGTACTCCGCCTGCCCACTATGCGCAAGAAAAACCCAAAGCCCTTGCGTTTTTCCGCTCTCATCCTATAATGGAGACGAAGCCGTTTCACTAGGGAGGTCATGTCATGGCGATTTTTTATCGGGTGCATCGCTGGGTCAGCATCGTATGCGCCGTCTTTTTCCTGCTGCTCACGCTGACGGGCTTGCCGCTCCTCTTTCGCGGAGAAATCAACGCGTGGAACACGGTGAACCTGCCCGAAAACCACGGCGAAATGCCGCTTGCGGAAATCTGGAAAACTCTGCCGGAGGGAATGGCGGCCGTCACCGCCGCAAACCCGGATAAGAGCATCCGCGCCGTCACGCCAGACGCGTCAGACGGAACGCTCTACTTTCTCATGCAGGGCAAGGGGCAGGGGAAAATCGCGCGGGCGCACATGCGCATGGGCGGCGAGCAAATCATGTACGACGTGCGCACGGGCGCGCTCTTCAATCGGCAGGAGCGCCAGTACCGCATTCCCGCGCTCGCAGATTTCCTGCACACCATGCACATTCTCCACGTGCAGATGGGCATGGGCGACTTTGGGCGCGACTTCCTGACCGTCATGTGCGTCATCGCCTTGCTCGCCATCGCAAGCGGCGTCTACCTCTACGCGCCGCTCATGAAAAACCGCACCTTCGGCGCACGGCGTAACGGCTCACGGCGCGCCCTTTGGTCGGACTGGCATACGATTCTCTCCGTGCTCTCTGCCACTTGGGCATTCTTGCTCGCGGCGAGCGGCATCGTCATCGTCCTCTACGCGGCAGGCATCCACGACTACCAGCGGACAGCGCCCGCCCGCGCGGCACAGGAGATTGAGGCGGCTGGCTACGCGCCTATGCCGCTTGCGCCTGCGGAGGCGATTGCGCGCGCACAGGCAACCTTCCCGCAAAAGGAAATCATCTCGATGGAACTCCCCAAGGAAGCAGGCGCGCCCTACGCACTGCACCTAGCCGCCCCGCCCGCAAAAGCGACGAACTTCATGCTCGGCGCGCTCGCCTACCTGCCGCAGGCGGCGGACGCCGCCCCCGTCCTCGTAGAGCCGCCCGCCTGGACGGCCATCGTCCCTTTCTTCATCAACCTGCACATCCACAACCACGACCTCCTCGCGGAGAAAATCGTCTGGGCGGCATTCATCGTGCTGACCGCCGCCATGATCGTATCGGGGCTAGTTCTCTACTGGACGCGCTTCCATAACCGCACGCTTTCCACGCCCACGACCACCAAGACGGCGGCAAAAACGGCAAACGAAAAGCGCACCCCAGAAAACGTCTGGCGTGCGCCGCTGATCTTCGCCGCGCTCACCGTAATCGCGCTCGTCCTGCCCATCTACGGCGGGGCGGGCGACGCGCTCGGACTGCTCGCTATGGTGGCGGGGATTGGCTACGCTGTGTGCACGCTTCGTGCATAGTTTGTATCCTACAAAGTATGATCATCTCCACTGCAATGCCCTAGGGAAGTGCTGATTAAATGAAGTTGCTCAGATTCACACAGATGCGCTGTATCTATCTAGGAGACAAACCACAGGCGTAGTGGTGCTACGCCGCGGATTTGTCGACGACGAGAGGACAGTGCAGATGTGTGAAGATGGGCGGCTGAATTAATCAGTGCTTCCCTAGGATTTTTGTATGTGCCACTCCTGTGCAAAGCATCTTAGACCTTCCCCTCGCCCCGGCATACACGCAGAAGGCGTGCGGGACATCGACGCCCGTCCGTTTGCCACTTGCATACTCGGCAATCAAAACAAGGACGATACCCCAGCTCCTCCCTACCACGCTCCGCAAACTGCGGGTCGGCTAAGAACGGTCGCCCGTATGCGACGAAATCACATGCCCCGTGTTGCAGAAGCGCCTCGCCGCGCGCAAGCGTCTCAATGCCGCCGACCGCAATCACGGGCACGGAAACCGCGTGCCGAATCTGCGCCGCCACGCGCACCATGCGTCCATAAGGGAAATCTGCGAGCTCCGGCACGGCGCGTTCCGACGGAATCCCGTGCGAAACGTGCAGCAGGTCAAAGCCAATCTCCGCCAAGGCGCGCGCCGTCCGCGCGTCCTCTTTCTCTGAGCCCATCCAGCCCATGCGGTACGCAAGCAAAAACGAATCTCCGGCAAAGGCACGCACGCCCTGCACGACCTTGTGTGCGAAATGCAGGCGCGCCGCAAGCGAGCCGCCATAGGCATCCGTGCGACGGTTCGCGAGCGGCGAAGCGAGCTGATTCAGAAAGAACCCGTGCGCCCCATGCAGCTCGACCCCGTCTGCCCCCGCCTCAAACACAAAACGAGCGGCGCGCACGAAATCCGCTGCAAGCGCGTCAAGTTCTGCCGTCCGAAGCGCGTGCAGATCTGCTGTCCCCGCCTCGCCAAACGCATATCCACCCTTCCCAAGCTGTGCAAAGAAGCGCGTGCCGCCCGCATGGAACGTCTCTGCAAGATGCCGCAGATATGGAATATGCCTCGCATCATACGCCCCCGCGCCGCCCGATGTGCCTGCCCCCAGCGCGTGCGGGTCGTCGGATGGGCAGACCGTCAAACACTGACTGATGGCAAACCCAATCCCCGCATTCGCATAGGCGCGATAGTGGCGCAACAGTTCCTCTCCCATCACGCCGTCCTGCACCGCCATGCCAAAGCGCACCATCGGCGCCATCACGATGCGATTCGCAAACGAGACCTTCCCTACCTGCATTGGCAAAAATAAATCCATCATGACACCCTCTCACACGAAAAATCTTGCCCTTCGTCCTGTAATCCGTATAATCGACAGTATAAGCAAACGAAGAACAATCGGCTAGTACGAACTTTTTCGTACCATTCTACCCAAAAGGAGAGCGAACATGAACATCTGCCGAAGCAACGACGCGCCCTTCCTGCTGACCCTTTCCTATATCGAGGGGAAATGGAAACTGCGCATCCTGTACGAGCTTGCCTGCGAAAGCGTCCTGCGCTACGGCGCACTGAAGCGGAATCTCGCCCCCGTCACGCACAAAATGCTGAGTGCCCAGCTAAAGGCGCTCGAAGCGGACGGCATGATCCTGCGGCAGGAATACCCGCAGATTCCGCCGAAAGTCGAATATCGCCTTGCGCCGCTCGGCGCATCCTTCATCCCCATCCTAAACGCCATGTGCGACTGGGGCAAGGAACGGAAAAAGGAGCGCACTGATGCCGCCACTTCCGAAAAAGTGCGTACTTGCCCCGCCGCGCCTGCTCCGCTACACTAATCGTGTCGAATGAATACGCGCCGAAGAAGCGCGCCTTTCCCACACGAGAAGGAGCAAGTACATGAAGAATCAATCCCCCATCGTCTATATCCTGCACGGCTACGATGCCGCCCCCACGCGGCACTGGTTTCCGTGGCTTCGGGAGCGTCTCGAATCGGACGGCATACGGACGGACGCCGTGCCCCTGCCAACGCCTGCCGCCCCGCGTCTTTCCGCATGGCTCGCCGCGATAGCGGAAACCGTCACGAAGTTCACGCCAGAGACCTACTTCGTCGCGCACAGTCTTGGCTGCATCACACTGCTGCAATACCTGTCCGAGCAAAAATCCGCCCGCATAGGCGGCGCGCTCCTCGTCTCAGGCTTTGCCGAAACGCCACGGGATTTTCCCTTTCTCGCTGAATTTGCTGCGCCTCCGCTCGACTACGCAGCACTGAAGCAGACGCTTGCGCACTGTACGGTGCTCTCGGCAAAGGACGACCCACTCGTGCCGCACGCAGCGAGCAAGGCGCTCGCGGACGCTCTCGCTGCAGACTTCTATGCGCTCCCCACGGGCGGACACTTCATCGACCAGACGGGCACGCGCACCCTCCCCGCCGCTTACGGCGCACTCTGCGCCATGTTGCCACACGAAAAGTGAGTCCCATGCATCAAAGAATCTTTTTATAGGGCGAATTGTCAAGTCAAGTGCAACACCTTATAATACTTTGGAATCGGTCATGCTCCAAATTTTTCTAATGAAGAGGATGTATAGGCATGTATTTCAAAAAGTGTGTGATAAATAATGTCGTTGAATTCCAAAAGCTCCGTATCCTGATCCTTTTATTTTTCTTCAAACAATTTAACGATTCCCCCAACCTTTTAATTATTCTCTGCCCTTTCCCCAGAGAAGGCTAATATGCGATTGTATCAAAGACGGTATGAATATATCTATCTTCAGACCGTCTTTGATACAATGCCCAAACTGTGCATCATGCCGCAGACCGCTTGATTTCAGTGGTTACGGCATTTTTGCATATGGTCATTGATGGTTTTGGCAGCGCAATCCATAGCAATCCACCACGTCAATTCGTCAGAAAACGAGCCTCCTATGCTCCGAAAGGGAGAAAAATTAAATCGTATAGAAAAAATTAAAAGGTATCTTCATAACGCCTTAAGAGGAGCACCATCAGCATTTTTCCATGACGTCATGCCATTGCTGGAGCGCCCAAGGATAACACAGGCCGCCGCTGACGGAGAGCGAAATTCATAGTTGGTCTGGAACAGCCTGTCCTTGATTATCCCGTCATTCTCCAACTGCTGACGCAAATCCGCATAGCACTTCAAATGCTTTTTCAAGCTGTCAAGCACCTCTTCCGATACACGAGACCCCTTTATCACGGTAACCCCATTTGCGCTGACATAGCCGGTCGCCTCGGCGTTTTTTCCATTGAGATGCAACAGCACGGTATCGGATGTTTCCTGCTGTTTCTCTTTGAGCATCGTGTAGCCCAAGGCGTGCAACAGGGTTTTCATATTGTCTATGAACTCAAGAGCCGCATCTTTTTGTGATTTCTTTAATACGGTTTCTTTGAAGGTGTTTTTCGTGAGCACATCCACTCCGAGTCCCTTCGCAGTCTCCACTAATTCATTTTCGATAAATCGTATGTTGGCCTTGTTCAAGTCTTTGCCAAGGAAGGCGATGGCCGTATGCCAATAAAATTTCTCCTTGCCAGCATTGTAGTCTTGAATATGTTGTAAAAGGCGTTTCAGTACGTTCTCCGTTTCGCCAATATACACGGAATCACCGTTGGTATTCTCCTTCTCGCACAGCAGGAAGTATACGCCCGCTCCTGTGACTTCCTCGAACTCCTTGGCGCAAACGTCCATGTCCCTCCGAGGAATCTTGATCGCCTCACCATTCCAATTTGACAGCTCTGCCGTGGCGATACCATCGCCTGTACCATCGTACCAAAAAATCTCCATTGTCTTGCCATGCACGTCTGTCACTCCTCTTCAGCAAACTGCGGCGATTTTCCAATTCCAAAGTATTTATCAAAGAATGCTTTCAATTTTTCGATGACAGTCTGCTTCTTTTGGGCACGGCTGCCTCCACCGAAACGGCTCATGGCGGGCATAATCTTATCAAGATCGGTTCCAATGGTCTTGACTTCACCTTCGCGGAATGTCATATCAAGAAAATGTCGTGTTTCCTCTGGCTTCAGCCGCTCCTCCTTGATCATTCGCTCCAAATCTTCCTCACGTTTCTTTGCCACATAGTCGTTCCATTCCGTCATAATATCCTCGACTTCATTGACTCCGGCGATAAAAGCCTCAATCAGTTCTTTCTTGCTGCGGAGTTCGGGGCTGGCGTCGATGGCCTTTCGGATGGTGATAAACACTTCCTTGTCCTCACAGTGACTGTCATGGTATTTCTTCACGAGCATAAGGATGTAGTCAATGTTTATCTCGATCTGCTTGATGAGTTCAATCTCAAAGACGATATCATCTGTAATATCTGTGCTTTCGCCGCTTTCTCTTTTCTTTTGCCATTCATCGCGCAAATCCTGATATTTGCCAAGGTAATCCTGCAGGTCTCGGTCTGTAAGAATTTCCTGCCCGGCAAAATCATCGAACGAGAGCAAAAGATTGCGCATGCGCAGGATAGCGCCAAAAAGCGATATGAAATCCTTTTGCTTTTGTTCTCCGATGATTTGCGGGGCAGTAACGGGAAATTTAGCAAGCAAATCTTCAACCATGTCCTTATAGCCAGGCATTGGTTTGCCATCTGCACTTTCGTAACCGTAATAATAATCCTTGAAGCTTTGCATAAGAACAATGCCACCAGCTTTTTTATCTCCAAAGAGAGAGATAGCGGCATCGACACGTTTTTGCAGATTACGGAAGCAGACAATATTTCCGAAGGTTTTGATGCTGTTCAAAATTCTGTTCGTACGGCTGAATGCCTGCAGTAGTCCATGCATCTTGAGGTTTTTGTCCACCCATAAAGTATTGAGGGTGGTAGCATCAAATCCTGTCAGGAACATATTGACTACAATCAAAAGATCTAACTCCTTGTTCTTCATGCGGAGAGATACATCTTTATAGTAGTTTTGGAATTTATCGCTGGAGGTGTCGTAAGTCGTATGGAACATCTCATTGTAATCGTTGATTGCAGATTCCAAGAAATCGCGTGCATTCTGATCTAGGGCAGATGTATCCTCGGAATTTTCCTCATCCAGCAGGCCGTCTATTTCTTCCTCGTTGGCAGCGTAGCTATAGATGACAGCAATCTTTAGATTTTTTGTTGGATCCTTACTGGTAATCTTGCGGAACTCATCATAATACATCTTCGCCATCGGCACGGAAGCTACCGCAAAAATGGAATTAAATCCGCTGATTCGTTGCTTTTGCTTTATTTCTTCTACCTTTCCTCGATCAGCGGAAGCAACCTCAGCTATATTGGTCAGTGCATGAAACACATAGGTTTTATCTCCACGGTAGGTCTTCTGATCAAAATGCTCTAGTATGTAATTTGCAACAAGGTTGACACGCTCTGGTGCTTCAAACGCTTTCTTGCGGTCAATATTCCAAACCTCCTCATCATCAATATCCACATCCATGTCCATCGTTTTGATATAGTCCACCCGAAAAGGAAGGACATTTTTATCATTAATCGCATCGACAATGGTATAGGAATGAAGCTGGTCGCCAAAGGTCTGCTCCGTGGTAGCGCAATTTGGATTTTTGGTATTGACCCCAGCATTTGCTGGAAAAATTGGTGTCCCCGTAAAGCCGAACATATAGTATTGCTTGAAGTAACGCACGATTGCCTTGTGCATATCTCCGAATTGGCTGCGGTGGCACTCGTCAAAAATTATGACAATTTGCCGACGATAGACTGCGTGTTCCCGGTTTCGCTTAATGAAGGAAGCCAATTTTTGAATCGTCGTAATGATGATGCGGGACTTCACATCTGACAGTTGTTTCTCTAAAATTTTCGTGGAGGTATTGCTGTTTGCAGCGCCTTTTTCAAATCGGTCATATTCTTTCATGGTCTGGTAGTCCAGATCTTTGCGGTCAACAACAAAAAGGACCTTGTCAACGAATGGCAAGGATGAGGCAATGCGGGCAGTCTTGAAGGATGTGAGTGTCTTGCCGGAGCCCGTCGTGTGCCAAATGTAGCCGCCGCCAGCAATGTCGCCATATTTATTATAGTTATGCGCAATTTCAATGCGATTGATGATACGCTCAGTTGCTGTAATTTGATACGGGCGCATAACGAGGAGCATATTTTCCGAGGTAAAGATACAATATTTCGTGAGAATGTTTAGGAGCGTGTGCTTGGCAAAAAATGTCTTGGCAAAGTCAATGATATCGAGAATCACCCGATTGTTGGCATCCGCCCAAAAAGAGGTGAATTCAAAACTGTTGCTCGTCTTGCCTTTTCTCGTCCGCCCAGCTTGTGCATCCTTGATGGCATGAAACCGAGTGCTGTTGGAATAATACTTTGTGTTCGTTCCATTTGAGATAACAAAAATCTGCACATACTCAAAAAGACCGCACCCCGCCCAAAAAGAATCCCGTTGGTAGCGGTTCATCTGATGGAAGGCTTCACGAATCGCAACTCCACGGCGTTTCAATTCAATATGGACAAGAGGCAGACCGTTCACCAAAATCGTCACATCATAGCGATTGTCATGCTTTGCGCCTTGATCTTCTCCTACGGTGTATTGATTGATAACTTGGAGGCGATTATTGTGGATATTTTTGCGGTCAAGAAGGGTAATGTTTTTTGTCATGCCATCATCGCGCTTCAAGACCTGAATATAATCCTCTTGAATTTTGGCAGTTTTCTCCACAATGCCGTCATTGGCGTTGGCAATCGCACTACTAAAGAACCGCTCCCACTCGGAATCGCTGAATTCATAGCGGTTGAGGGCTTCGAGTTGCTTACGCAGATTCAGCAGCAGTTCTTCTTCTGTGTGGATCGGGAGGCGGGTATAGCCCTCCTCGCAAAGAAGCCGAATAAATTCATCCTCTAGTTCCGCCTCGCTCTGGTAGTAATCAGAGCGGTGCTTTACTGGTTCATATTCCGTGACCACAGTATTTTCCGTGGTCTGTGCCACGATGTTAAAGTATGTCATTTATTTCCCTCCGAAGTTTTCTAGGATTACACCTTGCTTGACGTTGCGTCCCAACCTAACTGTTTTGTAGCTTCAGTCATTTCCTTTCTATCAAGTTGTTTATCTAAAATTCCTCGAACAAGTCTTAACAACGATGGATATTTTTTTAGCCCTTCACGTTCATCAA
>ERZ772960.1914-NODE-1914-length-15815-cov-33.788832_pt1 | contig 15815 bp, 17 predicted proteins | sample MGYA00580678_ERZ772960 | MGnify/ENA primary metagenome ERZ772960 (study PRJEB29015, sample SAMEA2737930) | human oral metagenome | biome: human oral; feature: human-associated habitat; material: dental | place: China | collected 2059 ... | reverse complement strand
TGGCTAACGATAATACCATGGTTATACTGGCGATACCGACAGTGATGCCGATAATTGTCAAAAATGTCCGACCGCGGTTAGCTTTCAAAGCCTGAGCGGCGTTTTCAAAATGGTTCTTTAATAACATGCTCACGATTCTTTTTCCTTTTTCTTATCAGCTTTTTCAGGTTTCTCCGCTTTCTCTGACTTTTCGGTCTTCTCTGGCTTCTCTGTCTTTTTAGTCTCTGCTTTAGGGTGTTTACTTTCTTTATTTTCTTTATCGTCTTTGGCGGTCTTACCTACGGTTTTTTCGCCAGTTTCCTGCTTTTCTTTATGAATTTCGTCTTTGTGCTTGGCGTCTTTGTCTTTCTTTTCTTTATCATCGTCTGCAATCAATTTTTTAGTAAATTTTTTCCTGCCCAGATGTTCGTCGGTGTCGATTTTCCCGTCCAGCATGGTGATAACGCGGCTGGCGTAACTGGTTAATTCCGGATTATGCGTCACCATAATAATAGTGTTGCCGCGGCGATGGATGTCCGCCAATTCTTCCATGATCAAGTGGCTAGCCTTGCTGTCCAAATTACCAGTCGGCTCGTCTGCCAGAATAATCGACGGGCTATTGACTAGCGCCCGGGCGATAGCGACGCGCTGCACTTGGCCGCCGGATAATTGATGCGGCATGTAATATTCGCGTTCGTTCAAATGAAACGTTTTCAATATTCGGCTAGCTTCCTGTAATCGTTTAATTTTGCCGAGACCTGTGTATGTCAGCGGCAGGGCAACATTGTCGATAACAGTCAGCCGCGGTACTAAATTAAAATTCTGAAAAATAAAACCAATTTGCTTAGAGCGAATCTGGGCGCGCTGGCGCGGCGTTAAAAAATCAACCGGCCGATTGTCCAGGTAATATTCGCCGTCAGACGGCTGGTCTAATAGCCCAATCATATTAAGCAGCGTCGTTTTGCCGCAGCCGCTTGGACCCATAATGGCGATAAATTCGCCCTTTTTGACAGTTAAATCAACGTTATCCAAGGCGCTAATCTCGGCGTCGCCGATCCCAAAGCGTTTGGTAACATTCTTAAGCTTAATACGTATTGAAGGATCGTTCATCATTGCCTTTTATTATAGACAAAAAGCAGGCGATGTTGCAACTAGGACGATTTATTAAAGATCAATATCGATAGTAATCGGCCGATGATCGGATGCGCCGCCTGTTGGATGAACTTGATAATTACGCCTTGATGTACCACGAACTAAAGCGTGGTCAACGCGAAACAGTGGTGCTACAGGAAAAAGCGCGGTGGGACGGTTATCGGTAGCCGTGTTAGAAAATCCAGCCGCGGATAAAATTGGCAAGACTTTGCGCTGTTCCAGACCTGACAAATGTTCGCCGTAGGGATGGTGAATAGCTGAAAAAGCTGCTGCTGCCAATTTGACGATGAGCGACCGACAATGCTCGGTGATGCCTGTTTCACGGAGTGCTTGCTGGGTGTTTAGGTCGCCGATGATAACTGTTGGCGTGTCGTCCTTGTCCAGATAACTTAGTAAAGCGCGCGCTTGATCAATTCGCACATCCTCTGAGTAATGGTTAAGATAAACTCCAGCGATACGCAGACCTTGAGCGCCGAGGTTGAGGGTTGTTGAAATACCCTGGCGATTACCGAGGTCGATAATTTCTTGAGCCGCAACGGGCGAGTTGGTAGCGAACGCAACGCCCAGATTACACTGTTCCGGATTATGGCTAGTTAGCCAATCGTCTTCAAGTGGTGTAAACGACGTAAAATTATATTCGGGCAGGCAGGCTGCTCGCACCGACGGATTGCCCCAGCCCTGCGCGTCGCTGATAACAATTGAATCCGCGCCCAGAGATTGTATGACTCGGGCAATGCGGTCTTGCTTGGGATTTTGCGACGGTAGCTCGGCTGCGTAGTCGGTAAAGCCGCCTTTTTCAATATTCCATCCGCCAATTGTGTGAGTTGACATAGGAATAAATAATACATTATTTTTGTCATAAAAACTAACCATTGATGATTTTAGGCGACTGGAAAACGAAGTAACGGAACTGTACTGGCACGCCTGGAAAGTATACCGGACGTCTTGTATAATAAAGTTATTGCGGAAGGATGCAGGAGTGGTTGAACTGGCACGCCTGGAAAGTGTGTAGGCTCTTCACGGGGTCTCCGGGGTTCGAATCCCCGTCCTTCCGCCAGAGAGATTAATTCATGCCAAAGCAGAACACGAGATTAGAATCAATTGCAAAAATCCTGATCATCAATGGTGACGGTAATGTTTTAACTTTGACTTTGAGCGAACACTTAAAATATCCGGAGAGATCATATCAGCCAGACTTGCCGGGTGGAATCGTGGATGCGGGTGAGCCGGAGAATTTGGGGGTAATCCGCGAGGTGCAAGAAGAATGCGGAATAGACGTAGATCCAGCAAAAATACAATTAGCGTACGCCGAGACTGCATATGATGAGAAAGAGAATAAGTCGGTTACGAAGCTATTATACGTCACGCATTTGGATAATACGCCGGTAGTGACGCTGAGCTGGGAACATAGCGATTATAAGTGGGTGTCTGTCGCTGAGTTACAGAACATTAATATGCGTCCTTTTTTTAATCGGGCAATTCAGTACGTAATCGAACACAAGATAATTTAGTTATAGTAGCGGTTTAGCTTGCCGCGAATTCACTCACCAAATAAAACGACCCGGCAACAACGACGTACGTATCAAGCTGCCGGGCTTTTTTGATGGCTTTCGCGAGGGCCTTGTCTGTATTATATTCAATCTCGACTGCAGATTTCATGACACGGCTGATGGTTTCTGGCGGTATGCGGCGGTGGTTTTTGCCGTAATTGGCGCTGAATGTAGTGGCGTAAGCCAGCTGCGCCAGGTTATCAATTATGGTAAGCTGATGACTGCTTATTTTGCCCGAATGCTACTACGACTAGCCGATCATGCTTTTCAGGCGGATGAGCGATTAACTTGTCCAAAAAATAAGTGACGTCGCGCATTGAGGCAAATTTCATACCGTATCTGATTATAGCAAAAATAGGTTGTAAAATTTACCAAATGTCTTGAAAAACACTATATGTAGCGGCTATAGTTAGTGTTGTACGCTATATATGTAGCGAACCCATAAATAAACAAAAAGGCAAATTATCCGAATGAGCCACCAGATTGGGTACTGGCGGCTGATTTTTAGCAGGGCAAATTAAGGAGGGTACATGCAACAAATCAACGTCATCAAGCGCGACGGAACGAAAGAGCCGTTTGATGCCAATAAAATTAATGCGGCGATTTTGAAGGCCTGCGACGGGCTGTCAGATCAGGTTTCTAAGGTGGTACAGGTGGCGACCGAGTTGCAGCTGATGCTATTTGACGGGATTACTACTGAGCAGCTGGACGAGGCAGTGATTCAGACGACACTACAGAATGTTAAGGATGATCCAGATTATGATAAAATCGCAGCCCGCTTGTTACTGAAGACTATTTATAAGAGTATTTTGGGCGATTACGAGACGGCAGACGAATTAAAGAAATTGCATGCGCGGGAGTTTCCGAAGTTTGTTAAAGCGGCGGTCAAAGATGGTTTGCTTGATGAGCGGATGAGTGACGGTCGGTTTGATTTGAAAAAATTGGGTGAAGCATTACGTCCAGAACGCGACGACCTCAGTAAATACCTCGGTGTAATGACCAATAAAAACCGCTACGCCTTGCGCAAACAAAGCGGCGACCCGCTGGAAACACCGCAATTTACTCATATGCGTATCGCTATGGGACTCAGCTACAATGAGCCAGATCCAACTGCGGCCGCGATTGAATTTTATGAACATATGAGTAAGTTAGAATATCTGCCGGGTGGCTCGACGCGCGTCAATGCTGGCGGCTCCTTCCCGCAGCTCTCTAACTGCTTTTTACTAAATGTCGACGATGATATGGAATCAATTGCCAAGAGTGTGCGCGATACGATGTTTATCGCCAAGGGTACTGGCGGCATCGGCATCGGTTTTACTAAATTGCGGGCAGCCGGTAGCCCAGTTAAAACTACCAACACTGAATCAACTGGCCCGATTCCCTTTATGAAGATGATCGATACGGCGTTGTTTGCGGTTAGCCGTAAGGGCAAAAAGGCGGGTGCGGCGGCCATTTATATGGAGAACTGGCACCTTAATTTTGGGCAATTCATTGATTTGCGCTCCAATTCTGGCGACCCGTATATGCGGACGCGCTTTGCTAACACCGCGGTATTCATTTCTGATGAGTTTATGAAGCGGGTGCAGAAAGATCAAGATTGGTATCTGTTCGACCCAGCGGAAACGCCAGATTTGCCAGAGCTATATGGCGAGGAATTTTCGGTGCGCTATAAAGAGTACGTCAAATTAGCGGAGGCTGGTAAATTGCGGGTCTTTGAAAAGATGTCGGCTCGCCAGCAATTCAAGCAGATTTTGACTAGCTTGCAGGCTACCAGCCATCCGTGGCTAACTTGGAAAGACACTATTAATGTGCGGGCGCTGAATAATAACACCGGTACGATTCATTTGTCCAATCTTTGTACGGAAATCACCCTGCCTCAAGACAAGGATAATATCGCCACCTGTAACTTGGTTAGTATCAACCTGTCGGCGTTTTTGCGTGAGGATAAGACGTGGGATTGGGATCGTTTGCAAGAGGCTTCACGGGCAGCGATTCGGCAATTGGATAATCTGATTGATATTACCAAGACGCCAGTTAAAGAGGCAATGCACGCTAATCAGCAGACGAGAGCTGTCGGCCTGGGCATGATGGGTTTTTCGGACGTATTGGAAAAACTCGGTTATTGCTACGAATCGAGCGAAGCCTATGAGCTGATTGACCAATTGACGGAGTTTATCAGCTATCATGCCATCTACCAGTCGGCGGATTTGGCGACCAAGCTCGGCAGTTATCCGACATATAAGGGTAGTGGTTGGAGCAAGGGTATTTTGCCGATTGATACGGTGGCGGAATTGTCGAATAATCGAAAGGTTAAGGTGAAAATTGATAACAAAACCCGTCTAGATTGGGATAAATTACGTAAGAAAGTTAAAAAGGGCATGCGTAATGCCACGCTGATGGCTATTGCCCCGACCGCTAACATCGGTCATGTGGCGGGAACGACACCAGGGATTGATCCGCAGTTTGCTCAGATTTTTAGCCGCTCGACGCTGAACGGTAAGTTCTTAGAGGTAAACAATAATTTGGTGCGCGACCTTAAGCAATTGAATTTGTGGGATGAAATTAAGGAAGAGGTTTTTGCTAATCAGGGTGATATTCAACACATTGATGCTATTCCGCAGAAATTGAAAGATGTGTATAAAACCAGCTTCCAGCTGAGTCCCTACGCTTTTATCGAGGTGGCGGCGCGGGCACAGAAGTGGGTTGATCAGGCAATTAGCCGTAATATGTATCTTGAAACTCGTGACATTGATGAATATGTGGAGATTTATTCCGAAGCCTGGCGGTGCGGTTTGAAAACAACCTACTACCTGCATGTCAAGCCGCGTCATCAATCAGAGCAGACCACCGTGTCGGTAGAAAAACTAGCAGAACAGAAGATTCGAACTGGCGCTAAAACGCGCGGGTTTGGATTTGCCAAGGTTAATAAATAAAATAAAGGAGGAACGATATGGAATATCAAAATCAACAGGATACGTTGCCAGAAATTGATTTGTTGGTAGAGGAGGCGGCACAGCGAGCTATTGGGCAGGAAGCGCTATTTGCTACTATCATAGAGGGGGACAATTAAATGGGAATTTTAGGTTCAGGTCTACGCGACGGTTTATCACTGCACCCAATTCGCTACCCATGGGCATACGATTTATACAACCAAGCAGTGGCCAACACTTGGTTCCCAAACGAGGTGCAGCTGGTGCAGGATTTGGCGGATTTTGAAAAATTATCGGACGAGGAAAAGCATGCGCTCAAAACTGTCATTAGTTATTTGAATCCAAACGAGCTACTGATCAACAAGTCGCTGGCATTTGGTATTTATCCATATGTTAACGCCGCTGAAGCACAGCTATATCTGTCAAAGCAAATGTGGGAAGAAGCCAACCACTTCATGACCTTTGAGTATATCATCGAAACGTTTCCGTTTGATCGCGAGGAAATTTACGCGGCGGGCTTTGGTAAGAAATCGCTGGCCGACAAGGCAGATTTCCAGAACAAGCACCTGGATGTGATGCTTGATCCAAACTTGGACATTTACTCTCTGGAGGGCAAGAAAGATTTTGTCCGCTCACTGGTGGCGTATAATATTGTGCTCGAAGGCATCTGGTTCTACTCGGGTTTTATGGTTGGTATGAGCTTCCGCCAGCGTAACTTGCTGCGTAATGTCGGCACGCTGCTAGACTGGATCACTAAGGACGAGAACTTGCACTTAACTTTTGGTATCAATTTGCTACTCACCATCTTGGACGAAAACCCAGAACTGCAAACCCAGGAATTTGCCGAGGAAATTCGTAACCTCATCCTGCAGGCAGTTGAGCTAGAGAAAGAGTACAACAAGGATATGTTGCCAAAGGGCATCCTCGGCTTGAACGCTGATTATGTCAATCAATATGTCATGCACATGACTGACCGCCGCTTGGTTGAGCTTGGGTTTGAGCCAGAGTACAACGTGGCCAACCCAGCCAAATGGATGGCTACGGCAAATGACACTTTGGAGCTCGTCAATTTCTTTGAGAGTACCAATACTAGCTACGAAGTAAACACCACGAAGTAACTACTATGGACAAAATTACAACAGATATTTTAGACACCGTGGAAGTTGGTGTCTTGGCAACCGTCAATCGTGACAGAACGCCGTTGATCACGCCACTTCACTTCGTCCGTTATAAAAATAACAACATTATTTGGATTTCTGACCGGCAATCTCGTCACGCTGTCAATGCCTATCGCAGCGGTGTTGTGGAATTTGTAGTGTGGAACTATCAAAAGAGTGCTGTATTTTTAACAACAAAGATACGAGAGCTGCCAGAGGAAGAAGAGGCGGCGGCTTTGGAGACCTACGCCAATAAGTTGGGCGACTTTATGCCGCGCGTGGAGAATAGACAAATTTACATTATGCCAATCGGTAATCTTGATGAAAAAACCACAACAGGAAATTGGCGGCACTATATTGCATAAGCGCTATATATAGCGTAATATAAGCACTAGCACTACTAAATATAGATAAGGACAGATAAATGAACGCAAGTCAAATTATTTTTGACGACATGACATTGGAAGAAAAATTAAGCGCCATTGACGCGGCCTTAAAAGCGGCGCAAGAAACAGCTGACAACCAGACCAAGGCGAATGGCGATGTCGCTGCGCCGATTGATCCGGCGAGTCTGACGATTTGCGATGGTTGTGAATAAAACAACAGAGGTGTCGATTTGACGCCTCTTTTGATATGTTGGAGAAGTGATGACAAAGAAGTATATTTTCGTAACAGGCGGCGTGCTGTCGGGTGTAGGTAAAGGGATCACGGCCGCCAGTATCGGTGCGGTGTTGCAAGCCAAAGGTATCGCCGTGTCGGCACAAAAGTGCGATCCATACCTGAATGTTGATGCTGGGCTGTTGAATCCGAAAGAACATGGCGAATGTTTCGTGACTAAAGATGGTGCCGAGACTGATTTGGATCTGGGCCATTACGAGCGATTTTTAGATTTAGAATTGACGCGGAAAAACACCACGCTGTCGGGTCGGCTGCTGCGCGATTTGATCGCCGATGAGCGGGCCGGCAAGTTTGGCGGCCAGACGGTACAGATGGTGCCACATTTGACTAATTCTATCAAGGCGGCCATCCGCGAGGCGGCTGAGGGCGATGTTCACATCGTGGAAATTGGTGGTACGGTCGGCGACTACGAAGGCCTGAGTTTTATTGAGGCGATTCGCGGTTTTGCGCTGGATGTGGGGCGGGAAAATTGCCTGTTCGTGCACGTGGTGTACGTGCCGTTTTTGGAGGCGTCGCACGAGTATAAGACCAAGCCGGCTCAGAATGCGCTGGCGGATCTTCGCGGTTTTGGCATTATGCCGGATGTGGTAGCGGTGCGGACTGAGGGTCATGACAAGCCGCCGCGCAGTATCGGTGAAAAAATTGCTATTTCTTCTGGCGTGCGCCGCGAGGGAATTATTATGATGCCAAATGTCGATACGGTATATGAAGTGCCATTGACGGTGTACCGTGATTTGGGCAAGTTATTGGGCGAATTTACCGACAATTCAGTAGAGCCGAATTTACAGCGATGGAAACGTTTGGCAAAGCGTGATAAAACTGAGTATGACAAGCGGGTAACCGTCGGTTTGGTGGCTAAATACATTGACAATTCTGATACCTACCTATCGGTGACCGAGGCGCTAAAGTCTGCCGCCTGGGCGAACAAAAGCGAGATTTCTATCAAGTGGATTAATGCTGAGACGGCGAGCGCAGCTGATTTTGCCAGCGTTGACGCTATCGTGGTGCCGGGTGGTTTTGGTACGCGCGGCGTAGAGGGCAAGATCAAGGCGGCTGAGTATTGTATAAAAAACAACAAGCCGTATCTAGGAATTTGCCTGGGTTTGCAGGCGGCGGTGATTGCGGCAGCGCGTTTGGGCGGCGTGGCGAATGCTAACAGTGAAGAGTTTGGCGCTGACCCTGGCGCAAATGTGGTGTACATCATGGACGGCCAGCAGGGCAAGCAGTCGACTGGCGGCACGATGCGCCTCGGCGATTATCCGGCGGTGCTGAAATCTGGTTCGCTTGCGGCTAAAATGTATGGTAAAACAGAGGTAATTGAGCGGCACCGCCACCGCTACGAAGTGAATCAAGATTTTGTTCAAGCGATTGAGCGGGGCGGTCTAGTGATTTCCGGCACATCGCCGGACGGCCAGCTGGTGGAATTTATCGAAGCGCCGCATCATCGGTATTTCGCGGCTACGCAAGCTCATCCTGAATTTAAGTCGCGCCCGTTCCGCCCGCATCCGCTATTTGACGGGCTAATTCGAGCTATTTTGGCTGGAGATTCTTAGCTAGATATTCTGCTTCGCTATTTATTCCAGCCTGGTTAGGGAGTACTGCACTGATGATATATCATGCAGACTATATAAAAGTCATTTTTGCTGCTTTTGACAACTGGGGGGGGGTGGGTAGTAGAATGAGCCTATCATGACACTATTTTCACATTCTCCAGCTATACAAGAAATTAATCGGCAAGCTAAAGCCGGGGCGGCCGAAGGATTGTATGAGCCTAGCCAGCGGCGATTACGAGTTCCGCTGTCGATAGTGGCGGATATGTTGCTAGGCAACGTTACGGTTGAAGTTGACGGCAAAGAACATCTGCTTAAAGCAGCTAAAAAGACTAAAGGTACTGAGAAAGATAATGGCTTTATAGCGGCAACCAGCCATTTAACTGATGTTGATGTCTCGACTATTACTAGTATTATCGCCAAGATGAATAAAATTGTAGTGCCAGTTGCTGAAACTAATATGAGACTTTGGCATCAGAGATTACCATATGAACTTGTTGGTATGGATAATGTTTACCCAGTGGCTTATGAGAATATGCCAGGTGCTAGCGGTGAGAGCAGCGGTGAAAGTAAATATCCGCTGCGGTTTAATAGCAGCGACTACGACGGGCTGACACAAAGAATGACAGACAGCGGCTTGACGGTTGTGACGGCAGCACATAACCCGGTGACTGGCTACGGCGTGGAAAATAACGGCGAATTGCCAAACAAACCGGGCAAATTAGTACCGCATTTGGTGCTGTCAACGGGGCGGGCTATTTTGCCGGCGCTTATGCAGGTTGAAGGACAGCGCCGCAATCCAACCCAGCTTAATGATAATGAAATTCATCCGTCATGGTTGCTTACGAAAAAAGGTGTGTTGCTAGTGTTTGGCGAGCCGATTACGCCAAGCGATCAGGACGTTGAGAATTATAAGGATGTATTGGGTAGTTTGAGCGGTCCGTCTTCGGAAGCAGCCCGTCAAAAACAGCGGGAGATATTAAACGCTCTTGGCGGGGTGGTGCTGGATTGGATGCATCGGAATTACGACTCGGGATTAGCATCATAATATTGACAAAATAAAAAGCATATGCTATCATTAAATAGTATATTAAATTAAAAATAAAAAGGAATAAAAATGGCTGAAGAAAGCAATATCCGCGAGCTGGATGATAATAGCGTGCTGAGTCGCGACGATATGTCGGCTTTGGACTATGTCTTAAAGCACGTCAAAGGCTCTAGCCCAAGTTCAATGAGTTTGTTGCAGTTGGAGGAAATGAGCGAGGAATAATTTAGGCTATATCTGTTATACTAAACAGTATGGAACGAGTTATTTCTGAGATTATTACAAAACTTTTTGATCAAAATGTGGCGGTGCAGTTAACGCGCCCCGACCCAAAGTTTGGTGACTTTGCGACGAATGTGGCGCTGCAGCTGGCCAAGCCCCTGGGTAAAAATCCGCGCGAGATTGCTGAGGCGATCTCTGAGGAGCTGCGCGGCCGCCAGGAGTTTAGTGAGGTTAGCGTGGCTGGGCCGGGCTTTATCAACGTGACGTTAAGCGACCAAGCGGTATTGGAGTCGCTGAAAGTACGGCCAGCGACTAATCGTTCAGGGCAAACAGTGGTCATTGAAACCAATTGCCCGAATCCGTTTAAGGCCATGCATATCGGCCACGCACTGAATGCGATTTTGGCGGATACTATGGCGAATTTGCTGGCGGTGGATGGTGCGTCGGTACACCGAGTGAGCTATCACGGCGATGTTGGTACGCATGTCGGCAAGAGCATGTGGGCGATTCTTCGCGAAATTGACGGCGATGTCAGTAAATTAGATGCTATTCCGGCTGATAAACGCAACGAATTTATGAGCCGTATGTACGTTGAAGGAGCGCGGGCGGCTAAAGAATCGCCAGAGGCACGGGTGAAAATTGATGAGCTGGCCAAGCAATCGTTTGTGTTGGACGATCCGCTATATAAGCAGGTGTACGAGATTTGTAAAGCCTGGAGCTTTGATGAAATTGACGCCAATGTGGCGCGGCTGGGCAATGTGCCAATTGAGCGGCGCTATGTCGAGAGCGAAACCGAAGTGCCAGGCAAGGCCTTGATCAAAGCAAAAACCCCAGAGGTCTTTACCAAATCAGATGGTGCGTATATTTTCAAGGGCAGTCAATACGGCGCGTTTGATAATGTGTTCATCGGTTCGCACGGCAATGGGTTGTACGGCGCGCACGACATGGGGCTAATTCAGCTGAAGCGCCAAGATTATCCAAACCTAGACCTATCGATTACCGTCAATGGTGAAGAGCAGGCGGCGTATTTCCGCGGGGTGATTGCCGCCAGCGAATTGGCGATTCCAGAGCTGAAAGGTAAATTGTTTAATTATGCGACTGGCCTGGTTAAATTAACAACTGGCAAGATGAGTTCGCGTACTGGAGAGGTGATTACCATCGATTGGCTGTTTAACGAATTCAAAAAAGCCATCACCCAAGCTGGCGGCGAGCCGACTGACGAGGTGGTGGCGGGTGCACTACGCTATCAATTCTTGAAGGTGAAAATCGGGAGCGACGTAGTGTTTGACATTAATGACGCGGTTAGTCTGACGGGTAACACTGGTAGCTACCTGCAATACGCGCACGCTCGGGCGCGAGGAATTTTGGCGAAATCTGAACAAACGGTTGTATTCCCGACGGAATTGTTCGACGAAGATCGGCTACTGGTTAGGAAATTGAGCGAATATACGGGGGCAGTCAACCGTGCTACTGAGAGCTTGGAGCCTCATCACGTCTGCGCCTACCTGTTTGAGCTGGCGCAGGAGTTCAATCGCTATTACGAGAAAAATCAAGTTGTTGGCAGCGATAAAGAAGCGCACCGCGTCGGTCTGGTGGCGGTGTATGCTGATATTTTGAAGGCGGGGCTGACGATTTTGGGAATTACGGCGCCAGAGCGCTTGTAAAATCTGTTATATTAGTATATAATAATGTCGTTATGGATGAACGATGTCTGGCGTCCCAGTTATTGACACCGAAACGTAGGTTTGTAGAGCAGGATGATAGTCTTCAGCGTGAACCGTTGTTAGAGTCACAACAACTCCGACTTATCCGTGCGACATACGAGCAGTCGCCGAAAACATTTGACGATATAACCGAGGCAGCCACGTCTGTCGCGCACCTTATACGCCAAACGCTTGACTTTGCATCAACAGGCAGCCTTTCGCCTGCGCTTGAACCAGAAACAATTGCCGAAACCGAGGCAGCCAACTGCTTTGGCCACACGATTGTGGCGTCCGAGTGCTTGGAGGAACTGGGTATTGAGCATTTTATTAGTTATGCCAATCAGCACGCCTTCGTTACGCTATTTGATAGACAGAGTGACCGATCGTTCATGATAGATGTCGCGACAAAGGAGCTGTGTTGTGAAATGACGGGAACAATTGGCCGCCAGAACCCGCTTGATCAATTGTGTCGGGGTCAGCTGCGGGCTGAAAATAGCCTATTTACTGATGATTTGTTATTGCGGCAATTACCACCGTCAATTAATCGGGAAGATTTTTTGGCGGTGCGCGAGTGGCTAAGATTTCCGGATAATCAATTTGAACATCGCGATTCTCGGCGTGGATCAATATTACAAATGTTTACGCTGCCGTCAATTCCGGGAAGGTTGCTGCTGCTTGATGAATATAATGCTCAGATTGACCGATTACATGGACGATATAAAGAAGCGGCTGATACATTGGTGGATTTGCCTGGGTTGTATCTTGATGTTGATCCGCGGAATAATTTGGAAGAAGTGGGTAGATTGTGTGAACAGCTTATCAAACGAGGCTGTGGCGAGCTGGCTATTGAAGTGGCGAGAATGGTCAACGAGAGTTTGCCTGATGACGATCATTCAAAAACCAAGCTGTTTCTACCTGATATTATGCGAAAAACCGCCAAAAGCATGAGCGATGTCAAGCTGCTAAAAGAGGCTATTGAGGAATATAAAAGAGTGCTGAAAGATTCGCGAAGTAGGAATACGAACTTGATTGAGGGTAAATTAAGGGCGGCAAGAAGGGGTCTTGGGCAACTTGTGGTAAAATTAGCAAATAACAATCATCAGTAAGGGAGTTTTATGGTAACCAAAGCCACTGGGTCAAAGAAACCGACCGCCAAGAATGTAAAAACAACAAAAACCGCTGCTAGTAAACCGCCTAAAAAATCGGTTGCCGCCAGTGCGAAAGCTGCTGTGAAAGCGGTATCTGCCAAGGAGAATAAAGTAGTCTGCGAGGCAATTAAAGATAGCCACATGGGCGGTTTCGTTAATTTTATCCGCGAACAGGGCATAGTCGGTCTAGCGGTTGGTTTGGCAATTGGTACGGCGGCTGGCGATACGGTCAAAAAGTTGGTGACGGCGTTTATTGATCCGCTAGTGCAGCTGATTGTCGGTTCGCAAAAAGGCCTGCAGGCGGCATCGTTTACTGTTGAAATTGCCGGGCGTAAGGGTGAGTTCCTGTACGGGGCGTTTATTAGCTCATTGATTACACTGCTAGCGGTGGCCTTTGTGGTGTATGCAATTGTGCACCTGTTTAAGCTCGATAAATTAGATAAGAAGAAAGATTAACGTTTTTGAGGTTCGGCCGTGGCTTGACGGAATGGCGGTGATTGTGGCGGCTTGCCTCGGCGGTATAAAAATGCTAACTAATCAGCGTACCGACTGTCTCGCCGCGGGCGGCTCGGGCGATATTACCGTCGGTGAGTAAGTCGCAGATGATAACTGGGATATGTTCATCCATAGCCAGGCCGATGGCGGCTTTGTCCATGACGGTGATGTCAGGGTTGGTCAGAGCTTCGTGATAGCTGAGCTTATCAAATTTAATAGCATCAGGGAATTTGGCAGGATCTTTATCGTACACGCCATCAACTTTCGTTGTTTTAATCACAACATCGCATTGCATTTCTAAAGCTAGGTTCAGGGCGGCAGTGTCAGTGGTCAGGAACGGCCGGCCAGTGCCGCAGGCAACGATGACCACCCGGCCTTTTTGAATGTGGCTGAGCGCCCGGCGAAAGGTGTAGTGGTCGATAAATTGATTTATTTCGACAGTGGAGAGGGCGCGGGTTGGCAAGCCAGCGTCGTTGAAGACGTCAGCCAGAGCGATGGCGTTCATCAGGGTAGATAGCATGCCGATATTATGGGCTGAGACAGGCTGAATGCCGTGGCCGATGATTTGGTTGCCGCGGACGTAATTGCCGCCGCCAACCATGATGACGATTTCAGCGCCAGTTTCTAGCGCTGGTTTAATTTGTTCGGCGATCCAACGAGCTCGCTTAGGGTCAAAGCCGCTGGTGAACTCGCCCTGAAGCTGCTCGCCGGATAGTTTGAGGAGAATGCGTTTGGTCATGGTTTTAGTGTAGCATGCTGCAAGGAAGTGGTAAAATAGAAACATGAAAGCCAGTTTTAAGCCAAAAAAGATTTTATGGATGGATTTGGAGATGACCGGGCTGGATCCGGTGTATGATGAGATTTTGGAGGTGGCAGCGATCGCTACCGACTGGGATTTTACGGAGATTGCGACATATGAGGGAGTGGTGCAACACGACCCAGAGGAGCTGAGTAAGTTACTGGACCGAAATGCCAGCTTTTGGAATGAGCATCCAGCATCACGCCGCGGTTTGGAGGAGCAAAATATCTCGGGCAAGCCGCTGGCCGAGGTGGAGCGTGAGCTGCTTAGGTTATGCGATGAATATTTTGCGGATGAATCACGGATTTTACTGGGTGGCAATTCGATTCATCAGGATCGGCGATTTATCGACCAATGGTGGCCTATGTTGTCAAAAAGACTACACTACCGGATGTTGGATGTCAGTGCTTGGAAAGTGGTGTTTGAAGGCAAATATGGCAAGAAATTTGCCAAGCCAGAGGATCATCGGGCGCTGGAAGATATTCGCGGTAGTATTATGGAACTGAAATATTATTTGAAGAAGGTGAAGATATGACACATAAGCAACTAGAAGAATTTTTACTGAGTTTACCGGGTGCGTGGCTGGACTATCCGTTTGGCGAGGATGTTGCGGTGTATAAGTTTGGTAAGAGTAATAACGGTGCGGGGAAGATGGTGGCATTGGTGGCGGAGGGCTCAAAGCCCTTGCGGGTGAGTCTGAAGTGCGATCCGCTATTGGCTCAGAATTTGCGGGAGAAATACGAGACGGTGTTGCCGGGGTATCACCTCAATAAGAAGCATTGGAATACAATTATCTGCTCGGGACAACTGAGTGATGAGGAAATTTTTGACTTGGCGCGACTGAGTTATCAGCTGGTGGCGGAAAACGTTAATTAGTCTTTAAAAACTCTTTTAGTTGTTTTTGGATATTCTTTAGATCGGCGATTGTTTTTGCCAAGTATTCTTTGGTTGATTTGGATCTGGTATTCTTTTCCAGTCTCTGCATCATCATCAGCGTGTCGGTAATTTGCACGTTCATTTCATGCGCGTATATGGAGTCTAACTGCGCGTTTAAGGCGGCATCTTCCAGCTTTTTATCCAGTTTTTCTGAAGGTTCCATTTTAACGATTTCTTTTTTCTGTTTTTTATAGTCAATGCCAGAGTTTTGGAGCGGTTCGGTCAGACCAGCCTCGGCGCTCGTTAAAACAGAAACAAGCGAAATATTGACGGCTTGCATGGTGCTGGTTTGCAGCTTTTTGTCGTATTTTTGGGAAATGGTCAGAAGTTTATTGACGCGGGCGGCAACTTGAATCGGCGATGCGCCGGACGATGAATTTTGCGACAGTATGAAGATAGCTATCAAGCTGATGACTCCGAATAAGCCGATAATAGCAAGAATAAGCTTGGTTTTTTTATCAAAACCTTGGG
>ERZ772960.1913-NODE-1913-length-15824-cov-5.324878_pt1 | contig 15824 bp, 13 predicted proteins | sample MGYA00580678_ERZ772960 | MGnify/ENA primary metagenome ERZ772960 (study PRJEB29015, sample SAMEA2737930) | human oral metagenome | biome: human oral; feature: human-associated habitat; material: dental | place: China | collected 2059 ... | reverse complement strand
TTTGCGGTTTGGACTTTGAACATTGAGGTTTGAATTTTGAACTTTATGATGAGCGCTCTTTTTTGTAAACGTAGAGCAAATCATAAAGCCGGGAAAACACGCCCTTTTCATTAGCATGAAACGTTTTTTCATTAGGGGGAACGTCCTTTCTGTAGTGAAGCGACGCTGCTTTCATCAGAGAACAACACTTTTTTCACCAGATAGAAATGTTTTTATATCAGAGGGAAACGTTCTTTCCATAGGCATTCCGTTCCTTTTCCTCCTATTCCTTTTGAATTATCTCCGTGGAGAAAAATATTTTTCTCTATGGAGATAAATTCTTTTCTCCATGGAGATAAGGATTTTTCTCCACGGAGATAATTCAATTCCGTCCGTATCAAAAAGTGACGCGAACCGTTGGAAATGGAAATGCCTCGCCTTTGTTTCGGGCTTCGACCAGCAATAAAATTTCTAAATGCAAGGAAACGGGGCGTCCGAATAGGGACACACGGCTCGTTCGTCCCTATAAATAGAAAGGAAACACAAGAAAAAAAATCGGCCGGGGAAGTGACCCGGCCGATAGAATGAACTTACCACGCGAAACGGAGCGTGCGTTGCTGTGCGCCCGTTTCGGTGTAGATGAGCATGAGGGGATAGCCCGTGTCGCTCAACCGCCAGTCGAAGCTGCCGCGAAGTTTGTCTTTCTGCGTGACGGCCACGGGCAGATGGCTGGGGGCTTTGCCGAGCATTCCGGCGTAATAGGCGTAGCGGAGCCGGCCGATATCTATTCCGGTGAAATCGTCGAAGAGCATCAGGCAGCCTTTGTTTGCAAGCGGCGCAGACGTGGCGGCCGTGTGGTAGACGACGTGCAGCGGTTCTTCTCTGACACCGTTCGTGGAGTTGGTGATTTGAACGATGTCTCCGTCGAGGTAGTCGATGTTGATTTCTTTCTTTGCGCCGGCATAATAGGCGTAAGTGAGGCGGTCGTCTTTGTCGTAACTGAATGCCCAGCCGTCGCTGTAGGGCTTCTCTTCTTTTCCGTCGGTGGTCTTGTAGACGGTTTCCATGCAGCGTCTGACGAACCCTTTGGCGTTGAGGAAGAGCGCATAGACGTATCGGCTGCTGCCCTCGGTGACGGTCATCATGACGCCGGGCATGCGAATGCCGCCGCGATAGTAACGCTCGCGGTATTCGAACACGGCTGTCGGGCCGTTGTCGCTTGTGATGGAAGCCACGCGGCCGTCCTTGTTGGTCTGCAATGTGAGTTCGCCTACCTGCCGGGGCAATCCTCCGGTGAACACGACGCGCGGGTTGACGTCGGTGCCTGCTGCTCCGTCGTCGTTGACTTCGTTGTTGCCGCTGCACGAGGTCAGCAGTGTTGCAACGAACATTGTGAGGGCCGTCAAAGCCCTGCCTATGTTCTTCTTCTCTTGCTTATTCATTATCATTCCTTGAATGTCTGTGAAGGTTCAAATTGGGTCGTAAAGACCGGGTGCAAAGGTACGACAAGTTATTGAATAAGCAAAGCGTTTCGTGAGATTAATATCCGAACAGGTTCATCACTTTTTCTATGACAGGGGCCATATCATAGTATTTATACTCGGCGAGTCGGCCGCCGAAGATAACGTTGGGCTCTTGTTCGGCAAGGCTTCTGTAGCGTTCGGCCAATGCGTTGTTCTTGCTGTCGTTGACGGGATAATAGGGTTCGATGCCCGGTTCCCATTCGGTGCTGTATTCGCGGCTGATGACCGTGTGGGGATTGTCGTAGACCGCTTGACCGAACAGCTCGAAATGCTTGTGCTCGATGATGCGGGTGTAAGGCACAGCGGCGTCGGTATAGTTGACGACGGCGTTGCCTTGATAATTCGGCGTGGGCTTTACTTCGGTCTCGAAGCGCACCGTTCGGAAGTCGAGACGGCCGAAGCGGAAGTCGAAGAACTCGTCGAGCTGTCCCGTGTAGACGATTTTGTCGGCCACGGTCGCCCAATATGAACGTTCGCTGGCAAAGAAGTCCGTGTCGGTCTTGGTTTCTATGCCTTGAAGGAGTGCGTCGATGAGTTTGTTGTATCCGCCGATGGGAATGCCTTGATAGCTGTCGTTGAAGTAGTTGTTGTCGAAAACCATGCGGACAGGAAGGCGCTTGATGATGAAAGCCGGCAGCTCCGCACATTTCCGTCCCCATTGCTTTTCGGTGTAGCCTTTGATGAGCTTTTCGTAAATGTCGTTACCAATCAGTACCTTTGCCTGCTCTTCAAGATTGCGAGGTTCGGTTGTTCCTTCGCTCTTCATCTTGGCCATGGCTTCTGCCTTTTGCTCGTTCAGTTTGGCAAGCGCCTCGTCGGGAGTGGTAACGCCCCACATCTGATAAAAGGTGTTCATGTTGAACGGCAGGTTATACAGCTTGCCCTTATAATTGGCCACGGGCGCATTGGTGTAGCGGTTGAATGGAACGATGGCGTTGACGAAGTCCCACACCTTTTTATTTGAGGTATGGAAAATATGAGCGCCATATTTATGGACGTTGATGCCCTTGATGTTCTCGCAATAGACGTTTCCGCCGAGATGCTGCCGCTTGTCGATGACAAGACAACGCTTGCCTTGCTTGTGGGCGAAGTGGGCGAAAGTGGCTCCGAACAAGCCTGAGCCGACGATAAGATAATCGTAAGGTTTCATATCAGTTCTATTTATAATGCATTCAGCCGATAGACGAAATAAGGTTTCCCGTCGGCATCAAACGACACGCGTTTATATCCGTTAAAGGTCAATATCCTATTAGATATTATGTATAAAGGCCTTTCTTTCTCTATATATTTGTTCTGAACTTCCATTTCGTCACTGAGATTCAAATTAAGATGACAGAAGTTCTTGCATTCGGGAATACTGCCACAAACGGTATAAACGCCAATATCCATAATGCCATATTCAATCATGACAGGAGGAGTTTCCCTTCCTTCCATAATAATGTTTCTTATTTTGAACGTCGGGTTATCCATACCGTTAGATAGCAGTCCCCTTGTCGTGTCAAATTTAATGAATATGCCGAGGACCAAAGCTATAGATAAGAAGGCCGGATATAAGAACCTCTTATTATTGCCCGCCTGCAATATTTTGCTTCTTGAGCACCAACTTCTGACCATCAATAAGGAGAATGGCGCGAAGATAACGAGCGGTAACACATAATATCTTATTGGGTTTCCGACAAACAGCGGCACGTATGCAGAGAGAAAACAAACGCCACAACAACAGAGCAGTCTTTTGTTCTTTTGCGAAATGAGCGCTATCAGAGTACCTATAAACATACATACCAAGACAGGATTGTACAAAATCAGTTTAACGCCGACCAATTCATTATGGACAACACGTGGCAGTGAACCATGATATTCAGAAGTAGTACCATAATGAAAGATGTTGTCGTAGAAATATACGGTCCACATATCTGCCAAAGCATGGTTGAAGGCGAAATAACAGACAACGCCCAAGGACAACGGTATCAGTCCCATAAGGAAGAAAGCCGCGCTCCGCAACAGTCCTGCATAGTCTTTGTTGCGGACATAGAAGAACAAGTAGTAAAGAGGAAGTCCCATGAACAGGCCTACGATTGTGTACTTTATCCAGAACACACACGACGCAAGAAAGCCCAAGAGGAATGCGTCCTTGCCGGTAAGGCTGCCTACCTTTTCCGACTTCAAGCCTATGTAAAGTCCCATGGAAAGGAATGGGAGACAGAACTCCTCGGCACTTGCGCCCTGCTCGAAGCTCCATGCGCTATAGACTCCTAAGGCCAACAACGGTACATAATACAAGATTTTCCTATCCGTGAACAGCAACAATGTCTTGTAACTGTATAAAAGGAATACGAAACCGGTGATGAGTTCCAGCACGTATACGCCAAAGAAAGACCTGAAAGAAATCAAGGAACCGATGCCGTAGACCAGATGCAGCAGCAATCCTTTGTGGTCCATAAGGTCTCTGTAGGGCACTTTGCCGCAAAAAACAGATTTACCTACGGTGAACATGCAGTTGGCGTCCACCCATGAATTGAACGGATAAAGGAATGAAGACGTTGAGAATATCGTCACGGCAACAAAGGCGATGGCAGCAATAATGAGTATTTCTCGCTTTGTGACCTGCTGAATGGAAGAAGTTGTGAGCACGTTGTCGTTTAATCTTTTGTTTTTCTACATACTTCCCGGCTGACTTTCCAAAAGTCGCTGATGGCTTTCCAACCAATCTTTAGGATTTTCTTCGGGTTTATAGAGTTCACACCGCCTTGTCTCGGCTTGAACGTGATGTCAATGTATTTCACCCGCTCGCGGAACTTGCTGAAACATGCGGCAAGAACGGCATTAGGAAGATTGAAGTCCGACGGCATCAGGTTGATATACTTCTTTACTACAGATGCTTTCATCAGGCGGAACGGCGCATTGGCATCGGGAACCCACACGTGGAAGAACAGCCACACGTAAGAACGCAGCACATTCTCGACCATCTTTCGGTCTTTTCCGTCGCCACGGACAGGACGGCAGCCCATCACACAGTCGTAATCGCGACTCGCTTCCAAGAAAGCCGGGAATTCATCGGGATTGGTCTGGCCGTCGGAGTCAGTCTGGAAGATAAAGTCGGCACCTTGTTCTATGGCATATTTATAGAGATAAATAACCGTAGGACCATGTCCCGAATTCGGCTTGGAAAGCGGGATAAACTGCGGATATTTGTCTTTCAGGCTTTCCATGATCTCCATAGTTTTGTCTTTACTGCCATCATTGGCAATGACAAGACGGCTATCTGCACCTGCCTTCTCCACTACGGGATACCACCGACCGATCGTCTCTGCAATGTTCGCCTCCTCATTGTATGCGGGAAGCACAAAGAAAATTTTACTCATTATTCCCCTTTTATTTTAGTTGGTTTGAACGTAACGTACTTATTGATTAAGAACTGGACGACAACGACCAATACTATCGACAGCAATTTGGATAGAATCTTGTTCATTGACAGTTGGCTGATGCAGACCCAAAGAATAAGACTACTCAACAACATTCCGCATAAACCGACCGTCAGGAATATCGAAAAGCGTCTCTTTGTCTTGTCCTTGACTTTGAAATTATAATTACGGTTAAGCGTAAAACTCGTGATGATACCGCCCAATACGGATATGCAGTTCGACAGGATATAATGCCAGCCGAAGACCGTAACGAAGAGCGTGTACAGCAAGAAATCAAGTCCCGACGAACAAGACCCTATGATGCCATACAAGATCAGGTCGCGGAATTTCTTATAAAATCTCTGTACGATGCTATTGTAGACCATATGCAATGCTTTAATTGTGACCAACCGTTACAATGTTCGTAGCGTCAAGAACATGTTTCAGTAAACGCTTTCCCATATATGTCTTCCCACCCTTCGGGCCTCTGTCGTGGCCTTAACCTTTAAAGATAGGATTGAATGATGCAAAGTTAAGAAAAAAAACAGAATAACTGGTTAAAAGACGTGCTTTTTACCTATAAACTTACGTGAGTTCGATATAAATCCTATGAAAAAGGAGGACTTTCCGATGCCTCGGATGAACAAAAAACAGAAAACAAACGGTCTTCCGCCGCGGCGGAAGATAGTAAAATGAAAAAGAAACCATCTTCCGCCACGGCGGAAGATAAAAAACGTAAAGAAATTGTTTTTCCGCCGCGGCGGAAGATAAAAAACGTAAAGAAATTGTTCTTCCGCCACGGCGGAAGATAAAAAATGTAAAAGGAATATTCTTCCGCCACGGCGGAAGATAAAAAATGTGAAGAAATTGTTCTTCCGCCACGGCGGAAGAACAAAAAACACGTTGGAGCAGGATAAAAGCATCTTGTCCAATAGCCCCAAAGGAACGACTGTCTGAATTTCCTTGTCCAGAACTCGCATATCAATTATAAAACAAACGGATTTACAAATTGAACGGGATTGGACTGTGACGCAGCAAGAAGCAGGGAAAAAGTTCAGAGTAACACGTTATAGCGGCTATTCTGACAGGGATAAGATCAGCGGTATCATCATTTTTTTCTTTTTCCACATATTTCCTGCCGCATTTCGTTGCAAACTTTGTTTTAATTGCTTACATTTGCAGCATGATGAACAAGCTTTCCCAACTGAAATACTTCCTGACCATCGGCATGTGGCAACCGCCCGGGCAAGACGCCGGCCGCTGGAAACGCATGCTGTTGAACCTTTCCCGCAAGGTCTACATGGCCGTGCGGCTGTTCATTGAGCGCGGACATGTGGACTTTGCCACGCAACTTTCATTCAGTACGATACTCGCCATTGTTCCCATTTTTGCGATGATTTTCGCCATTGGGCGCGGGTTCGGTCTCTCCGAATACATTGAACTGTGGCTTCGCAACACGCTGAGCAGTCAGCCAGAGGCCGCAGATTCCATTATCAACCTTGCCGGTTCGTATCTCCAACACGCCCAAACGGGCCTCTTCATCGGCATCGGTATCCTCTTTATGCTCTACAGCGTACTGAGCCTGATTTATAATGTGGAGTACGTGTTCAACACGATTTGGCAAGTGAAAAACAAGCGACCGGTGGCCAGAATCCTTGCCGATTACACTTCGATGGTGTTCCTTGTGCCCGTTATCATCATCGTCATGTCGGGCATGAGCATCATTGCCAACACCACGACCGAGCATCTTCAGGCCTTCTTTATCCTCGGTCCGATGGCACGCATCGGCATTCGGCTGCTGCCTTTCGTCATCCTGACGCTCATCTTCACGGCCCTCTTTTCCGTAATGCCCAACACACGGGTGAAACTCACTTCGGTCATCGGCCCAGCCGTACTGGCTTCCGTCGCCATGTTGCTCGTGCAGTGGGGCTATGTGCACGGCCAAATGTTCCTCACCGGCTACAACGCCATCTATGGCTCGCTTGCCGCACTGCCGCTTTTCATGCTTTGGATGCAGTTATCGTGGTATATCTGCCTGTTTTGTGCCGAACTTTGCTACATGAACCAATACCTCGACTACTACGAATACATGATAAGTCCGTCCGACATCAGCGAAGCCAACCGCCGAAAGATAGCCCTTGTCGTGATGAAGCACATCATGCTTCGCTTCCGAAACGGCAAACCTGCGCTCACGGTACTTGAAATCAAGCAACTCACAGGCATTCCCATCCGATTGGTCGGCGACGCACTTTACCGTCTGGAACGCGTGAAACTCGTCACGACGGTGGGCAATTCCGCAGACGAAGACACGCGCTATCAACCGGCACAAGCATTGGAACGGCTCCGTATGGGCCGCATCGTTGACCTGCTCGATCATGCTTGCGACAACCGATACAAGAACAATCGATTCGACATCGCCCCTGCGCTTGACCCGAAAACCGAACGTATTATTCGCGAAGCCTACGAGGAATTCATCCATAAACTCGACAATATTGATGATCTATAGCGAACTGTGGCGACGGCTCGTGCCACAATACGACGAGCGAGAAGCCAAGGCCGTGGCACGAACTCTACTGGAAGATGTGTTCAAACTTTCGCTGACCGACCTCTATACCGATGGGCTCGAACGACTGACCGACGCTGAAATAAGCCTCCTGAGCAACCTATTCGGTCGACTCGAACAAGGCGAACCGGTGCAGTATGTCACGGGAAAAGCATCGTTCTACGGGCGAGAGTTCAAGGTTAATCCTGCCGTACTTATTCCGCGACCTGAGACGGAATTGCTCTGCCAAACAGTCATTTCGGCTTTCAATGCGCCCTATTGTGCATTGCAACCGTCCGAACCTTTGCGTGTGCTCGACGTGGGAACGGGCAGCGGTTGCATAGCCGTCACACTGGCACTCGACCTTTGGAACAGCGCAATCACGGCGTGGGATATCTCATCGGACGCCTTGCTCACCGCACGAGAAAACGCACATCGGCTGCAAGCACGCGTCAACTTCGAACTGCACGACGTGTTGCAGCTTGACAAAGCAGCCTTTGAAGCCGACCCATTCGACGTCATCGTGTCGAACCCGCCCTACATCTGCGAACGCGAGCGCAGCGATATGGCACCACATGTGCTGCTACATGAGCCTCCGAGCGCACTCTTCGTACCCGACGACGCCCCGCTTCTTTTCTATCACGCTATCGCCCGTTACGCGCTCCGCAGGCTCAAATCTTCGGGTCTTCTGGCCTTTGAAATCAACCCGCTTTATGCAGAAGCGTTGAGAAAAATGCTGAAAAAAATGGGCTTTAGGGCCGTTGATGTGAAGAAAGATCCGTATGGAAGAGAGCGAGTCATCACAGCCCAAAAACCTCTCCCAGCCCCTCCCAAGGAAGAGAGACCCAAACGAACAAACTAATATACAAATAATAACATCATCAACAACCAATAACAATAACATAAAACGGCCCGACCAATCTCTACATATCGCTCTCCTCGTCTTGGAATGTGGCCGAGAAACGAGGCTTTCTCTCTTTTGATGAGAAGATGACCGAGGCTATTTGGTTTTTTACTTTTCCTATGATTACCGAACAACAAGCCCAACTTCGCCTCACTACTTTGTGCGCACAAGGCGAACACTGCACGCAAGAAATGCTCGACAAACTCACGAAATGGGAGATTGACGAGGCCGCACAAGTCCGCATCATGGCCTATCTGACCGAACATCGCTTCATAGATGACAGCCGATATTGCGCGGCTTTCGTCAAAGACAAGATACGGTATAACGGCTGGGGACGCCGAAAAGTGGAGCAAGCTCTCTACATGAAGCGCATTCCCCGCAGTGTCTCTGACCCCATTTTCGACGAGATTCCCGACGAATTGTACCTTGAAAAGCTGCGACCGCTCATCAAACAGAAGTGGCCGACCATTAAGGCTCGCAACGATTATGAGCGCTCTATGAAGCTCATTAAGTTTGCTTTGGGCCGCGGATTCGAGATGCGACTCATCAGACAATGTGTCGACGAAGCCGAACTGCCCGATGATTAACCTCTGGAACAGCCTCATCGACCTCATAGCACCGCGTGTGTGCGCCATCTGCGGCAATCGGTTGGCTGGCCCCGAGCAGGCAATTTGCGCTGCATGCAACCGTCATTTGCCCCGTACCGACCATGTTCTTACACCGCTCGACAACCCACTTTGCCGCCTCTATTGGAAGCAGATGCCCGTTGGAAAGGCCGCCGCATGGTTCTATTATTCGGCCGGTTCGCCCGCCGGACGCGCCATCTATGCCCTGAAATACCATCATCAGGCCGACATCGGACGGCTGTTGGGCGAAATGATGGCCCGCGAATTCCAGGCCGAAGGCTTTTTTGAAGGCATCGAACTGCTGGTTCCCGTGCCGCTGACAAGGGGAAGACAACGCCAAAGGGGCTACAATCAAAGCCTGCTGATTGCCGAAGGTGTGTCGCACATCACGGGCATTCCGATTGCCGATAAGGCCCTTCGGCGCGTGCGTTTCGACGGTAGTCAGACGCAAAACGACATCGAAGCGCGTCGCCAAAACGTGAAAGATGCTTTCCAGCTTCGTCATCCCGAGCACGTCAAAGGCCGTCACTTATTGCTCATCGACGACGTCGTTACCACCGGAGCCACCACACTTTCCTGCGCCAAAGAACTGGCCAAGGCCGGCGAAGTGACCGTCAGTGTGCTCTCACTCGGCTTCGTTAGGCCCTAAACATGCTGCGTTTCATTCCCCCGAAAACGGCATTCCCCCACCCCACTCCCTCTAAAAAGAAAGGCAATTGAGCATATGTAGGGACGCACGGCCCGTGCGTCCGTTCAGACAGCTGCGCATATTGATAATCAACCACTTGCATTCCATGTTCCAATCTCAGCCATTTTACCGTGCAATATGGGTGATATTACGCGGCAATATGGCTCATTTTACCGCGCAATATGGCTGGAATTAAAATGCACGGTGGCTGAAATGGGAAAACAAGGGCGCACGGTTCGTGCGTCTGTTCAAACGGAAACGCTTCCAAAAAGCTGTGAGAAACATCGAAGAAGCTGCAATTTGAGCAGACGGACGAGCTGTAAATCCCTACCTATGCCTTTATGTTCCCTTCCCGTTTGCCAATGGATAAAATTGCTTTCTGGACTCTTTTCCTACCTATTTCCTTTATGTTCCCTCCCCGTTCCGATAGGTTGAAGGTTGCTGTTGATAGCGATCTTTAAAGCATTTGCAGAAATAACGCGGACTCGAAAAGCCGTTACTGTAACTGATTTCGGCGATGCTCATGTGCGGTTTTTCGCGCAACATCTTCGCAGCCTTACGCAGTCTGATGCGCATAATGAACTCGTTAGGCGTCTGACCTGTCAGGGTTTTCCACTTCGTGAACAGGCTTGTGCGCGACAATCCCATCTCTCTTGCAAACACATCTACGCTGAAATCGGAGTTCATATAGTGCTTGTCTATGATCTTCATTGCCCTATCAAGCATCTCTTTATCAAGGGGATTAGAGGCCAACATGTTGGCTTCTGTGTGCGGATGTTCGCCGAATTTGTGTTGAAGAAGGCGGCGAGAATTAACGAGATTGTTGCAACGTGAGATGAGAAACTCATTGTTAAAGGGCTTCGTTATGTAGTCATCTGCACCGATTTTCAGGCCTTCTAACGCTTGTTCTGCAGCTGTTCGAGCCGTCAAAAGCACCACGGGAATGTGGCAAATGGCAAAGTCTTGCTTGATAGCCTTGCACATTTCGATGCCCGACATGTTGGGCATGAGCACGTCACTGATGATGATATCGGGCATTTCGTCCTTGATTTTCTCCAGTCCTTCCAGCCCGTCAACGGCCGTAAGTGTGCGGTAATAGGGGCTGAGAAGCGTCACAAGGAGTTGTCGGATATCGTCGTTGTCTTCCACAACCAAGGCCGTTGCGTCGAATGTTGCCGGAGTGGGAGTGTCATCAGTGTTATTTTGTGGTGCAGGAAGGGGCATCTGCGACTGCTTTTTCGGCTCTTCTGCCGTATTTTCTGCCGTTTCTGCCACCGGAGCAACAGCAATCTGGTCGGCAGAAAAATGGCTTTTTCCGAGCGGAAGTTCCACGGTGAAGGTCGTTCCTTGGCCGACAACAGAGGTCACGGTTACCTTTCCGTGATGCTGACGAATGATGTCCTGCGTCAGATTCAGGCCTATTCCGGTTCCCATTTCGGCCAAGGATTCAATCTCATGTCCCTGATAGAAGCGGTCGAAAACATGTGAAAGGTCATTGGGGGCAATGCCGTTGCCCGTGTCGGTCACGCGGAGTCGCGCACAAGTCTCGTCACTTTCCGTCGTCACGGTGATGCTTCCGCCCTGCGGTGTGTGCTTCAATGCGTTGGAAACAAGGTTGTTAACCACCTTTCTCATCTGTCGGTTGTCGAACCAAACCGTTGCATCAGTCTCCGATTTGAAGGTCAGGTTGATGTCCAAACAGGCGGCATACTCCTTGAACAGACTGCAAACATCGAAGACAAACGGCGACCATTTGCCCTCGTGCACGCTGATTTTGGGGTGCGCTTTCTCGTGTTTCTTGAAGTCGAGCAGCTCAGATATCAACTCTCGAAGCTGATTACTGTTGCGGTAGATGCCCAAAAGTTGGTTGTAAATGTCGTTGGTGAACTTGCGAGAATGCAGCAACGACTCGGCCAATCCGATGATAACTGTGAGCGGAGTCCTGATTTCATGCGACACATTCGTAAAGAAACGGATTTTAGATTGGTTGCGTTTTTCGATGTTTCTGGCGTGTATTTTCTCATATTTCAGCGACTCTGCCAGTCGAATACGCTTGCGATAACCGCGCACAAGCCACATGACAGCGATGGCAGTCAGGCAAAAATAGAGGACATAAGCCCACCATGAGCGATACCATGGCGGCAGGATTCGGATGCCGAGTCGGGCTTCCGGCACCTTTGTTCCAACGGAACGGAGTTCCAAGGTGTAGCGTCCGGGAGGCAGATTGAAGAAGTCCAGCTTCTTTTGTCCTGCGTGTATGGGAAACCATTGTTCTGAAGAACCGACCAAACGGTATTCAAGTGGCAAGGCATTGGCCTTGATATAGTTCGACGTATAGTACTCCACACCGAGGACAGACCGGTCATATCCGAGTTCGATTTCGCTGGTATAGCGCAGCGCATGCGTCAAGATTCGACTGTCATCTCCCGGAAGTATCTGTCTTCCATTGATGTAAAGACCGCAGAACCCCACTTTGTAAGGCCTGCTTTTCTTGTAAAGGTCTTGCTCTCGGAAGGCCACCATACCACGCACACCGCCCAGATATACGGTACCATTTCGGGCTACATAGAGCGCATTCTCATTGATGGTGGCCAGCGGAAAGCCGTTTTCTTTGTTGTAGTTCCTGAAGATTTTACTCTTGATATTAAAGACCGAAAAGCCTTGGTTCGTGATAAGTAACAGTTCGTTTGCATTCAAAGAAGAAGGCTCGATGGCGTAAACACAGGCCCCAATGAGCCCATCTTTGCGTCCATAATTAATGAAACGGTCGTGCTGTTCGTCGTAAAGATCGATGCCATCGTTGGCTGTTGAGAGCCAAATACGGCCCTCGCGGTCGGTCATAATGCTGTTGATATTGTTACAACTGATGCTTCCTTCGGACGGAAGATGCCTGTAGTGGCGGAACTTCTTCGTTGAGAATGCATAGCAATACACGCCGCGTGCCTCCGTTGCAATCCACAGTCGGTCTTTCCGATCGATGCATAATCCCTGCACCATCCTTAGGTTTTCCTTGGCAAGAAGGGGTGTGAAGGTTTCCTTTTCGGGGTCCATCATGACGACACCTTCCTGCGTTGCGATGACAAGTTGGCCACGATAAGGCTTGATATCCCTCACGATGTCCGAGGGAAGCGACTGCCTGTCGCCTGCTTTATGCCTGTAGTTGCGTACCTTTCCCGTGCTTAAAGCGATACGATCGAGCCCACCCAAGTGGGTACCTACCCACATTGTGCGTCGCGATTTGTCGAAATAAATAGACTTGAGATTGTTATGTGAGGGTTTTGCATCAGGGTATTTGTAAACCGAGAAGGCTTGACTTCGGGGGCTAAAGATGTTCAATCCGCCCCCTTCCGTACAGATCCAAAGGTTCCCTTTGTCGTCTTCTGTCATGCGACCTACTATCTGACTGCTCAATCCTGCAGCGTTTTCGCCTTTGAATCTGTACTGCGTAAAGATCTCATATTCGGGATTAAAGTAGTTCACACCGCCGAAATAAGTGCCCAACCACAGCGTTCCTTGCCTGTCTTTGATGATACTCCAGATGCTTGCATTGGTCAAGCCGTCTTCCCGACCATCAGGAATAAAGGTGCGAGACTGCCCGGTTCGCGGGTCATAACGCACCAATCCGAGATAGGTTCCAATCCACATTTTCCCCGAATTGTCCTCACAAAAGGTGCGAACGAAGTTCGAAACGAGCAGCTTTCCCTTCCGGATATTGTCGATATGTCCCTGATTGTCGATGGTCCAGAAGCCGTTGTTCCAACTCCCAATCCACAGTTTTCCCCCGCGATCTTCATAGATTTGGGTGATATAACCTTCGATAATGGGGTGCGTGAGCCTGTTTCCGGCGTAGCAATAGACACCGTTTTCGCGCGTACCTATCCACATTCGGCCGCGCGTGTCAATGGTCAGGCTCGTCACGTACTGTCCTTTTGGAAGCCTCACGCAGGCCTTCGACCTCCCAGTTTCATCAAGAAGCCGATGGATTTCGTTCCTTTCACTGAAGTATAATCGCCCATAATAGCATATTGCTCCAATGGTATTGCCATACTTAAGTGTCTTGAATTGGCGCGTTTGGAGGTCGAGTCGAGCAATTCCTTCAGCACAAAGTAGGAAGAGTTTTCGGTCACCATCGCCCGTAAGATGGGTCACATTATTGCAGAAAAGACTGTTGGCATCGCCGGTTTTATTGGCATATACGCGGATAGAATTACCGTCATAGCTGTTCAATCCCACACGGGTAGCAATCCAAATGACTCCATCTCGGTCGGCATAAAGGCTGTTTGCCGAGATTTGGGAAAGGCCTTCATCGGGCGTAAGATGGTTGAATTCGATGTTCTGCGCCTTGAGCAGACTCGTAAAAAGGGTGAAAATCAGTAAGAGGGAAAAGAATGCTGTCGTATGAAGTCTCTTGCAGTCCATGGCTATTCCATATTGATTGAGGCACGAAGGCTGTGCCTCCCGCGCGTTAGTTTTAGGTCCATGTGGCGTATTTCCGGCCGGTTTTTGCACTATCAGTGGCATTTTGAAAGACGAAACCGGCCGTTTTCCGACACGATGGTTTTGCAATATTCGGAAAAAAAACCGAAATATGCAAGAAAAAGGCTGAGGAATTGAGGGGCAAAATGCCAAGTTTGGCCAGACAATCCCTATTTGTTAAATAAAACATATAGAACATAAAACTCTCTTTTTTGGCCTTTAAGTGATTATTTTATGCTATATTTGTGGAAATAATCTTTTACGAATCAAGACTCATTCTATGCAACAAATGACTGAAAACAAGCAGGAACAAATCCTGTCAAACTTCAAAATTGAACAGAAACCCACAGCAATTGTCCCGCTTGGAGACGGACTTATCAACGACACTTACAAGGTCGTCATGGGCGAAGGTGCCCCACATGACTACGTACTTCAGCGCATTAATCATCACGTTTTCACCGATGTGGCATTGCTGCAACACAACATCGAGGTCGTAACCGGGCATATCCGGAAGAAGCTTTTGGCTGCAGGCGTGTCGGATATCGACCGTCGTGTGCTCCGTTTTATCCCCACTCATTCGGGCAAAACCTATCATGAAACGGCCGAAGGGGACTTCTGGCGCCTCTCTGTCTTCATTCCCCGGACGCAGAGTTTCGCCCAAGTCACACCCAAGAACGCCTATGATGCCGGGCTGGCTTTCGGCAATTTCGAATCGATGCTCACTGATGTTGACGAGACTTTGGGCGAGACCATACCCGACTTCCATAATATGGAGCTGCGAATACGCCAACTTCGTGAGGCCGTTTTGGCCGACGTGGCCGGCCGACTGACCGAAGTTCGCCCGCTGGTCGACCTTCTGGAGTCCCATGCCGAGGCCATGTGCCGTGCCGAAGTGCTCTATCGTGAGGGCCGATTACCCAAACGTATCTGCCATTGCGACACGAAAGTGAACAACATGCTCTTTGATGAAGCGGGCGGAGTACTGTGTGTCATCGACCTTGACACGGTCATGCCGAGTTTCATTTTCTCTGACTATGGCGACTTTCTTCGTACAGCTGCCAACGCAACCCGAGAGGATGACCCCGACATTGACCATGTTTCTCTGCGCTGGGATGTGGTGGAAAGCTTCACAAAAGGCTACATTGAGGGAACACATCACTTCCTTCTTCCCATCGAACGCGAGCTGCTTCCCTTCGCTATGCAGCTGTTTCCGTATATGCAATGCGTTCGTTTCCTGACGGATTATATCAACGGTGACACCTATTACAAGACCACTTATCCTGCCCATAACCTTGATCGAGCACGCAACCAGTACCGTCTTTTCGAACTGACGCTCGCAGGACAAGACCGTCTTCAGCACTTTATCGACACCTTATAAACAGGCATTCGTCATCGATTGCCAATGCTTCAAGCCGGCTTTTCACTCAGTCTGCCGGCTTGAAGCAGAAGTGCTGTGGCATCACGACTGCTATATTGCAGGATAAAATAGAGACGCAGGACTCGTGCCATCAACCATTTTACGCATCAATCCACCCATGATAGGTATGTAGGGACGCACGGTCCGTGCGTCCATTCAAGTGGAATAGCAAACGAATATGCAAGCTTGTTGGAGCGGACGCACGAGCCGTGCGTCCCTATATGCGTTTAATCGTTTTCCAATCTCACCCATTTTAGCGCGCAAAATG
>ERZ772960.1909-NODE-1909-length-15857-cov-5.874573_pt1 | contig 15857 bp, 13 predicted proteins | sample MGYA00580678_ERZ772960 | MGnify/ENA primary metagenome ERZ772960 (study PRJEB29015, sample SAMEA2737930) | human oral metagenome | biome: human oral; feature: human-associated habitat; material: dental | place: China | collected 2059 ... | reverse complement strand
TAGAACAAGTCTCTCCTAAAGATTAGATCCGAGTTCGATTCTCGGTGAGACCACAACAAGGAGCCATGGCTCTGCAACATCTATCAACCCGTATTAACCTTACTGCCATGCTTGGAGCTATCATAGGAGATATTGTCGGTTCACGCTTTGAATTTTCAAAGCAAACAACATCGGATTTTGAACTTTTTACGCCTGATTGTAACTTCACAGACGATACGATTTGCACGGTAGCCATAGCTGATGCTATCTTGCACAATCAGCCATATGGCGAGACGCTTCACGCTTGGTGCCGCCGCTATCCCACCCCTATGGGAGGCTATGGTGACAAGTTTTCGCTTTGGGTGGAAAGTGAAAATCCGCAACCATATGGCAGCAGTGGCAACGGTTCGGCTATGAGAGTGAGTCCCATCGGCTGGCTTTTCGATGACTATCATGACGTGCTTCGCGAGGCAGAAAAGAGTGCCGTTGTGAGCCATAATCACCCCGATGGCATCAACGGGGCACAGTGTGTGGCCACCCTTATCTACTGGCTTCGCACCTGTCGCATCACAAAAGACGAGATAGAAAGTGCCGTTCGGCGCAACTTCGGCTATCATCTTACGTCGCTTCGTGACATTTATAAGATCGGAAGCGAGGGCCATTTTGACGGCTTATGTAATGAGACTGTGCCTTATGCCATCAGTTGTTTCATGGAAAGTCAAAGCTTTGAAGATGCCATACGCACAGCAGTTGCGGCCGGAGGTGACACGGATACGAAGGCTGCTATCTGTGGTTCTATCGCCGAATCTTACTATGAAATACCTGAAGAAATGGTTGAGAAAGCCTATTCATATCTGCCGGACGAGATGCTTGATGTCATCACCTTGTTTCACGAAAAAATACAGAACGGACTCTGATATCAAAGATTTTTTGTAAGTTTGCAGGCGATGGAGCATGAATATTACATGAAACGTTGCCTGCAATTGGCCGAGAACGGACGGCTGAAAGCAAAGCCCAACCCAATGGTAGGAGCTGTGATTGTGGCCCAAGGTCATATCATCGGCGAGGGCTATCACATGCATTTTGGCGGGCCACATGCCGAGGTTAACGCCTTTACAAGCGTCAAACCGGAAGACAATCCCTTGTTACCAGAGGCCACAATCTACGTGTCATTAGAACCTTGTTCCCACTATGGAAAGACGCCGCCTTGTGCAGATTTGATCATCAGCAAGGGCATCAAGCGATGCGTCTGTGGCTGTATTGACCCCTTTGCAAAGGTGCGGGGACATGGTATTCAACGCATGCGAGAGGCCGGAATCGAGGTCATCGTGGGCGTCATGGAGCAGCAATGTCTGGCTTTGAACCGCCGTTTCATCACGTTCAACGAGCAACATCGGCCCTACATCATTTTGAAGTGGGCACAGACCGCCAATGGCTTTATTGCCCGGAAAGACGGCCCTTTGCAGCTTTCCACGCCCGAAACACAGCTATTGGTGCACAAGATGCGGGCTGAAAATGATGCCATTCTCGTTGGTCATACCACCTTTCTAACCGATCATCCCCGTCTCGACGTGCGTCAATGGAGCGGCCCTAACCCTGAACGCATCGTACTTTCGCCCTCCATGTCGGCTGCAAACGAACGGCCTGAAGGCTGGATTGTGGCTGCCACCATCGATGAAGTGCTGGACAGACTTTATGCCGAAAAGAAGCAAAGTCTTATCGTTGAGGGGGGCAATAAGACCCTGCAAGCGTTCCTTGAACGCGGACTTTGGGACGAAATACGCGTGGAAACGGCTCCTACAACCATTGCTGAGGGCATCGCTGCCCCACCCATTCCGGGCAACACATGCGTTGTAAAGACAGAACAAATCGGCGGAAATCAAATCACCACCTTATGCCGATTGTTCTCTCATCAACCAAGACTATAATGCCCAAACGGCCGTAATTGCGTCCTCTTTCTTCTGGAGGGGCCGGGTGAAACTCCCTCCCTTGGGGAGGGCCGGGGTGGGTATTTTATGCTTTTTTACCTTTTTTCTTTCTCCTTGTTCACGGAGAATGTTTACCTTTGCAGCCGACTTTGAGGAAGTTGGAGTTAAACATAGGTAATCAACTTCCATGGATTCAGAAGGTGAGTACGCCCGGATTAAATGGCTGGGAGGGCGTTTGTACCTTCACATTTAATCAGAAAAAATTGAAAACATTTGAAGAATTGGGCGTCAGCGAAGCGATTCGCCGCGCCATTGAAGAGTTGGGTTTCGAACATCCGATGCCTGTTCAGGAAGAAGTAATCCCTTATTTGTTGGGCAACAAGAACGATGTCATCGCACTTGCACAGACAGGTACGGGCAAAACGGCAGCCTTCGGACTGCCTTTGTTGCAGAAGGTCGATGCACAAAACCGTGCAACACAGGCCATCGTTTTGAGTCCTACGCGCGAGCTCTGCGTGCAGATTGCCGACGACTTGAAGGATTTCAGCAAGTATATCGACGGTCTTCACGTGGTTCCGGTGTATGGAGGGGCCGATATTCGCCCGCAGATTCGCGCCATAAAGCATGGCGTTCAGATTGTTGTTGCAACGCCCGGACGATTGGTAGACCTTATCAATCGCGGCGTAATGGAGCTCAGTCAGGTCAATAACGTGGTGCTCGACGAGGCCGATGAGATGCTGAACATGGGCTTTTCCGACAGCATCAACGCCATATTCGAGCAGCTTCCGGAAGACAGGAACACGCTTCTTTTCTCGGCAACCATGAGCCGTGAGGTGGAGAAAGTGGCCAAAAGCTATCTCCACGACTATAAGGAAATCGTCGTGGGCAGCCGAAACGAGGGTGCGGAACACGTGAACCACATCTACTATCTTGTGCATTCCAAGGACAAATATCACGCCTTGAAACGCATCGTCGACTTTCATCCGCGCATCTTCGCCATTGTTTTCTGTCGCACAAAGCTCGAGACGCAGGAGATAGCCGACAAGCTGATCAAAGACGGTTACAATGCCGAAGCCTTGCATGGCGACCTGAGTCAGCAGCAAAGAGACCTCACCATGCAGAAGTTCCGCCGCCATACGGTGCAGCTACTTGTGGCAACCGACGTGGCAGCACGAGGGCTCGACGTGGACGACCTTACCCATGTCATCAACTACGGACTGCCCGATGACATCGAAAGCTACACACATCGAAGCGGAAGAACGGGACGTGCGGGCAAGAAAGGCACCTCTATCAGCATCATACACATCAAGGAGAAGTGGAAAGTAAGGCAGATTGAGAAGCAGATCGGCAAGGACTTTATCGACGGAGAACTGCCGAAAGCCGAGGAAATCTGCAAGAAACAGCTTTTTAAAGTGATGGACGACATCATGAAAACCGACGTTGATGAGGACCAAATCGCACCCTATATGGACGACATCATGCGCCGTTTTGAGTATGTTGACAAGGAGGATATCATCAAGAAAATGGTCACCGTTACCTTCGGACGCTTCTTGGATTACTACCGGAATGCGCCCGAAATAGAGAAGCCGATGGCCGGAAAAGCCGGCCGAAGTGAGCGAAGCGAGCGCACGATGCGGGGCAAAGTGAGTGGCGGACGCCGCAAGCATGAGGCCGAAAGCGGCTATCGCAGGCTCTTCATCAACCTTGGAAAGAGCGACGGTTTCTATCCCGGTGAAATCATGCAATACCTCAACAAGCATGTTCACGGGCGGCAGGAAGTGGGCCATATCGACCTGCTTCAGAAGTTCTCTTATATAGAAGTGCCCGAAGATGACGCGCAACGGGTGATGAATGCCTTGAACGGAACGAGCTATAAGGGCCGCGAAGTGCGCTGTAATGATGCCGATGACACCGGTCACGGACGCGGAAACCGGGACAACCGCAAGGAAAAAGGCAACCGAGGTGGGCGTTCCGGCAAGCGAACGGAGGAGCGTCAGCCCCGTCGTCAGCGTCAACATGAGATGGGAAACGAGACAGATTGGCGCAGTCTTATCAATGGAAGTGACTTCAAACTCAAGGGCGAAGTGCCCGATTTCAGCGAAGAAGGCTGGGCAAGAAGGCGTCCGAAAAAGAAATAAAAATACTTAAAGAAAGGCTCTGAATGCTACATTCAGGGCCTTTATTTTATATTTTTGCGTTTGTAAGAGCTGCGATGGCCCGACCATGGCAGCCGTTTTGCATCAATAATCACAAAAGACAAAGAAAGATGAATAAAATGTTTTTAGGCCTTTCGCTGCTGCTTTGCGCGCAGACGGCAGCTGCCACAGACGGCAATTTCACGGTGAAAGCCGAATTGAAGAACTTCGGTGACACCGTGGTGGCCCTTATTCCACAAGACAACGGCTACCGTCGCGACACCATTCTTGTGAAGAACGACCGGTTCAATGCAACGCTTCGGCTGGACGAACCCAAGGATATTTTCCTCGTATCGATGGGAACTTTGCACCGAACGGAGCGCAAACGACTCAACATTATAGCTGTTCCCGGCGAGACAGTCGAGCTGAAAGGCGACCTCAATTCGCGCTATGATATAGGCGGAAGCAGGTTCTATCAGCAGTATGGACAGTTCGACCGAGAACTCGAAGTGGCCCAGAAAGCACTTCAAGACTTCACGGAAAGCCTTTCAAAACGCATCGAAGCGGGCGAGGAACGCGCCAAGGTGATGAAAGAATATGAGGAAAAGGCGCCCGGGTTCGAGCAGAAAATCAACGATGCCATCATGGGTTTTGTCAAGTCGCATCCCGATTGGGAGGCCGCAGCCGCAGCCGTTACGTCTTTGGAAGGCGAGAAAATCGAGGAAGCGGCCAAGCTGCTTTCCGCCACAGTAAAGGCCGGACGAATGAAGAGTTACCTGCAACGTGCCATCGATGATTACAAGAAACAGGCCGAAGCTGAGGCCAAATCGAAGGCCGCACAGGCTGCCGGTGTCGTGGCACCCGACTTCACGTTGAACGATATTCACGGCAAACCGCTGTCGCTTTCGAGCCTGAAAGGCAAGTATGTGCTGCTTGATTTCTGGGGTTCATGGTGCATTTGGTGTATCCGCGGCATGCCTCAAATGAAGGAATATTATAAGAAATATGCCGGAAAATTCGAGATTTTGGGCATCGACTGCAACGACCCGGAAGACAAATGGAAAGCGGCCGTGAAGAAACATGAGCTGCCTTGGCTCCATGTCTACAATCCGAAAGACAGCAAGGTGCTTGCCGATTACGGCGTGAGGGGCTTCCCCACGAAGATACTTGTAGGTCCCGACGGCAAGATTGTGAGGACGGTTGTGGGCGAAGACCCTGCATTTTATCAGTTCATGGACGAGACTTTTGGGAAATAACACGCTTTCGGAGCATTGCAATTTCGGATAAAACGCCCCGTCGTTGGGCACGCATCAGAACATTGAATGCAAGTGGTTGATGCGCAACAGTTTTGGCATTGAGAACCAATAACTTGCATGCGACGTTTCAGAGTCAGCCCTATGACGTTCCAATCTCACCCATTTTACCGTGCAATATGGGTTATATTGCGCGGTAAAATGGCTGGGATTACCGTACAAAATGACTAAGATTGGAACGCAAGGTATAAGTTGTTGATAATCAATAGGAGCGAACTCCGCTCCAATGCTTCGGTATATTTGCCTTCAATTCCCCTTGCGTGGACGCACGCGCCGTGCATCCCTGCATCGCTATCATGGGCGTATTGCGGGGCAACGGCTATTCGGCGTGCGTGCCCGATGCCGTAGGTTGATGGCCGAAATGCTCTTTGTAGCACTTCGAAAAATAGGAGGGAGAGGAGAAGCCTACTTCATAAGAGACCTCCGAAACGTTCATTCCGCCTTGCCGGAGCAGTCGGTCGGCCTGCTGCAAGCGCGTGATGCGAATGATTTCCACGGGCGATGAGTCGGTGATGGTCTTCACCTTGCGGTAGAGCTGCACGCGACTCATGCCCAATTGTGCGGCCAATAGCTCGACACTAAAGGCTGAATCGGACAGGTTTTTGATGATACAATCGAAGATACGGTTCATAAATTTGGTGTCGGCATCGAGCACATTGTCGGCCGATTCGGCTGCGGGCAGTTGGGCAAGGCGTTCCATTCGGTTGCGCTGCTCGTTGAGTTGCATATAGTGTTGCAGCTTTTCGGTGATGGCTTTCTCGGTCATTCGGTGGCGATAGACGGCCATTCGGTAGACATAAATAAAGATGCCGACGAGCAGAATGAGGATAATCACCGTGAAAAGCAGGTAGACCTTTTGATGATGATAGCGCACAAAGAAGAGGTCGAGCTTCTTGTGAAGGTCTTGAATGCGCTGTTGTTGCATGTTCATCTCGTCGGCCTGCATGCGCATCAGCGGTGCTTTGTCGGGCGTGACGAGGGCCGATTGTAACAGGTTTTCCTTGCTGTAGGGCCGGTGTTTCAGTATGTTCAGGGCCAGTTTCAGCACAAGGTCGCCGCGTGTGGGATAGATATAAGAGGCCGAGAGCACGCTGTCGGCCACGAGCCTCATACCACCTTCGGGACCGAGAAGGGCGTCGACGCCGCACAATTTGGTGTGTTTGCCGAGCACGCCTGCCTCAAGTACGCCCATTGCCATGCGATCGTTCTGGGCGAAGACATAGTCGATTGTGGCGCAAAAGTCGGCTCCTTGGCGTCGTTTCAGGTCTAAAATGGCGCGCTTTCCGCTTGCTTTCGTCCAGTCGCCTTGCAGACTGACGAGCTTGATGCCCGGATATTTGCTGATGCTTTGCATGAAACCGCGGTGCCGGTCGGCCGCCGGAGAGGAGCCTTTCAGCCCCATGATTTCGACAACGGAGCCGCGATGGCCTGTTTGTCGGGCTACAAAGTCGCCTATTTGCCGGCCTATTTCCACGTTGTCCGCCCCGATGAAGGCCGTGTATGCACCGTCTGTGCGGCGGTCGAAAAGGATAACGGGAATGCCTTTCTGCATGGCTTTGTTGACAACGGGCGTGATGGCGTGTACCTGATTGGGCGAAATGACCAGCAAGTCTACGCCTTCTTTGATGAATTGTTCTATCTGTCGGATTTGCAACGTGTCGTTGTCATCGGCCGAAGCAAACTGCAACGACACCTCATCTTCAGGGAAAGTGGCCGTCTTGAGCTCCTCGTTCAGCTTGTCGCGCCATATATCTTCCGAGCATTGTGACACGCCGATGACATACCGCTTCCCCTCTTTTCCTTGGCAGCAGCATAGGAGGAAGCACGCAAGAAAGGCTGTTATGATGGCAAGCGACTTGTTCATACGTTCGTATTCTTGATGAAAACAATGACAAAGATAGCATAAAATCCGATAAGTTCAAAAAAAACATGGGGGATATATGAAAAGCGTTCTGCCCGCATGCTCCATCGGTTTGCACGCTTGGAGGCTGCTATTGATAAAGAACGCGGGTTGTACAGTGTTTCCATTACACTAAAAGTTAAAGATAGTTAGAAGCAGCCAAGAAAACAATGAAAAAAGTATCACGACATTAAATTTTAGCTATCTTTGTCTTTGAAAACATAAACAATCTAACGAATAAGAGGAATTGATATGGTTAGTACGAACATCCCAACGGTCAAGCTGGGCATTATTGCCGTCAGTCGTGACTGTTTTCCAATCGCACTGTCTACTAAAAGGCGCGAAAACATTGTAGAAGCTTACAAGGGCGAACTGTTTAATTGCAAGACAACCGTGGAGAACGAGCACGACATGCTCAAGGCTGTTGCCGAAGTGAAAGCGGCCGGTTGCAATGCATTGGTGGTGTTCTTGGGTAACTTCGGCCCCGAGACACCCGAGACATTGATAGCAAAATACTTCGACGGCCCCTGCATGTTCGTGGCCGCAGCCGAGGGAGATGGCGATCTGATCAATGGTCGTGGCGACGCTTTCTGCGGCATGTTGAACTGCTCTTACAACCTTGGTATGCGCCACATCAAGGGCTATATCCCCGAATATCCGGTGGGAACGGCCGAAGATGTGGCCCGAATGATGGCCGAATTCGTGCCCGTTGCGCGCACGGTCATCGGCTTGAAAGGCTTGAAAATCATTACTTTCGGTCCGCGTCCGCAGGACTTCTTTGCCTGCAACGCACCCATCAAGGGACTTTACGAACTGGGAGTAGAGATTGAAGAAAACTCCGAATTGGACCTCTTGGTGGCCTATAAAGCGCACGAAAATGACCCGCGTATCGACGCTGTTTGCGAGGATATGGCCAACGAAATGGGCTGCGGTAAGTTCTATCCTGACCTGAGTCGGCGCATGGCTCAATTTGAACTTACGTTGTTAGATTGGGCAGATCAGCACAAAGGATCACGTGAGTTTGTGGCCTTTGCCGATAAATGTTGGCCCGCATTTCCAAAGGAATTCGGTTTCGAACCCTGCTATGTTAACTCGCGATTGGTGAGCCGTGGCATCCCTGTGGCATGTGAGGTTGACATCTATGGTGCGCTGTCTGAGTATATTGGAATGTGTGCTTCGGGCGACACAGTGACCCTTCTTGACATCAATAATTCCGTGCCTCAATACATCTATGACGAGGATATTAAGGGCAAATATGACTACCGTCTGACCGACACCTTCATGGGATTCCATTGCGGAAACACCCCCGAATGCAAGATGTGTAGCACACGTGCCATCAAATTCCAGCTCATTCAAAACCGCCTTTTGGAGAATGGAGGCACGCCAGACTTCACACGTGGCACGCTCGAAGGGGACATTGCAGCCAGCAAGGTGACCTTCTATCGCCTGCAATGTGACGCGCAAGGCAACCTCAGATCATACATCGCCGAGGGTGAAGTGCTTGATGTTCCGACGCGTTCTTTCGGTGGTATCGGTATATTCGCTATCCCCGAGATGGGCCGTTTCTACCGTCATGTGCTCATAGAGAAGGGCTATCCGCATCATGGGGCTGTGGCTTTCGACCACGTGGGCAAGACGCTTTTCGAGGTGTTTAAGTATCTTGGCATCAAAGATATCGCTTATAACCAACCCGCAAGCCTGCCTTATCCGACGGAAAACCCGTTCAAGTGATATTCACCCCAACTCTTCCAAAAGCCTCTCCCCCGACCCTTCCCCGAAGAGGGAGGGGAGTAAAATGCAAATAGACCTTGCGAACATTCTAATCCACAAGGTCTATTCAATTTATCATCCATCATTTAGTTCGCAACTCCCCTCTCTTTGGGAGAGATTGAGAGGCTCCCCTCCCTCTCTTTTCAAAAAGATGGGGATGTTTTTGCAATTAGATGGGGATGTTTTTGCAAAAAGATCTATATCTTTTTTTAATTAGATGGGGATGTTTCTGAAAGCCGTCCCGTGGCTCATGCTCAATCTTCCCACGGGTTGTATTTCACAGTTGTGTTTTTTTCCTCCTCTTCTTCTTCGAAATCAGAGGACTCGGGCTTGGCCAGTCCTTCGTTTTCTCCTACTGATTTGGAGCTTACAACAAATTGTGCGATATTGTCGTTGGTGAGCAAATGGACGACTTCGATAGCCGGTGTGATATATTTTCGTTTCATTGTCGTTTCGTTTATTTGAGAACTTTCTTTCCGTTGATGATATAGATGCCGTGTGTGGGGTGGGTGATGCGGCGGCCCTGCAAGTCGTAGATGATGTCTTCACCCGATGTCTTCGTGGCTCCGATACTGCGGAGGCCTGTGGTTTGGCCTGCACTGCGGGCAGCCTCGAAATCAACGATAAATCCTTTGGCAGGTGCTATGGCATCGGGCAGACAGAGACCTGCGCGATGAGCGGCCAGTTTGATGGAAGCTCCGTCGCGTGTGCCCTGCTTATAGAAGCCGATGCCTTCGCCGCCATTGGCAAGGATATAGTATTTATTGCCAGCGGAACTGAATTCCTGTGCTGTGGCCGTGCCGATGAGCATGTTTCCGGATACGCTTTCTTCCGCTCCCGTGACGGCTGCACGATATTCAATCGTTGTGTTAGGTGCGCCTTGCAAGATGAAACCGGTTTGTTTGGGAATGATTTTACCTGCGCCGAATGCTTTCACCACGGCTTGGTCGGGCGTGGTGGGACTTCCGCTGGGCGTGATGCCCGTGATGATATAGGCTGTGCACCCTGTAGGCACCTCGAAGTTCTCGTTCTCAAGATACAGAGATGCATAGCCGGTAGCATTCATGTCGATGGCTTCTATATATTTCCCGGCTTCGTCAGACCAGTCTGCTGCTGTTGCATAAAGTCCGGTTAGGTCGGTGTTGACATATATTTTGAGGCTGGGGTCCGCATCCATGAAAGGAGAACCACCCCCCATAGCCCCAAACCCAGTGATAGGAACGATGGGTACTTTGCGAAGATTGACAATTTTTAGCGTTGGGTTTTGCCCAAAAGCACGGCTACCTATCTCTTTTACTGTAGAGGGAATATCTATGGAAACGAGTTTGTTGTCGTCAAATGTTGCACCCTTAATAACCTCCAACCCTTCGGGCAGAGAAAGCTTAGTAATATGTCCACGATGGAAGTTCAACCCCTCAAGTTTTTTCAGCTTGGTACATTTGCTTAGGTCCACTTCCTTAACGTCATAGGCATGAGCGAATGCCATCCAACCTATCTCTTCCAAAGAAGATGGAAAGGTAATGGTTACAGTTCCGCCACTTGACCAACCTTGCCCTAATGTTCCATTGAATATCATGCCTGCTATTTTGGTAATGGTGTAGGGTTGAGTCTCTCCTGATTTGTACACCGCTTCAGGAAAGGTCAGTTGTGGCGGAGTGAATACTCCACCCGATTGTGCCGACACTTCAACATAGCGGTTGGCTTGGTCGATGATTTTATAGGTGATGGTCACGCCATTGATGTTCTGTGTGAACTCCGTGGGCGATTGTGCCTTGGTCGTAAATATTACGATAAGCGAGAAGATGAGTAAATACAATCTTTTCATATTATTTTTAATTAAATGATTATACGAAGAGTGCTTGTTGTTTCCTCTTTTCCGATTGGGAAAAAGGAAACAAAAATCTTGGGAAATCCTGTAAGGATATTCCGAAAAATAGCTTTGTAACCTATTGTTTTTACAATATGCTGCGTATATTACGCGCGCGTATGCGCGTACCTTAGTTATAGGTCTGCATTGTGTGTGTGTGTGTGTGTGTGTGTGTTAGCAAATTATTTGAACCAGCCAAATAATAAGCGTTAAAAGATGCAGAGAAATCAAAGTTTCTTTGCACCAGCATTACACCTTTTTTATAATATGCTAACATCATAACGCCGGCAAAGGTAAGACAAAAAATCGGAATGGCCAAACAATCAGAAAAGAAATATGGGGCGTGATGCGTATGTCATTACGTTGCGAAGAACATCACGATGATTTGGGCGATGATGACACGCACGAACATGCCCAAAGGATACACCGATGCATAGCTGATGCTGGCGGTATCGCCCTTTAAAGTGTCGTTGGCATAGCCCAAGGCCATGGGGTTGGCCATGCTGCCGCACAGGATTCCGCAGATGGTTCCAAAGTCGAACTTCTTCGTTTTCAGGGCTATCAGCCCCACAATGAGCACGGGAACAATCGTAATCAAGGCACCGATACCCACCCAAAGCAGGCCTTGCGGACGCATAACCGTGCCAAAGAAGTCTTTTCCGGCATCGAGTCCGAGACACGCCAGATAGAGACTCAGTCCGAGTTTGCGCAGCATCAGCGAGGCCGAACGCGTGGTATAAGAGATGAAATGCAGCTTGGGGCCGAGCGCACCGATGATGATTCCCATGATGATAGGGCCACCGGCAATGCCCAACCTGACGGAGCTTTCCATGCCGGGAATGCTGATTGGGATAGTCCCAAGGGCCAAACCGAGAATGATTCCAAGGAAGATACTGCCGATATTTGGCTCGTTTAAGGTCTTAACGGAGTTGCCGAAGTAACCCTCGACGTGGTTGATTGCCTCGCGTTGTCCTACGACTGTGACGCGATCCCCATATTGAAGACGGAGGTCTTCTGTGGCTAATAGTTTGATATCTCCACGAATAACGCGACTCACATTCACCCCATACGACTTGCGAAGGTGCAGCTCTCCGAGGCGTTTCCCATTGAGACCGGTGCGCGTAAGCACGAGAACCCGACTCTCAACCTGCGTGTCGATGGCATTCCAATCGATGGCTTCTTTATTCCAATCCTTATTGATTTTGCGACCAAAGAGGATTTCCATGGCCCCTTCGTCTTCCTTGTTGGTGATGACAAGCAGGTCATCATTGGCTTTCAAAACAGTCTCTGCGGTGGGCACAATGACCTCGTTGCCACGCCAAATACGCGAGATAATGAACTTCAGATGGGTCATATGAGACACATCAATGATGCGTTTTTCAGTCGTAGCCGGGTTGATTACTTCGAATTCGGCAATGTAAGTGTGGTCGTTACTGTCCACAGATCGCAATGCAAGGTCGGCCGGTTTGACAAAGCATTTGCGCAGAATCACCATCGCAATGATCACGCCCAAGACACCCAAGGGATAGGAAACCGCGGTGGCAAGTGCCACGGTTCCGCTGCTCATTCCCAAGTGGCTGAGGGCCTGAGTGGCTGCACCGAGGGCCGGTGTATTGGTGGTTGCACCGCAAAGAAGGCCCACCATGTCGGGCAAACTGACCCCGGTCAGGGGGATAAGCAGCAGGGAAAAGAGCGTCCCGACAATGATAATGGCAAGGCTCCAAAGGTTCTCTGACATGCCTTCATGGCGTAAAGAACCAAAGAAATTCGGCCCGACATGCAATCCAAGGCAGTAGACAAAGATGGCCAATCCGAACGTTTCAGCATAGTCAAGTACCACAGGATCGATACTGAACCCAAGGTGTCCGGCGAAGATACCAACGAAGAATACGAAGGCAATACTAAGGGAAACGCCCATCACTTTGAGCTTTCCTAATGCCAAACCACACGCGATAATCATTGACAGCACAACCACGGTCTGAATGGAAGAGTGCGTGGTGAAGAGGCTATTTATCCAGTCCATATCCGCTAAAGAATGTTCAAATACTGCTCAAGAGGTATACCTCGGTTCTTATCCGCATTGTCCTTGTTGCGGAGAATCAGCTCATATACGCCGTCCATGGCCTTTTGTGTGGCAACAGTCAAGGGCTTATCATCAAGCAAATGCCCGATGAGTATGGCCGAAAAAATATCGCCCGTGCCGGGGAAATGAACGGGAATCTCATCGTAGCCCAGCCTGAAATACGTATCGTCCATGTGGTTATAGCCCACAACAGCAGGCTTTCCGTCTACGGGAATGCTCGTGATGAGCGCCGATTTCGCACCTATCTTGCGCAGATGATCCAACAGGCTATAAGCTTCATCAAGGCTCACACCGTCAGGATGATACGTGCAATTGGTCAGATAACAGGCCTCGGTGTAGTTGGGATAGCACAGATGTGCCACGCTCAACATGGCCCTCATGCTCTTGATGGTGGCTGGGGTTACGCCGTTATAGAGCTTGCCTTCGTCGCCCATGATAGGGTCCACGAAGATTGTTGTACCCGTTTCTGCCTGTTCAAGACAGTAGCGTGACACGATAGAAGCCTGTCTTTCGCTGACGATAAAGCCCGTGGCTATGGCATCAAACCTAAAGCCCAAGGCCTTCCAAATGGGGAAAACGCCTTGTATATAGTCCGTGGTATCAAGGATATTAAACTTGCCATAGTCGAGCGTATTCGATACCAATGCCGTCGGAAGATTATAGGTCGGGTGGCCGAAATAAGACAGAATAGGCAGCATGGCGGCCGTGGCTACTTTGCCATAGCCCGCCATGTCGTTGATCAAAAGAATTTGTTTCTTGCTCATTCTTACTTTGCTGTAATCGCAGACAAAGGTAGTAAAAAGTTGAGATACAACGCCTTTACGAACGAATTAATTACATTTTGCCTTCTAAAATAACGGGAATGAGCGGCCACGATGGGGCCTATTACCTTTCAAACTACGCTCAATAGCCGAGGTGATACAGCACGGCAAACTTTTGCCAAAGTGGAGTGAGCTGTTCGAACGTGGGCTTTTTCACCTCGCGCACGGGGTTCCCGGCTGCGTCATAAAGTACAAGCAAGAGGATTTCCGACGTATATCCGCGCTGGACCAAGCTTGAAACGTGCCGGTAATGACCGTCATACTGATACATTTCATATTCTATACGCTCATCGTTGACATAGCGATTGCTTACAATGCAACGGGCTTCTTCGAAAAGGGTGGGGTGTTCTAAGTTCTTGAAAAAAGGCTCATACACGTATTTTCCCTGTTTCTCGGACCACAGAAACACCCATGTCGTCTCCACACCATTCAGCCAAACCGCGAAATCCCGGTAGCCGTCGAAGTTGTAATCGCGCTGGTCTACCCAGTAATCCGGTCTGTTTTTGCCGAAATCGAGCGTCTGAAGATAACGCCCGTTCTGGTAGATGGCGAGCTTGAATGCGCCGTTTTCCGTCTTTGCTTGCCAAGAGATGAAAACCGCTTTGTCTCCTTTCCACCACTCACGGTCCTCTTCTGCCTGCGCTTTCTGCCATTCGGGAGTCTCCGTTTCAAAGGCTTTCATATAGCTTTCCCAGCCAAGATGCTGTTTGTTTGGCGTCACATAAAACTCTGCTGTGCCTACATCGAGGTCGTTAGAATCAGGGATTCGTCCCACGCCGAAATTCGCTTTCTTCGACGTTTTCGTGCGATAAGAGGTCCAATGTCCTTCAAATTGGTTGTTATTATAGCCGTCCATACCATCTTCAATCGTGTCATAATAAACCGTATCTTGGTAGATGAAGAAGTACGACGTGAGCCGTCCTGCAAAGAAACCCGAACCATGTTGACCGGCTTCCTCGTTCAGCCGGTATTGCGCTTTCAGGCAAAAACGCTTCATGTGTGGGTCGAGTCCCTCGTTCGGCGCAAAGGAATGAAGGTCTATTCTGCCCGTAAAACGACACAGATTCTGCTTCACCTTGCTTGCTCCCGCCACGTGGTAGCAATGCGGGTTCGCAGGGTCTTTGTAGATGGTATCAAAGTGCATATAGAGCCGTTGACCGTTTCCGATGTAGCCCAAAAGGTCATTTTGCAGCAGCACGCGGCTGTAGTCATAACGCAGGAGCTGCTCCTTGAGCTTGTCGTTCGGCGCTTTCGCCAAACCAGTCCAGCCCATTAAAACCAGCAAGAGCACGAGAATCGTCTGTTTCTTTGTCATGATTTCTAAAGTGTTATGATAGCAATTGCAAATATAGGGAAATTATCATAGAATGCAAACCGTAGGAAAAGAAAATGCCACGTCAACTGTTTCTCGCTGCAAATTACCAAGAAAACGGCACCGAATTCTCACTTTTATTTCGTAACTTTGCCCACCTGTTTGAACAAAATAGAGGAACAAAAATGCTTACAGAAAAGTTTTTCGAAGTCATTCGCAATGAAGGTGTCGTCTCAATCGTGTCATGGGGGCATGCAGAACCCCACTTAACGTGCACTTGGAACAGCTATTTGGTGGTGACGGATGACGAGAGAATCCTCATTCCCGCCGCTGGAATGAAGAAGACAGAGGCCAATGTCGAGGTGAACAACCGCGTCCTTTTGGCGTTAGGCACGCGCAACGTAGAGGGCTTCAACGGCTACCAAGGCACGGGATTTCGCATAGAAGGGCGGGCGAAGTTCCTCACCACGGGGCCCGACTACGAGATGATGCATCAGAAATATCCTTTCATCAGGAGCGTATTAGAGGTAACCGTAGATGTTGCCAAGCAGATGCTTTAGGTCCGTTCCGGCCAATATGGGCATGTAGGGACTTTGATTTTGAACATTGAGTATTGAACATTGAACTTTATGATTTGCTGACATTGAAGTTTGAACATTGAATTTTGAACTTTAGGATTAGTTCTATTAAAAAATGATTTGTGGCAAGAGGCATGTAGGGACGCACGGTTCGTGCGTCCGCTCCAGTAC
>ERZ772960.1908-NODE-1908-length-15861-cov-3.172150_pt1 | contig 15861 bp, 16 predicted proteins | sample MGYA00580678_ERZ772960 | MGnify/ENA primary metagenome ERZ772960 (study PRJEB29015, sample SAMEA2737930) | human oral metagenome | biome: human oral; feature: human-associated habitat; material: dental | place: China | collected 2059 ... | reverse complement strand
GTACGCGAAATGCGCACGGCAGTTTAGCAAACTGCTGGTTTCAGCCACTCACCCAAACTTCCTTTCCGTTAGTTTCGTAAACCTACAGCATCCTTTTCAAATGCGGATGCAAAGATATATAGATTATTTTGTTTCACCAAACTTTTGTCTGACTTTTTGCCCCTCTCCTGCGTCTGGAGCCTCTTTTTACACGAAGTAATAAAGGAACTGTGCTTCACCTTTCAGCGCCGATTTACGCTGCCCTTCAATCTCGATATTGAAGTCAATGTAAACCTTGCATATACCACGAAGACTTTCGATTTTTGCCAGTTTGGCCGCCAGTCGTATACGGCTTCCCGTGAGAACCGGCTGTCCGAAACGCATCTTGTCCATGCCATAGTTCACCATCATCTTCAGATTGTTCACCTCAACTATCTGTTGCCAAAGGTAAGGAAGCAAAGAAAGCGTCAGGTATCCGTGCGCAATGGTGCTCTTATATGGGCTTTCAACCTTGGCACGGTCCGTGTCTACGTGAATCCACTGGTGGTCAAGGGTGGCGTCAGCAAAGGCATTGATGCGCTCCTGGTCGATAGTAAGCCAGTCTGAAATACCCAGTTGCCTGCCCTCGTAAGATGCAAACTCCTCGTAGGAGTTGATGATAGTTCTTTCCATTTTCAACTTGTTTTCTTATCATGTTAGGCTGCAAAAATACGCAAAAACCTGCACATAAAGAAAATAAATGTGTAATTTTGTATCACTTATGAGGCATATCATCTTCGACTTAGGCAATGTTTTGGTACGACTCGACGCCGAAGCGTGCCGAGCGGCATTCAGGCAATTGGGAATGGAAACGCTGCTGGATCGTCGCCACGATGAGGCACGGACGACGATACAACAGCTGGGTTTGGGGCAGATTTCTATACAAAATTTTTGTCAGAAGGCGCGCGAACTGTCGGGCTCGCAGGCTACCGATGAGGCTGTTTGCCGAGCAGCCAATGCCATGCTGATAGAAATTCCCGACGAAAAGAAACGCCGACTGCTCCGCCTAAGGGCGCACGGCCATCGTGTTTACCTGCTCAGCAATACCAATGCCATACACTGGGATTATTGCGTTACACGCCTTTTTCCTTACCGGAACTATGGTGTGGCCGACTATTTCGACCGCATTTTCCTCTCTCAGGAGATGCATTTGCAGAAACCCGACCCCGAAATTTTTCACGAAGTATTGCGCCAGACCGGTATTCGACCCGAAGATTCGCTTTTCATCGACGACCTTGCCGAGAACTGCGAAGCCGCCAGAAACGTAGGCATGCAAACCTTTCAGAATAAGGATTTCGACGATTGGGAACTCTTCTTAGACCACAATTTATAATCAGATACTCCGTTTCCGCCCATTATTTTTATGAGAAACGCCACCCTTTACGCCGTAATCGTTTTGTCTTTACGTCGTAATCGCGCGCCCTTTACGCCGTAATCGTCCGGCCTTTACGGCGTAATCATCGGGCTTTTACGTCGTAATCTATACCTTACGACCACATTAAAAAACACTAATAATGCGGCATTCTCTCGCCCGTGGTGCAGTTTTTTTGTAATTTCGCTTTCGTTTTTACATAAAAATATGCCGAAATCGAATACACACTTCAGTGCCACTGCACTGCAAAAACTGCATAAATCTGTTTTCCTCCTCGTCGTGATTGCGGCCTTTACAGCCTGCGGAGACAGGAAGAAAACGTCTGATACAACCGCTGTTTCCTCCCAAAAGCCGTTACCCGTTGATGCGTCGTTGCAACAGCGTTTAGGCGATTTCGCCTCGGCCCGCCGGCCCAAAGGCAACTTCGGTCTTTATGTTTTCGACCTCACTGCCGGTAAATTGGTGTTTGCCGACCATGAGAACCTCTCGCAGCCTATTGCCTCAAACACCAAGCTCCTTTCAGGCGTGGCGGCCCTTCACAGGCTTGGAACGCGATACAAATACGCCACATCTCTCTATACATGCGGCACCGTCAGCGGCGGACTGCTGCATGGTGACGTCATCTTCAAGGCGGGTTTAGACCCCCTTTTGCAGCCCGAGAACCTCAATATGTTTGCTGCAGCCCTGCACCGCAAAGGTATAATGAGATTCGACGGGCGCCTTGTGTTCGACCTCGTGCTGCACGAAAAGGTAAGGGCCGAGGAGCATTGGTACCCCTGGGACTTGGCTTTCTCGCACTATGGCTTATTATATAAAGGTGAAGATAAGGTGCAGCAGGCTTTCAAACAGGCCCTACGGACACACGGAATAGCCGTGGCCGACAGCCAGATTGTGAGTGCACGAACGCCCCGCGGCGCCCATTGCATCTTCCGGTTCTACCGTTCGGTAGACCGCGTTACGCGCCTCATGTGGAAGAACAGCAGCAACACGCAGGCCACGTCGTTGCTTTATACCCTTGGCCATACCGTGCAGCCGTCGAATCCCGACCTCGCCGCCGCCGGTGTAAACTATCTGCGCCACTTCCTCCGTAGCGACCTGGGACAGCGCGATACCTCCCTCGTCATACACGACGGATGCGGTCTTTGTACCCGAAACAGCCTGTCGCCGAAGGCCCTCGGCGCCGTGCTCATTTACGGTTACCGGCATAAGGACATATACCGTCAGCTGATGCAGAACCTCAGTATTTCAGGAGTCGACGGCACCCTGTACCATTTGGTGAACGACCCGCGCATGCGGGGCCGTATACATGGCAAAACAGGCACCCTTTCCCATCCCTACGGAATAAGCTCGCTTGCGGGCTACTGCCGCGGAAACGACGGTCACGACCTGGCGTTTGTATTGCTGAACAGCGATATGTCGGTGCTTGACGCACACGTGCTGCAGCGCAATCTCTGCAAGGCGCTTACGGCCAATTAAAATACTTTTTCGGGCTGAAAACTGAAAAAATATACAGTTTTTATTGCGGGAATCTTAATTTTTATTTATTTTTGCCAAAAGTTAATATCGGCAGAGACAGCCGTCGGGGTTGTCTCTCTGCGGTTTTTTCATGAGAATTATAAATCATTTTTGAGGCATCTGTAAATTATCTTTTAGAGTAAAAACAAGGATGGGACGCGTTTTAGACAAGCTGTTGAACTGGTACTTCAGCAAGAATTCTCTGCCCTATTGGTGCGTTCTTCTCGCCGATAGCGCCATTTGTTATCTTTCCGGTATTATTGTTTTCTGGTTCTATTACCGCGGGGCCGTCACGCTTGGCAATATTACCCTGCTGTCGAAAACAATTGCCATCTACATGGTTTTCAACCTTATCGGCTTTCGTGTCTTCCGCACCTACAGCGGCATTCTGCGCTACTCGTCGTTCGTTGACCTGCAACGCGTGGCCCTCGCACAGCTTCTGAGCTGTGGCATTGCCGAAATAGTCCACTACGTTATCTTCCATGCCCCCCTGCATTTCGTTCGTCTTCAAGGCAGGCAGATTCTGTTGATGTATCTCCTCGCCACCATTCTCATGTGGACCATGCGCGTAATTGTAAAGACGCTTTTCGACATATCGCTCAACTCGATGAACCGGAAGGGCGCCCTTGTGTACGGTGTCAAGGAGGGCGGCGTGGCCATAGCCAAGAGCATGCGCACCGACAAGTCGTGGCAATACGTCTTCGAAGGCTTCATCTCGCCCGAGTCATCGGCCAGCAGCCACACCCTGATGGGCAAGCATGTATATGCTCCGGATGCCGACATTGTGCAGGTCATCAGGGACAAAGGCATCAGAGCCGTCATTGTTTCGCCGCTGCAACGCGAGAAGTTCCGCAAGGATACCGACCTGCAGGAGCGGCTTATCGACAACGGTGTACAGATTTATATGATGCCCGACCTGCAGGAATGGCAGGCCGACGGCAGCCTGACGGTGAACAACTTCAAGGAGATTAACATCGAAGACCTGCTGCCACGCAGCGAGATTAAGGTCGATATGGACGCCATTGGCCGGATGTTAAGCGGCAGCACCGTGCTGATAACGGGTTCGGCCGGCAGCATAGGCTCCGAAATGGTGCGCCAGATAGCCGTGTTCAAACCGCGTGAAATGATTCTCATCGACGCCGCCGAGACACCGCAACACAACATTCGTCTGATGATGCGTGAGCGCTTTCCTGACGTCAAGTGCAGCGTCATCGTGGTGAGCATTGTGCAGGGAGAGCGCATGGAACACATCTTCAGCACCTGTCATCCCGACTATGTTTTCCACGCCGCAGCCTACAAGCATGTGCCGATGATGGAAGACAACCCCAGCGAAGCCATCTACAATAACGTGCAAGGCACCAAGATTATAGCCGACCTCAGCGTGAAATACGGCGTCAAGCGCTTCGTCATGATATCCACCGACAAGGCTGTAAACCCCACCAACGTGATGGGATGTTCGAAACGTTTGTGCGAAATTTACTGCCAGTCGCTCAACAGTCACCAGAATACCACACAGTTTATCACTACCCGTTTCGGTAATGTTCTGGGCAGCAACGGCTCTGTAATTCCCACCTTCGAGCGCCAAATCAGGCACGGCGGCCCCGTTACCGTTACCGATCCCAATATTATTCGCTACTTCATGCTTATTCCCGAAGCCTGCCGTCTTGTGCTCGAGGCCGGCACACATGGCGAGGGAGGGCGCATCATGGTGTTTGACATGGGCAAGCCTGTCAAGATAGCCTCGCTGGCCCGACGCATGATTATGCTCAGCGGTGCGAAAGGAGTAGAGATAAAATACACCGGATTAAGGCAGGGTGAAAAGCTTTATGAGGAGCTGTTGTCAGACAAAGAGAGCACCCTTCCAAGCCCGAACGAGAAGATTCGCATTGCCAAAGTCGACCCGAAAGACTATGAAACGGTTTCACGCCAGATGCAGGAGCTGTTCACCATAGCCCGTACGTTCGACAGCATGGCCATTGTTCGGAAGATGAAAGAAATCGTACCCGAGTATGTACCCAACAATACACGCTGGGACGTGCTGAACGGAAAGTAGACCGGTTATCGGGCTTTCGCGCAGCCCGCACGACGATATAAGAACGAGGTTACCGCCTGCAGGCGGTAACCTCGTTTCGTTTTTTCGAAGGCTCGATACTACAGAGGCATTAACCGTGCCGTATCGGGAGGAACAGGTTACTACAGGCTGCAAGCATTATCTCGCCTTTGATTCCCCATTCCGGCAGGCTGCAAAACAAAAAATCCCACAGCCAAGGCAAGGACTGTGGGACGCACGGTGTCAGTGTTTACCTGAATCTATTTGTTTAAAGCTAAAATATCGCTGTAGTCATCCAGTATGCGGCGCGCACCGCGATAGCGGTTATTGTAGTAAGCTTCGGTGCTGTTCGACACGGTTACGCCCTGCGAACACGACGCGTGGATGAAGTCGAAGCTGCCGTCTCCTTTCACTTCGGTTACTATTCCTACATGTCCGACGCCACCCCTGCTGTTGCGACCGGCAAAGAAAACAAGGTCGCCCGTATGCACTTCGTTACGGTTAACGCTGATGCCTTCGGTGTACTGGCTGCGCGAACAGCTGTTCAGGCGGATATTCAGACTTTTATAAACGTATGAGGTAAAGCCGGAACAGTCGAACGCTGACGGCCCCTTGCTGCCGCGACGATAGGGTCGTCCCAGATAGCGCTGGGCCTGCGCTACAATCTGTTCGCCCGTAACCGAGAAGAGAGCCTCGGCTTCGCTCACCGGCACTTCGACGTTTTTAGGCGACCTTGGCGACGCGGCGTAGGCGACTGTTGTAAATATTGTAGCGAGCAGGAGGATGATAATTTTCTTCATTTCCGGTTTTCTTCTTGTTGTATCACAAAGGTACGGAACATTGATACAGCACGAAAGCCGACAGCGTTTTGTGGGTGTGAACGGCCGAAAAGTAGTGGTAAACGTAGGGGTAAAATGCTATTGTTTACAGTTTTTAAGCTTGTTTTACATCAATTTTTCGGCTTGTTTTGAAACTTTTCCAATAAAAAGAGGCTCAATTTGCGATATTTGGCAAACTGAACCTCTGTGTTCCGGCCCTCTGATTACTGCGGGGCTATACCTTTATTATATAAGGACGGCGGGCCCGACGCGCTCGTTTTACACCTTTATTATAATAGGGGCATGGTGCGTGGGCTGTGATTTTCATTCGCCTCCCAGCAGTTTTATGCAGACGGGCTTTTTAAGATGGATGGTGTTCGGTGTCAGCGTGAGCATGCCCGTGCGGGCATCGCGCTCATAAACCTGAATGTCGTTTCCGTCACGGCATGCGCAAAGCAGGAAACGGCCGTTGGGTGTAATGATGAAGTTGCGCGGGTGAATATCGGTCAGTTGGTAGCCAACCTTGCGCAGCTTACCGCTTTGCGGGTTCACCTTAAAGATAGAAATGCCGTCGGCCTTCAGCCTGTTGCTGGCGTAAAGATAGCGTCTGTCGGGCGAGAGATGCAGGTCGGCGCCACCACGTCCGCCCACGCTGTCAGAGGCAATGGTCTGTATGCGCGTCAGCTTTCCGTCGCGGTTGCTGAACACCGTCACCGTACCGCCCAGCTCACTCATGGCGTAAACACGGTTCCAGTCGGCCGAATGCTCGATATGCCGCGGTGCCGAGCCTGCCACCAGACGGCCTGCAACGCCTTGCGGCACGACGTTTCCGTCCGTTGTTTTATACAGCAGAATCTGGTCGGCACTAAAGTCGGTAGCCAGAATATGACCGTCGGGCATGAACCGTGCCGTATGGATGTGCGGCACATTCTGCGGTGCCTTGCTCCCTTTCGCCACGTTTCCGCGGAAAATATAGCGGCATGGGCCAAGGCTCCCGTCCTTTAAAACGGGAAAGACGCTCATGCTTCCGCCCGAATAATTGGCCGTAAGAGCCATGGAATCAGTGGCTTCCACAAAGCACGGATCGGCGCCGCCGGTGAGGTGCTTGTTCAGAAATGTCATCTTTCCCGTGGCTGCATCGAAGGCGACAGCGTTCAGCGAGGCGTGCTCGTCAGGCGTTTCGCTCACGGCATAAAGCAGCCGTCCGCCTCGCGCAAAGGCGAGATAGGAGGGGTTTGTCATCGCGAGCGAGTCGAGAAGACGGGCTTCCCCCGAGTTCTGGTCAAAGCTGAAGCTGTAAATTCCCGTGCTGCCCGTGTCGGTATAAGTGCCCACGGCCATTGTCAGCACGTCGCCGGCCCATGCCGAAGCTGTCAGCACGAGGGCGGATAAAGAGAATAAAAGTTTTTTCATCATGATGTGGGGCTTTAATTTTTAAAACGTCTTCCTGCGCTGCCCGTTGCGGTTCTGCCTGCGCTGACGCATGTCGAGCCATGTTTTTGCACCCGTCCAGACCAGGGCAACCGTGAGGAAAAGGAAGACGGCAATGAGGACATAAAGTTGTGTTTTTTCCATAGACAGTGATATGAATGTGCATGAACAGAGCGCGGCGGGTCGGTCTTCCATCCGTCCGGACGACGGATATGGCAGCCGGAATCAGCGCCCTTTTTATCTGATAACGGAACGCCCCCGTTTTTTATTGAATGAGAACGATTTTAAATTACGGCGTAAAGGCCGGATGATTACGCCGTAAAGGCAAAACGATTACGATGTAAAGGGCGCACGTTTACGGTGTAAAGACAAAACCTTTACGGCGTAAACGCAGGGGTTTTACGATGATTGTATTATGCTGTCAGCCAGTGAATTATGAAATACATAGACATGATTACGCCCTAAAGGTTCCGCCTTTAGGGCGTAATCATGAAAAACGGGTATCCGGCTTGGGGGAAAATGCCCGCCGAGTGCCGAAATGAGGTTACAGACTTTTCAGGAAACTGATAATCTGATTTATCACCTTGCTCACGCCGCTTGCGGTGCTGCTGTCAGTGTTTTCCGTTACCTCTTTCTTTACCTGCTGGCTTACCTCGTCGGCAATATGGTCGGAAACTTTCTTCGTCAGCGAGTCGACGCTTACGCCGCTCTGCTTTACGGCTTTCGTGATGAGGTTCGTAATTTGTTCCTCTGACGCCTTGGCGTTATCGCTGTCAGACAGTGAAGACGGGTCTGTTTTCAGGCCGCCGCCGTTAGATTTCGTTATTTCTTCAAGCACAATCTGCGTGGTGATGTCAGAGATATCGGAGGCACTGACATGCCCCAGCCAGCCGGTCGAGCAGCGCATATCCTTGTCGAGCAGGGCGCTGTGCAGGGTGGTAGTTGAGAAGAAGAGGTAATTGTGATACTCAAGATGGTCATCAATCATCGTCTTCAGGGCCTCGTTGACGGCTCCTCCGCCTATGCTCGTCATGGCTTTGGCTATGCTTCGCAGGGTGGGATTGTCGATATCGTCTATCTGTTCGGTAGTCGTGTCTATGCGATTGAGGATGGCCTGCCGGTGCTCGCCCTTGCCCGGGTTGGTCAGTGCAAGGATAAAGAGCAGCACTACAGCCGCTGCGGCGGCTATGCGACAGTTGCGGCGGCGGCGCTTCTTGCGCTCCTCGGCCTCGCGTTTGCGTTCTTCGGCCTGCACTTCAAGCACCTGACGCACGGTTTCAGCCTGGCCGTCGGGTGCGGACTGGGGCTGTTGAGGCAGGGGCCGTGCAGCGTCGGGGGGTGGCGGAGGCGGTGTGGCGGTGTTGCCGTCGGCCTCATTCTGGAAGATGGTTTTGAGCTCGTCTACCTGCGATGCAGGCATCCATTGAGGCATTCCCTCGGCCCAGACCAGTGTGTCGGGGGCGATACCGCGCAGCTTTAGTTCGTCAATGGTGAACGGACCCTGCTGCTGATCGTTGACAATAATAAAATAGTTCATGGCAATGTGTGTTGACGTGTTATTGTTCTACGGCGCCGGTGGGGCGGAACTGATGCTGGCTGGCGCTGTAGGTATAGCCGTTTTCGGCGAGATATTTCTTAAGTTCTTCGGGGTCGCGGTTGTAGGCATAGCAGAGCGATTCAAGGGAATCGTACATGCCATCGCGCAGATACATGTTGACACTCGATACGAGAATGGCGGGGTCGTGAGGAAGAAAGTCCATAGTTTATGTTATTTTCGTTTTGATGAAAAGGCTTTGTAGGAGAGGTATGCGCCAAGAGCGAGGAAGGCTGCCAGTATGATAAGCAGGGGCACGGCATACTTCTGGGGCTCAATCCAGAACTCCTTGAAGAAGTTGATGCGGCCCAGAACCTCGACGGGTACCCAGAAAATGATGACCGTTGCAATGGCCATGCGGATATTTGCACCCCAAGACTGCAGTTTCAGTTCGCGGGCAAACATGAACAGCGAGCCCACGAGACATCCGGCTCCCACGGCATAGGTAACGATGGAATGGTCGCCGATGAAGCGCGGGTCGTAGCAAAACATGAGCAGAAGATAGCTTGTCCACATAATCATATTGAACTCCATGAACGTGGTTATGGCCACGTGGTGCGTCATGGGATGAGCTACAATGTCGTTCTTATGGCTGCGGAAGAACTGCTTTTGCAGCCAGTTGATGAAGTTGCAACCCGTTTTTGTGCAGAACATATAAACGAGCATCATCATCACCCACAGGCCAAAGGTGGCGGGAAGTATAAGGTATTCGGGCTGGGTTACTACCTCGCCGTTCACTATTTCGGGCTGGGTGCCGTAGCGGTTTGCGTAATACTGGAAGAGGAATTCTACCCATCCCGTCCAGAAAAACAAGGCACCGATGAGGCCGAAAAGCGTTTGTCGGGTGTCGCCCTTGACGAATACGCCCCAGATAACCAGCACAAGGCCGAAGAGACCCAAGAGGAATCCGCCTACGTGCACGGCGTCGGGTGTCATGGTTTTTCCCATGATAATCATTGAGGCGTGCCCCAGGGGCATCATGAAAAGTACGAAGAGGAACGAGGCTATCGTGCGCCACCAGTAAAGTTTTGGTTTCATGCTGAATGATGTTTGGGTGTCGGGGGTGTTGCTTTTGTGCCAGGAAGATTGGCGTTTGTTGTCAGCTGGCTGGCTGAAAACGTAATGCGCAAGGGGCTGAAAGCACTGATTTTCAGCAGTGTTTGCGCGAATAGATACCGATATTGTCAGATGCCTTGAACACGATTTTGTCGTGCGCCTCGATGGTTATCTTCTCGCCCGTCTGCGGATTCTGACCCTGTCGTGCAGGCACATGCCTGACAGAGAAACGGCCAAAGTCGGGAATGGCAATGTCGTGGTCGCCTTCAGAGAGGTTGTCGGCAATGGCACCTAACACAGCATTGAGGTATCTGGCAGCGTCGGTCTTCGATATTTCGGCGCGCTTTGCTACCTCGTCAATGAGTTCTTTTCTTTTCATAGTTATGTGATTTGTTGTTTGCTTGCCGTGCAAAGTTATATATTATTTTGGCCAAACCTATATATTATCTCTGCTAAAAAGCCTTACATCTGCTCTTATTTTCTGCAGAAGGGTGTATTTTTATTGCCGGTTGATGCGGGGCTTATCGCGTGCAAACGAGATAAAGGGGGCTTTTAGAGGTCGTCAAAGCTTATTTCAACCTCGACGGGTGTTATCTTTACGTCCTTTGCTGACAGCCTGCGGGCCTCGGCCTTACTCTTTTCCGAGAGATACCCGTGCACCTGCTGTTCGATGACAAGTGATGCAATGGGGGCGGCAAGACGGGCTCCGAATCCGCCGTTTTCTACATACACGCTGACGGCTACTTTCGGTTTTTCCATCGGTGCAAAGCCCATGAATATGGAGTGGTCGGCGCCTTCGTTCTCCGCCGTGCCCGTTTTTCCGCAGATATGATAGTCGGCACGGTTGATGCTCGCGGCCGTTCCGTTCAGGACACATGCCCTCATGCCTCTGACTACTACGTCAAAGGCATCGGCCGTTCCCTTGGCATAGTGGCGTGCGGTGTACGTAGTGTCGGCGGCTCCTGCAGGGTGTTTGTGGATGTGTGGCGTAACGAACCAGCCACGGTTGGCAATGAGGGCGGCCAGATTACAGAGTTGCAGCGGCGTGACGGCTACCTCACCCTGTCCCATTCCTATCCACATGACGGTAGTTCCGTTCCAGCGGGCATGCTGTTTCCGCAGGTATTCGGCATCAGGAATAATACCACCGGCCTCACCTTCCATATCGACACCTAAGGGTCTTCCCAGGCCAAAGCTGTGCATATAATCGGCCCAACGGTCGATGGCTTCGAACTGCGAGGGATAGTCATTGCGGTTATCGATCATCTCCTGAAAGGCTTTACAGAAGTAGGAATTGCACGACTGCCCGATGGCCTGCACCAGCGTGAGCGGCGATTTATGCTGATGGCATCCGATGTGTATACCGTTATAAGTGAAACCCTTACGACAGGGATAGCTCGTCTCTGTGGTGAGTGTGCCTTCCGAAACCATCTCCAGGGCCTGGGCAGTCTTCAGGGTTGACCCGGGCGAATAAGTCATACCGATGGCACGGTTCACGCCGTCGTCAACCTTATTATGGCTTACAAGCGCTAAAATTCGGCCAGTAGAAGGGTCGATGGCCACAATGCTGCCCTGCTTGTTACGCAACAGCTGTTCGGCAAGGGCCTGCAGTTTGGGGTTGATGGTAAGCGGACCGTCGGTGGGAAGAGGCGTTACGGTCTGTGCTCCTGCCTGCAGCGATACCGCCCAGATGGCAAGGATTGTGAGTAGCCTGCAGGCAATGTGTTTTAAGTTTTTTATCTTCATATAAGGTGACAAAGGTACTGTTTTTCAGACGAAAAGGCTATATATTTAAAACATATTGTATGCTTTTTGATATAAATTATCACAAGAACCGTGACTGTAAAAAAGTTTTGTTTTATCGTTTCTGCGTGTCAACTATTATATGTACCTTTACCCCAAAATCGTAATATGACGGAAATGCAGAATGTAGACGACTATCGCCAGCAGATTTTTCAGTGTCTTGTTGCCGCCGTTACCGCCGATGGTGCCCCACGCTACACCGAAGAGCAGGCACGGGCACTGTCTAAGGAGTTGACGGATGAGGAATTAATTGATGGCATCGACTTCAATACGCCTGAGGAAGTAGCACAGTTGCTGATGGAGTCGGGACTTGAAAAGTAACCCCAGAGTGTATGAATAATCAGAAGAAAACACCATTCAATACCTATCTTGACGAAATAAGCGACCGGCCTCTGCTTAGTGACACCGAGGAGCAAAGCCTTGCCGGGCGCATACAACAGGGCGACAGCAGGGCCGTTGATGAGCTTATGCAGCCCAACCTTCCGTTTGTTGTGAGCCTTGCCGGGCAGTATAAGCATCGCGGGTTGGACATGGAAGACCTTGTGAGTGAGGGCAACATGGGCATGCTGAAAGCCGCCATGCGCTTTGATGGACGGCAGGGGAAACGGTTCGTTGCCTTTGCTGCGCCGTACATTCGCGAGGCCATTGAACAGGCTATCGAACAGCAGGCGGGACTCTATCGCGTGCCACGTGATGTATCTGACACCGTTCTGGAGAAGCGCCGCAGCCATGCGCTCTCCATTGATGCGCCCGTAGGGGGAAGCAATGAGCTTAGCCTCGGAAGGGTTATTGCCGATAAGGATGCACCCAATCCGGCAGGCAATTTGGAGCGTGACATTCTTATAGGTGAGCTTCGCAGGCTGATTGACCGGCTCGATGAGCGGCAGCGCCACGTTGTCCGGCGCTTTTTCGGTGTGGGAGCTGAACCGCTGACCATGGCTGAAATAGCACAGGAGATGGGATTGAAGCGCGAGCGTGTCCGTCAAATACGTGACAAGGCCGTACGCCATATTGTGAAAATGACGAAAAACGCTGAACTTAAAAACTATCTTCGCGCATGAAATACATGATACTTTCAGACATTCACGGGTCGGTAACGCGTCTGCGCCATGCGTTGGATATTTACTGCAGGCAACAGTGTGACATGCTTGTTGTCTTGGGAGACATCCTTAATTATGGCCCCAGAAATGCCATCCCGGAAGGCCTTGACGCCCAGGCTGTAGCCGAAGAACTGAATGCGAGAGCCGAAGATATTATTGCCATTCGGGGGAATTGCGATTCGGAGGTCGACCAGATGTTGCTACATTTCCCCATGATGAGCACCTACACGCTGCTTGTTGACGAGGGGCGGCGTATTCTTCTTACCCATGGACACATTTATAATAAGGAGCATTTGCCACCAGGACACTTCGATATCGTGTTCTATGGACACACGCATCTCTGGGAAATGGAGCGCCAGCCAGACGGCCCGCTTATCGTCAATACCGGCTCTATCACCTTTCCCAAGGGAGGCAATCCGCCCACGTTGGCCATCCTTGACGGTCATCAGCTTACGATGTATCGTATAGACGGCGATGAGGAGAAAGTGTTGCGCGTTAATGTCTGTTAAGAAAATAGCAGATTGCTACAAAGGAACCCCTGCTTTCAAATTAAATCATTAATTTTGCTTACAATTTTAAAACGGATGGTTCCGTAGCTCAGTTGGATTAGAGCAACAGCCTTCTAAGCTGTGGGTCTTGGGTTCGAATCCCAACGGAATCACGATATTCGAAAGAGATTTTCCTTAGGGAAGTCTCTTTTTTTCATTTGAATAGAAGAGACTTGTTTGCTAACCGATAAGTTTTCTACCATGTACAAGCATGGCAAAAGCTAATGCACCACCTGCCCTACATTACTGATCAGGTATTTGCCGTTGGCGTTTTTCGTGAGTTTTAGTTCGCGTTTTACTTCTGCATTATTGGTAGTGTATTTGTTGTATTTTAGCTCAGCAACATTCGTTTTCCCTGAAACACTGTCTATTTCAAGGGTATTTGCCCATGCTGCATCAAAGTGGCCGGCCCCGAAGAACGGGTTATTCTGCAGAGTATAATGTTGTGCACGTTCTGCCAGTTCGGGCGTACAATAGGCTTTTAGCACTTGTCGGATGGCCTGCCGATTGGGATTTTTCAATGAGAGTTCGTGCGCATACATGGCATAAAACATTGAAATATCTGTTTCTGACCAGAGGTGTTCGGCGCCTAAATAATAGTAGATATTGTAAAAGTCAAATGTTTTGTTGGCTGAAAAAGCCAATAGCGTATCGTACATATCATCGGTGTCGGGGATACAACAGTTCATTTCGATATACACTGTTGTGGCTGTAGCACGGATAACACCCATTAAATTAAGCAGATAATCCGGCTTATAATCGACCTGTAACAGTCGCTTTGTAGTTATTACAAGTCTGTCGAAGACAACTTTCCCTTTCTTTTTGATTTGAAAGCGATAGGGATAATTGGCATATTTTACACCGAGAAGCTCTACCGTTTTGCCGTCAAAGAACTGCTGTGCATGAATTTCCCAGTCGCCGACAATGGTGTCGAGGTGTTCGGGTTGGTTCTGAAATTGGGAATAATCCACGGCTTCTTTGGCAACTATACTGTCGGTTTCTACGGCTTTGCTGTCAGTAGGTTTGACAGGAAGAGGGTGTTTGAATTGGTTGCAGCCGACAAAAATAATCAGACTTAACACAAGCGTCAAGACTCGTTTCATGTGTAGGGGAGCTTAGTTATAAAAGAGGGGCCGAAAGGTTTTCTACACTTCCGGCCCCTGACTTTGTATATTTTGGGCGATATTAAAATACTTTCTCAGCGAAAGCCTTGCCGTAATCAATGCATTGTTGGCGTGCCTGGCTGTCAGGTGCCCATTTCACTTTCAGTGCTTCGGCGGCTATCTCGAATCCAGCTTCTTCAAGGCGCTGCTCAATGCGACGTTCTGCACCGCCACCCCATCCGAAGCTTCCGAAAGCAGCTGCCTGCTTTTTCTTGAAGCGCATACCATGAATCATCTCAAGGATTCCTGCGATAGCGTAGGTAAGTCCCATGTTAACCGTGGGCGAACCAACAAGTATTGCCTTTGACCTGAAGACCTCAAGGAGGATGTCGTTCTTGTCATCGTGTGAGGCATTCATAAGTTTTACCGTGATGGTTGGGTCGAAAAGACGAATGCCATCAGCCATAGCCTCTGCCATCCAGCGTGTAGCTTGCCACATGGTATCGTAGATAAGAGTTATCTGACGTTCCTGATAGTCGTTGTCCCACTGGCGGTAACGGTCGAGAATTTCATTGATATGGCTACGCCAGATAGCACCATGCGATGGGCAAATCAGCTTGAGCGGAAGATTCATGCCGGTGATTTCGTCTACCTTTTTCCTCACCATGTTGTTGTAGAGGTTAAGGATATTGGCATAGTATTTTTCGGCTTCGCGGAAGAGATCGTTCAGATTGACCGTGTCATCATACATGCTTTCGGTGGCGAAATGCTGACCGAAGACATCGTTTGAGAACAGAATCTGCTCCTTATCAGCATAGGTTACCATCGTGTCGGGCCAATGGCACATCGGACATTCAATGAAGGTGAGCGTGTTTTCGCCCAGCGAAAGCGTGTCGCCTGTCTTGACATTGACAAAGTTCCAGTCCTCATGGTAGAGACCCTTTATAATATCTTCACCTTTCTTGGTGCAGTAAATCGGTGTCTCCGGTATCTCACGCATCAGGGCTGGCAAGGCTCCGCTATGGTCATTTTCGTTGTGGTTCATGATAATGTAGTCAATATCGTTGAGGTCAATAACCTCTTTCAACCGACTGACGAACTCCTTATCATAAGGTCCCCACACGGTATCTATAAGGGCAGTCTTCTTGTCCCGTATCAAGTATGAGTTGTAGCTGGAACCCAGTTCGGTAGACAATTCATCACCATGGAAGTGTTTTAACTCCCAGTCTATTTTGCCTACCCATGAAACTTTTTCTGTTATTTGTTTTGCCATATGTCGTGTTTAGTTAATCGTCGACGGGGCTAAAGTCCTCTTTTCCGACGCCACACTCGGGACATGTCCAGTCATCGGGCAGGTCTTCAAATGCTGTTCCGGGTTGAATACCGTTATCGGGGTCGCCTGCTTGTGGGTCATAAATCCAGCCACAAACGTTACATTCGTACTTCTTCATAA
>ERZ772960.1903-NODE-1903-length-15881-cov-7.941173_pt1 | contig 15881 bp, 16 predicted proteins | sample MGYA00580678_ERZ772960 | MGnify/ENA primary metagenome ERZ772960 (study PRJEB29015, sample SAMEA2737930) | human oral metagenome | biome: human oral; feature: human-associated habitat; material: dental | place: China | collected 2059 ... | reverse complement strand
CGAAGATGACAGATTTACAGTCTGTTCCCTTTAACCACTCGGGCACCTACCCATAACCCCATCACATCGCGTGCTAAGGACGAAAACTATTATAGACGCTTCAAATAATCCTGTCAAGGAAATTATTTCCTGCGCATCCACTCTGGAATATCGATGAACGATTCATGTGCTGCCGGCGCTTCCGGCTTTGCGGCGGGCTGCGCGGCAGGCGTTCCCATCTGCGGCGTGGCGGCGAAGCTCGGCATCTGGATGCCGGGCGCGGCGCTCGTCTCCGGGCGCTGGACGCCAATCTGCTCCTCGCTCCCGTCAAAGCCCGTCGCGACGACGGTGACGCGCACCTTGTCGCCCATCGTATTGTCGATGGACGCGCCCCAGATGATATTGGCCTGCGGGTCGGCTTCCTTCTGAACGGACTCGGAAGCCTCCGTCACCTCGAGCATGCTGAGGTTTTCCTCCGCGCCCGTGACGTTCAGAAGGATGCCGCGCGCGCCGTTGATGCTCGTTTCAAGGAGCGGCGATGCGATGGCGGCCTTCGCCGCCTCGACGGCCGCATTGTCGCCCGACGCCTCGCCGATCCCCATGAGCGCCGAGCCGGCGTTGCTCATGATGCTCTTGACGTCGGCGAAATCGAGGTTGATAAGCCCCGGGAATGCGATGAGATCCGAAATGCCCTTCACGCCCTGGCGGAGAATGTCATCCGCGACACTAAACGCCTGCGTAATTGGGGTTTTCTTGTCAACGACTTGCCGCAGGCGGTCGTTCGGGATCGTGATAATCGTATCGACGTGCTTCTTGAGGTTTTCAATGCCGGCGTCCGCATTGCGGCGGCGCTTCATCCCCTCAAAGGAGAACGGGCGCGTCACGACGCCGACGGTCAGCGCGCCGATCTCACGCGCGCACTCCGCCACGATAGGCGCGGCGCCCGTCCCCGTTCCGCCGCCCATGCCGGCCGTGACGAAGACCATGTCCGCGCCGCGGAGCGCTTCTAAAATATCGTCGCGGCTCTCCTCGGCGGCCTTCTGCCCCACCTCGGGGCGGGCGCCTGCGCCAAGGCCGCGCGTAAGCTTCTCGCCGATCTGCATACGGCGCGGCGCAAGTGACTTCAAAAGCGCCTGCGCGTCCGTATTGACGGCGATAAATTCCACGCCCTGAAGGCCAAGGCTGATCATGCGGTTGACGGCATTGCTGCCGCCGCCGCCGACGCCGATTACCTTGATTTTTGCCAGCTGATCCAGCCCGTTATCGTCCAATTCAAACACTATCTTACCCCCATGAAGATTCTAAGATCTTATTTGCTGTCCCTGCTGCTTTCTCCAGGGCAATATATCATAAAAATATCTGTGACCGATAGCATACTACGTGTAATTTTACCATCATTTCGCCCGAAATGCCATAGCCGTACAGAAAAAACTTGCACTCTTCACAGTATCTTAAGGAAGCACTGATTAATTCAGCCGCCCATCTTCACACATCTGCACTGTCCTCTCGTCGTCGACAAATCCGCGGCGTAGCACCACTACGCCTGTGGTTTGTCTCCTAGATAGATACAGCGCATCTGTGTGAATCTGAACAACTTCATTTAATCAGCACTTCCTTAATCCCTTGCGTCCTTGCGCAGGAGATGGCGGCGCAGGCTCGCGAGGTTTTTGAAGATGCGAAAGCCAAAGGTAAGGAGCGCCACGTAGTAGAGATCGATGCCGAGGCGGTCGCCGATGTAGACGAGGAACGCGGCGAGCAGTGCATTCGAGAAAAAACCCGTGATAAAGACGGTATTGTTGAATCGCTCTGCTGACGCGGCGCGCAGCCCGCCAAATACCGAGTCAAGCGAGGCGAGCAGCGCGACGGAAAAGAGCTTGGAATAGGCGAGCGGAATGATGACGGGGCAGAACGAGCCGAGCAGGATGCCGATGACCAGCCCCAAAATCGGAAGAATCATTTTGCCGCCTCCTGTTCGTTCTGATCGGGGGCAGGCTTTGCATACTCATGCTTGAAGCTGCCCTTGTACGCAGGCACGTAGACCGAGTCCCCGACGGAGATTTCGAGCTGGATGCCCCAGACCTTCAGCGTCTCCGCGACGCCGCCGCGCATGCGAAGCGCATTTTCGAGCGTCGCCTTTTCGCCGATTGCATGGATCTCGTACGGCGGCGCGGAGCGGACATTGTTGACCGACAGCGTCGGGCCTGCGCAGCGTATCTCGGACGTGCCGATCAGCCGCTGCCCGTTGACGGAGATCGCCTCCGCGCCTGCCGCGCGCAGCTCATTGATGACGCGCAACAGGTCGTCATCGTGGATGAGGTAGAGGTTCGGGTTCTCCCCTGCCTTCGAAATCGCGGCGCTGTCGTCGAGGCGCACGACGACGCCCTCGCCCTCAACGGGCGCAAGCCCCGCGCGCAGCTTGAGCTCCGTATCATCTGTCCCAGCCGTGGCATCGTCTTTGATCTGGTTCAGCTCTTCCTTCAGCTTGTCACGCTCCTTTTCCGTCTGAATAAGGCGCGCGGAGATCTCCTCGATGCGCTGATGCGATACGTTTGCTTTCAGATCCTGCGTCGTGCGGAACTGGACGGCAAGCATGAAGCCGAGCACCAGGCATACGCAGGCAATCGACCAGCTTCCCTTGTGGATATGTTTCATTCTCGTGTGTTATTCCTCCGTTTTCTGTTTCACGGGCGTCGTTTCGGAAATATCGCGCAGGCGGATAAACGGTGCCTCGTAGCTGAAGTCCACATAGTCGACGGCATGGCGGCTCGTCTTGCGGTCGGCGAGAAAGTCCCCGATGAGCTGCGCCTTCTCGTCGAGCCTGTCGAGCTTCCCGATCCGGATCGGCACGGCGCTCGTCGTATAGGCGACGACGGCGGCCGGATTCGATACATTGACCTCCGAAATCTGATTGAGCGCGTCGCCGTCGAGGCGCTGCAGGAGATCGAGCACGCTTGCGATCGTCTCATCCGCATTGTCATCTCCGATGTAGAGATCGCGAAGAGCGATCCCCGTGATGAGCGGGAGCTTCATGCCCTTTAGCGACTGATACGCCGTCAGCACCTTTCCCGTGCGGTCAAGGTCGAGGTAGCCGTAGTCACAGGCGACTGTCGCGATGGAGCGCCGCTCCTCGATGTCAATCTCAAGCGTATCGGGCAGATGACGCCGCACCACGGCGCTCTCGATACGGAGATCCTGCATGAGATTATTGGCGACGGTCAGCGTCTCGATCTGGAAGAGCGGCTCGCCGATGTGGATGCGGCCGATCTGCTGTACCATTTCCGGCGTGAGCGTGACGGCGCCATTTAGCTGCACGCGCTGGAGCGTGAAGAGCGGCGTATACGTCAGCACCGCGATAAGCAGCGAGCAGACGGCGAGGAAAAGAAATCCCTTGAAAATGCGCCGCGGGCTGCGGTGCACGACCGTTTGTCTCGTCCGCTCCGTCCGTTCCTCCATGCCCTCTCGTCTCCCTTTTTAGGAAGCACTGATTCATTCAGGCGCCCATCTTTGCACATCTGCACTGTCCTCTCGTCGCCCTTCAATCCGCGGCGTAGCACCACTACGCCTGTGGTTTGTCTCCTAGATAGGAACAGCGCATCTATGCAAATCTGGGCAACTTCATTTAATCAGCACTTCCTTTACTTCCGAAATCCTGCCAGTTCCAAGATGCGCTCGCACAGCTCTGGAAATTCAATCCCCATCGCGCGCCCTGCGTCCGGCACGAGCGACAGTTCCGTCATGCCAGGCACGGAATTGACCTCGATGACGTATGGCGTCCCGCCCTCGCCCAGCATCATGTCGATGCGCGCGACGCCGCGGCAACCGCAGGCGACGAACGTCTTTTTTGCAAGCGCCTGAATCGCCTCCGTCTGCTTTGCCGAAAGCGGGGCGGGGATCAAATGGTGCGATGCGCCCTTCGTGTACTTGCTCTCGTAGTCGTAGCGGCCCGACTCCGTCGTGATCTCGATGATGGGGAACGCCTCCTGCTTTTCCGCGTCGCCCCAGACGGCGACCGTCAGCTCGCGCCCCTTGATGAACTGCTCGACGAGCACCTCGTCGTTGTAGCCGAACGCCTCGCCGAGCGCGTCCGCAAGCGCTTCCTGCGTCTCGACGATGTAGACGCCGATGCTCGATCCCTGCGATGCCGCCTTGACGACGACGGGGATGCCAAACGCCCCTGCAATCTCTGCCGCAAGGTCGCGCTCCTTCATCTCGTAGCTGTGATACGTATGCGAGCGCGGCGTCGAAATGCCCTCCGCGACGAAGACGCGCTTCGATGCCGCCTTGTCCATCGTGACGGCGGCGGCGAGCACGCCCGACCCCGTGTACGGGATGCCGAGCATGTCGAGCGTCCCCTGCACGAGCCCGTCCTCGCCGAACTTGCCGTGAAGCGCGTTAAAGACGATGGCGCAGCCGCTCTTTTTGATGTCATCGGCGAACGTCTGCGGCACGAGCTCCATCGGCACGGCATTGTACCCCTTCGACTGAAGCGCCTTTAAGATTGCCGTGCCCGAGTTCCGGGAAACCTCCGCTTCAGAAGAAGTTCCGCCCATGACGACGACGATTTTATCCTGATTCATGCTCTTACCCCTTCAACATACGGACGAGCTCCTCGCCCGTCTTGTAAATATCGCCCGCGCCCATCGTGATGACGAGGTCGCCTTCCTCCACGATATCCAAAAGCGCCTTTGCCATATCCGCCCGCGCGGGAATGTAGCGGATCGCCTGCCCGCTCTGGCGGCGCACCTCGTCTGCGATCGTCTCGCCACTCACGCCCGCAATCGGCGCCTCGCCTGCCGCATAGACGTCGGTCAAGACGAGGAGATCTGCCGAGACGAATGCCCGTCCGAACTCCTCATGGAGCAGCTGCGTGCGCGAATAGCGGTGCGGCTGGAATGCGCAGATCAGCCGCTTCGGCTGCGTTTCCTTCGCCGCCTTCAGCGTCGCCGCGATCTCCGTCGGATGGTGCGCGTAGTCGTCGACGATCCAGACGCCGCGCACGCGTCCCTTCGTCTCAAAGCGGCGCTTCGCGCCGTGGAACGCCGCGAGGCCCGCCGCGAGCTTTTCAAACGGCACGCCGATGGAAAGCCCCGTGACGATGCACGCCATCGCGTCGAGGACGTTGTGCCTGCCCGGTATGTTCAGGCTGACGTGTCCAAGTCGCTCCGTTCCATGCCCGACGTCAAAGGAAATGCCCATGCCGCCCGTCGCAATATTCGTCGCACGGTAGTCCGCCTCATGGTCAATCGCGTAGGTGATGAATTTCCGATCCGTCTTTTCCGCGATATGGCGCAGGTTCGCGTTATCGAAGCAGACGACAGCCCAGCCCGTCTCCTTGTCGACGTTTTCGATGAACTGCGTGAATGCCTTGATGATGTTCTCCATCGTGCCGTAGTGATCCATGTGGTCGTCCTCGACGTTCGTGACGACCGCGATATGCGGGTGCAGCTTCAGGAACGATCCGTCGCTCTCGTCCGCCTCCGAGACGAGGTAGTCGCTCGTGCCAAGCTGCGCATTCGTGCCGAGATCGGGCACTTCGCCGCCGACGACGACGGACGGCGATAGCCCTGCCTCCGTGAGGACGACGCCGAGCATCGAGGTCGTCGTCGTCTTGCCGTGCGCGCCCGCGACGGCGATGCCCTTGTACTCGTTGACGAGCGCGGCATTGATGTCGGAGCGATGGAGCTTCGTGATGGCGAGGTCGCGCGCGGCGAGCACCTCGGGATTGTCATAAGGGATTGCTGTCGACACGACGATCGCGTCCGCGCCGCGCACGTTCTCCGCCTTCTGCCCGCCGAGCGATACCTTCGCGCCAAGCTGCTCCAGCTTCTCGATGATTTCCGAGCTCTCACGATCCGAGCCCGTCACGTCATAGCCGAGCTCGAGCATCATCTTCGCGAGCGGGCTCATGCCTGCGCCGCCGATCCCGACGAAATGGAGTTTCTTTATAGTCTTTAGCTCTTTTAGCTGTTTCAATGTCCCGTCTCCCCATTCTCTCCTGCCAATTTGAGCACGATCCCCGCAATCGCCTCCGCCGCCTGCGGCCTGCCGAGCGCGCGGCTCGCCGCCGCCATCGCTTCGAGCTTGTGCGGCTCGGAAAGAAGCTCCGCGAGGAGCGCCGAAAGCGCCTCCGCCGTCAGATCGCCGTTTAAGATGACGCGCGCCGCGCCCGCGCGCTCGAGGGCGCGGGCATTGTGCTCCTGATGGTTCTCTGCCGCAAACGGATACGGCACGAGAATCGCGGGGATGCCGCGCGCCGTGAGCTCTGCAAGCCCCGTCGCGCCCGCGCGGAAGACGGCGAGATCCGTCATCGCCATCGCCTCCGGCATATTGTAGAGGTACGGCTCGACCTTTAGATGCGGCGCAGCGGCGAGATCGACGCCCTCCGCCTTCAGGCGCGCCATGACGTCTTCATACTCCGCCTTGCCCGTCACGTGCAAGAACTGCACCTCTGGATGCGGCGCCGCGAGCGCGAGAACGCGGATCATCGCGCGGTTGATTGCACGCGCGCCCCGGCTTCCGCCCGAGACGAGCACGGTACGCTTCTGCGGGTCAAAGCCGAATCGCTCCGCTCCGATCTCCCGCTGCGCCGTCATGACCTCGCCGCGTATGGGGTTGCCTGTGAAAATCGCCTTTTCCGCAGGGAAGCGGCGCATTGCCTCCTCCGTGCCGACGGCGATCTTCGTGACGACCTTCGCGAGGATGCGGTTCGTGATGCCCGGCACGACGTTCTGCTCCTGGATGAGCGTCGGGACGTGCAGGAGGCTCGCTGCAAGGAGAATTGGCCCGCAGACGTAGCCGCCCGTGCCGATCGCGACGTCGGGCTGAAAGTCCTTGACGATCTTCATGGCGCGAACCGTGCCCGCCATAGCCTTACCCGCGCGCAGGAGGTTCGCCGGCGTCAGGTGACGCTCGAAGCCGCGAATGTCGACCGTCGCAAATGGCAGCCCCTCCTTCGGGATGATGTCGGCCTCAAGACCGCGCCGCGTCCCGACGTAGAGGAAGTTCGCATCCTTCACCCGCTGCCGGATGGCCCGCATGATCGTGATGGCGGGATAGATATGGCCGCCCGTGCCGCCGCCTGAAACGATGATATTCAATCCGCCTGTTCCCCCTTGCCCTTATCTTCGTAGCTTCTGACGAGCTCCTTGAAATGCTTCCCGCGAAACTCCATGCCGTCGTACATATCGAAGCTCGCGCACGCGGGCGAGAGCAGGACGACCTGCGGCGGCCTTGCGAGCGCATGAGCCGTCTCGACGGCTTTTTCCATCGAGTAGCCGACCTCGTGGATATGCGCTTCTTCGATACCTGCCGCACGCGCCGCCTCATGGAAGCGCTTCGCCGCCGCGCCGATGAGGATGAGCTCCGTCACGCGCGCGCGCACGAGCGTCATGAAGTCCGTGAGATCCGTCATCTTGTCGTCGCCGCCTGCAAGGAGCACGATGCCCGCGTCAAACGTCTCGAGCGCCTTGATCGCGGAGTCCGTGTTCGTCGCCTTCGAGTCGTTGTAGTAGGCGACCCCGTCGATCTCCGTGACGTACTCGATGCGGTGCTCGACGCCGCGGAACAATCGCAGGACGGGTATCATCTTCGCGGGCTCTGCCCCTGCAAGAAAGGCACAGGCAGCTGCCGCAAGCGCATTTTCTACATTGTGCGCGCCCTTTATGCCGAGCTCCGCCACGCGGCAGAGCGGGTATTCTGCGCCCGCCCAGCAAATCGTCAGCCTGTCGCCCTTTAAGAATGCGCCCTCTGCGAGCTCCTCTTTGCGGCTGAAATAGCAGACGCGTGACCGCGCGCGCGCCTTCATGCCGCGCGTCTTCTCGTCGTCGTAGTTCAGCACGAGAAAGTCCTCTGCCGTCTGCTCGGCGAAGAGGCGCTCCTTCATCTCTTGGTAGACCTCCATCGAGCCGTGGCGCACGATGTGGTCGGGCGTGACGTTGAGCTCTGCCGCGACGTGCGGATGGAAGCACTCCGTCGCCTCCATCTGATAGCTCGATATTTCCGCCGCAATCACGCCATCCGCGCCGATCTCGAGCGCGACCTCCGAGAGCGGGATGCCGATGTTGCCGCCCAGTCCCGCCTTCGCGTAATGCGTTTTCAGCAAGAGGTGGACAAGGGTCGTCGTCGTCGTCTTGCCGTTCGTCCCCGTCACGGCGACAATCGGCGACTGCGCGAGGTCATAGGCGAGCTCGACCTCCGAAATCACATGGATGCCCTTCGCGTATGCCGCCTTTATCAGCGGGATGCGCACGGGAACGGCAGGCGAGACGATGACGAGATCCGTGCCCGATAGGAGCGATTCGTCCTGCGGGCCGAATGCGAGCGCGACGCCTGCCTCGCGAAGCGGCGCAAAGTCCTCCTTGATGTCCGCTTCCTGCTTCGCATCGCTGAGCGTCACTTCTGCGCCAAAGCGCTTTGCGATCTTCGCCGCCGCAAATCCACTGACCCCTGCCCCAATGACGAGCACCTTTTTCCCCTGAAAGTCCATGAACGCCATTCCCTCCTACCATAAAATCAAAGCATCGAAAGCGCGACGACGCTCGCGAGAAGCCCCACGCCCCAAAAGACGAGCACGACCTTCGTTTCCTTCCAGCCGCCAAGCTCAAAGTGATGATGGATGGGGCTCATGCGAAAGACGCGCCTTCCCGTCGTCTTGAACGAAATGACCTGTATGATGACCGAAAGCGCCTCGCAGACAAAGACGAAGCCGATGATGGCGAGCAGGACCTCCGTATGCGTGAGGATGCCTGCCGCTGCGACGGCGCCGCCGAGCGCGAGCGATCCCGTGTCGCCCATGAACACCTTTGCGGGATGGAGATTGAAGCGCAGGAAGGCGACGCACGCCGCCGTCACGGCGACGCAGAAGAGCGCCAGCCCCTCGTGCCCCGTTCGCACGCAGACGACCGCGTAGGCGCTCATCGCGACGGCGACCGTGCCGGAGGCCAGCCCGTCAAGCCCGTCCGTCAGATTGACCGCGTTCGACGTGCCGACGAGCACGAAGAGCACGAGCGCGTAGTAGCCCCAGCTGATGTCGACGGACACCCCCGTCACCGGTACCCAGACCGTCGTGTCGATGCCGAGATAGCGCGTCCCAATGAACATCGTGACGATGGCTATGACGATCTGCCCAAAGAGCTTCTGTTTTGCCTTAAGCCCCAGATTGCGCTTCTTGACGACCTTGATGTAGTCGTCGAGAAAGCCGAGCGCAAAGTGGCCGAGCATGATGAAGAGCGCGAGAAAAACCTCTGTCGTATGCGGCGCGGCGACGAGCGTCGCCACCGTGATGGCAAGGATGATCATAAGCCCGCCCATCGTCGGCGTTCCGCTCTTCGCCTGATGGCTCTTCGGCCCTTCCTCGCGGATGCTCTGCCCGAATTTCAGCTTGTGCAGCTCCGGGATCACGAAAGGCCCAGCAAAGAGGACGAGTCCCGCCGCGATTGCTGCCGCCATAACCAACTGATTCAAACTATCGTCTCCAATTTATCCATTTTACAGAAGATCGATGATCCTTTCCATCGCCATGCCGCGCGAGCCCTTGAAGAGGATCGTGTCGCCCGGCTGCAGGATCTCGTGCAGGAAGTCCGCCGCCTCCTCATGCGAGGCGCAGCGGCGGACGATCTTCACGCCGCCTGCCTCCGCGCTGTCCGCGATAAAGCGCCCCATCTCGCCGCGCGTCACGACGGCGTCGAAGCCGTACATCGCGAGCTCCTGTCCGACCTTGCGGTGCGCGCTCTCCGAGATATTCCCAAGCTCCAGCATATCGCCCATGACGGCAATCTTGCGCCCCTTCACGATGCCCGCGAGCGTCTTGATCGCCGCCTGCATCGACATGGGGCTCGCGTTGTACGCGTCGTTGATGATGTGCCAGTCGCCGAGATCCTGCGTCTCAAAGCGCATCTGCGTCACCTCGAGGCGGCGCAATCCCTCCGCTGCCGCCTCGGGATCGACGCCGAGTGCGTGGCTTGCCGCAATTGCGGCGAGCGCGTTGTAGACATTGTGGTGTCCGAGCATCGGCATCAGGAAGGCGTGCGGGCCGCCCGCGTAGTCGACCGTAAAGCGCGTCGCGCTCATCGCGCGCGTCACGATGTCGCGCGCGCGTATATCTGCCTCGTGCGTGACGCCAAACGTCAGCACGCGGACGCCTTCTTTCGCCTTGTCGCGCATGGCGGCGACGTAGGGATTGTCCGCGTTCAGAATGACCGTGCCGCCCGCGGGGATCGCCTCGACGAGCTCCGCCTTCGCCCGCGCGATATTCTCAATCGAGCCGAGGAGCTCCATGTGCGTCTCGCCGACATTCGTCACGATGCCGATCGTCGGCGCGGCAATCGGCGCCATCGCCTCGATCTGGTGCAGGCCGCGCATCCCGATCTCAACGACGGCCGCCTTGTGCTCCGCGCGGATGCCGAGCAGCGTGAGCGGCAGCCCGACCTCATTGTTGAAATTCGCCTGCGTCTTCAAGATCTTCCCGAGCGGCGAGAGCGTCGCTGCCGCAAGGTCCTTCGTCGTCGTCTTGCCGTTTGAGCCCGTGATCGCGATGACGGGCAGCGAGAAGCGCATCCGCCAGGCGTGCGCGAGCTGTTGATACGCCGCGAGCGTGTCGGGAACGCGCAGGATGGCGACGCTTATCCCAGAAAGTTTCTCCGCCGGGCAGTCGCTCGAGACGACGATGCCGGCCGCGCCCTTTGCCGCCGCCTCATGCGCGAAGTCCTCGCCATTGAAGCGATCCCCCTTCAGCCCGAGAAAGAGCGCGCCTTTCGTGATTTTCCGCGTATCGGTCACGACGCTCGAAAACGATTCCGCGCCCGCCTGCACGATCTCACCGCCCATCGCGGCGAGTGCTTCTTTCCATGTGAACATCCTCATGCGCCCTCCTTGGCGAGCCTTGCAGCAATCGCTTCCCGTGCCACTTCCTTATCGTCAAAGTGAATCGTCTTGTCCTTTAAGATCTGGTAATCCTCATGGCCCTTGCCGAGGATGACGACGACGTCACCCTCCTTCGCAAGCTCTATGGCGCGGAAAATCGCCTGCCTGCGGTCGACGATCTTCTCATACGGGCGGTCGCCGATTGCCTCGATGACGCCCGTCTCAACTTCCGCGAGAATGGCGCGCGGGTCTTCCGTGCGCGGGTTGTCGCTCGTCGCGATGACGACATCGGCGAGCGTCGCCGCAATCCGCCCCATGATGGGGCGCTTCGTGCGGTCGCGGTCGCCGCCGCATCCAAAGACGGCGATGATGCGGTTCTTCGTGATCTTGCGCGCTGTCTCGAGGACGTTTTCCACGCCGTCGGGCGTATGTGCATAGTCGACGACGACGGAGAAGCCCTGTCCTCCCCGCACGAGCTCAAAGCGGCCGGGGACGCCCGTGAACTCCTCCAGCGCCTCGCGCACTGTTTCAGCTGGCACATGTTCCGCGACAGCCGCACAGACAGCCGCCATGACGTTGTAGACGTTGAAAATCCCCGTGATGTGCATCGAGAGCGTCATCTCCCCCAAATCCTTGTGCTTCAGCGTAAAATCCGCTCCTTCGGCATGGACGTGGACATTTTTCGCGATGAGGTGGGCGTCCTCCTCGATCGCATACGTCATGTGCGGGCAGTCGGCATGGGCGAGCATGACACGGGAGGATGGGTCGTCGAGATTCGCAATCGCCATCTTCCCTTCCTTGCAGCCCTTCTGCGCGACGAGCTCAAAGAGCCTTGCCTTCGCGAGGCGGTAATTGTCGAAGGTCTTATGATAGTCGAGGTGATCCTGCGTCAGGTTCGTGAATACGGCCGTATCGAACTCGATGCCAGCGACGCGGTTCTCCGCAAGCGCATGGGAAGAGACCTCCATGACGACGTAGTCCATGCCGCGGTCGCGCATCGCAGCGAGCGTCGACTGAAGCTCAACGACATCGGGCGTCGTATTATGGATGGCGCGCTTCTCTTCCTCGATGAGAATCTGGATCGTCCCGATGAGCCCGACCTTGTAGCCTGCCTTGCGCAGGATCGCGCGCGTGATGTAGCTCGTCGTCGTCTTGCCGTTCGTGCCCGTTATGCCGATGACGCGCATCGAGCGCGCGGGATAATCGTAGAAGGCGGGGGCAACGACCGTGAGTGCGGCGTCGAGATCCTCGACGCGCAGGACGGCGATTCCCTCCGGTACGGGCGCGTCCCTGCGCGTCGTCAGGATGGCGCACGCGCCCGCGGCAACGGCCTGCGGGATAAAGGAATGCCCGTCAACGTGCGCGCCCGGTATGCAGATGAAGAGCGTCCCTGCCGTCACCTTGCGCGAATCGTGCGCGAGGCTCGTCACCGGCGTTTCTGCGCTTCCTATGATCTCTGCGCCCGGGACGAGCGCTGCAATCTGACCTAATGTTTTCATCGGTAATTCCTCCTAGATTCCACGTGCGAGCACATCCTATGCCTTATAGAAAACATACTCCCCCTAGGAAGGGGGAGCAGGTTCATTATTTTTCCTCATGCGAAAAATACGTCTTTTTCGGCACGGTCATGCCGAGCTCCGATTCCGCAATCGACTTGATCCGCTGTGGGTTCTTGAGCTTCGCGATCTCAATCGCAAGGCGCTCATTCTCCTGCTCGACGCGATCCGCCTCGCGCTGCACCTCGATGAGTGCATAGCCCCGGCTCGCGCTGATGCCGCTGCAGATGGTCACGAGCATAGCGAGTACGGCGACGACGAAAAAGAGCGTCTGGCAATGCGAGCGAAACGGCTTGTTGAGGACAGTTTTGAAAAGCCGCTCCTTCGGCATTTTGCGAAGGAGCTTGCGCTCCTCCTCGACGGTCAGGGGTCTGGCCGGATTGCTTTCGGCATACGCCTTCGGCTCTTCGTATTCATAGGATTCTTCCTGTCTTGCCAGCATGAAATCGCCCCCTTCCTATCCTTCTATAATTTTTCTGCGATGCGCAGCTTGGCACTCCTCGCGCGCGTGTTTCGCGCGAGCTCCTCCGCGCTTGCCGTCCGCGCCTTTCCGACGAGGCGGATGGCAGGCTCGTGGTGGCAGACGCAGACGGGCAGCTCCGGCGGGCAGATGCAGCCGCGCGCGAGCTCCTTCAGCGTCTGCTTCGCAATGCGGTCCTCCAGCGAGTGGAACGTGATAATGGCAATCCGCCCGCCGGGGCGCAGATGGCGCACCGCCGCCTTGAAGGCATCCGCGAGAATCCCGAGCTCATCGTTGACCTCGATGCGGATGGCCTGAAAGATGCGCTTTGCCGGATGGCCGCCCGCCTTGCGCGCCGCCTTCGGCACGGCCTTGCAGATCACGTCGACGAGCTCGCCCGTCCGCTCGATGGGCTTTTTTTCGCGCTCCATGACGATGAACTGCGCGATGCGCCTGCCCCATCGCTCCTCGCCGTAGTCGTGGAAGATGCGGTCGAGCGCTTCTTCTTCATACGTGTTGACGACCTCATACGCCGACAGGCCCGCATCCGAATCCATGCGCATATCGAGCGGCGCGTCGTGCATATAGGAGAAGCCGCGCTCTGCCGTGTCGATCTGATGCGACGAGACGCCGAGGTCAAAGACGACGCCGTCGATTTCCTCCACGCCCTGCGCCGCAAGAACGGATTCAAGCGCGCGAAAATTGCTGTGCACGACATCGACGCGGCAGCGAACGCCCTTCAGGCGCTCCTTCGCGGCGGCAATCGCCGCCTCGTCCCGATCGATGCCGATGATACGACCCTTTGGCGAAAGGCGCTCAGCGATGCGAAGGGAATGCCCGCCGCCGCCGAGCGTGCAGTCGACATAGATGCCATCCAGGTTCGTCACGACGCCTGCGACTGTTTCCTCTAGGAGCACGCTGACATGATGAAAGTCCATCGTTTTGCCCTCCATCATATCCCGAGCTCCGAAAGCGACGCCGCGATTGCGGTGACGTCTGGCTCGACCTCGGCGCTGTACGCTGCCCAATGCGCGCTGCTCCAGACCTCGATGCGGCTGTCCGCACCCGTCAGGACGACCTCCTCGCGCAGCTGGATTCCCGCGTAGCTGCGAAGGTTCGCCGGCACGAGAAACCGCCCCTGCTTGTCACATTCGAGCGTGCGCGCACCCGAAAAGAAGAAGCGCACGAGTGCGCGCGCCTCTGGCTTTGCGAGCGGCAGTGCGCGCAGCTTCGCCGCGAGCTCTTCCCACGCCTGCTGCCCATACAAAAAGAGGCAGCTATCGAGGCCTTTCGTGATGACGAACGTGACGCCTAGCTCCTGGCGGAAGTCGGCAGGCAGGATGATGCGCCCCTTCGCGTCGATACTATGGGCGTACTCTCCCATAAACATCCTGCCTCACCTCGCTTATCCACAAATGACACTTTTCGCCACTTTTCACCACTTCCTCTATATTTATAGCAGAAAATCCGCCTTTTTGCAAGAAATCCGCCCGCCTTTTTGTTTATGAAAGCCCAAGAAGGCAAGCCAAAGGCACAGACAGATTGGCTGCTTTCATCAAGGGCGGTGCGCAATGTCCACAAAGTGGACGTTTGTGCATAAAGTTTCATGCGTCTATAAAAAAACTCCTCAAACGAGGAGTTTATGAGAGCTATTAACTTTTTTCCCAGCCGAAATGCTCAAAGAGCGGCGTGTATGTGATGCGTTCAAGGAAATCGCGGTTCGTGTTCTCCGTATGGAAAATGGGGACACGCTCGATCGCGTAGATATTGCTCTCGCGGTCGGCGTTGCCGTAGCGGATCGTGAATGCCGCCTTGTAGCCGGCTTCCTTGACGAGCTGGGCGATGTGGAGGTTGCACGCGCCCGCCGGGTACGCCATAAATTCGACGGGATGGCCGAGCTCCTCTTCTGCCTGCTTCTTGGAATCGACGAGCTCGCGGCGGATCTGCTCATCGGTGAGATCGGTCATGGATTTATGGTCGACAGTATGCGCCTCAATCGAAATGCCATTCTGCTCCATCTCGCGGCACTCGTCCCACGTCAAATAATTTTTCTTCTTGCCGAGGAAGCCCGTCACGACGAAGATCGCCGCCTTGAAGTTGTGCTTCTTCAAGATTGGATAGGCATTTTTATAATTGTCCGCATAACCGTCGTCAAACGTGATGAGAATCGGATTCTCCGGCAGCGTCCCCTTGCCCGCCATGCTGTCGTAGAACTCATCGGGCGATATGGTATGGTAGTTGTGGTCGGCAAGGTACTGCATCTGCCATGCGAAATCAGAAGGCAGCACCGAAAGCGAAATGTGCATACTGTCGACTTTGTGGTAGTTGAGCACCGTCACGCTCATCGGCGCGACGCCCGTCTTCGCCATGACCGGCGCGGGCTCTTTTTGATTGCGGGCGCAAAAAGCCGCCGCCAGAACGAACGCGGCAATTCCCACGACAAGAACCAATCTGCGAAAGCGCATAGCCATACCCCTCTCATTATATGTTTCTTAGTATACCATGCCTTCCCTCGAAGTGACAAGGAGTCGGCGCGCTTCCAAGTCGCGTGAAAATGCCGCCTGCCCGATAAAAATGATGGGTTGCCTGCAAACTGGAGCAAATTAAGGTTGATTTTTCCCCACGCGCGTGCTATCATACATGGGTAACGATACGATCAAGGGGGTGAAATACTTGCCAAATATCAAAGCATCTATCCTGAGTGTGAAATCCGACGCTAAGCGCCATGCAAAGAATGCGGCAGAGAAGTCGCGCGTGCGCACTGCTTCCCGCCACGTCCTCGATGCTGTTGAGGCTGGAAACGTCGAAGAGGCGAAATCCCTCCTTTCAGCTGCATGCAAGACGATTGATCAGGCTGCTGCGAGCCATGTCTATCATAAGAACGCTGCTGCCCGCAAAAAGTCCCGTCTGGCTCGCAAGGTCAACGCACTGGCAAAGTAATCTAGGGAAGCGCTGATTAAGTGAAGTTGCCCAGATTTGCATAGATGCGCTGTCCCTATCTAGAAGACAAACCACAGGCGTAGTGG
>ERZ772960.1901-NODE-1901-length-15895-cov-2.591035_pt1 | contig 15895 bp, 13 predicted proteins | sample MGYA00580678_ERZ772960 | MGnify/ENA primary metagenome ERZ772960 (study PRJEB29015, sample SAMEA2737930) | human oral metagenome | biome: human oral; feature: human-associated habitat; material: dental | place: China | collected 2059 ... | reverse complement strand
AAATAGTACAAAATTGATTTCCGTGTTGGGCCAATGTGCAGGCTTGACAACTTATAAAGTGATTGCTAGAATAATAAGTAGGAACTAAAAACTTCAGTTTTTAGAAATGCCCATATATTAATATAGGAGGTGTTTTTATGAGTTTGATGGATTATTTTGCAATTCATGTTGTTCCGAAACTGTATAGAGGAAAAGGAGCTTTTCATCCTGCGGAAACCGGAAAATTGACGGAAACGGTAAGCTGCGTAAGAGAGTACGATGTTAATATCTTTTTTATCCGCAAAGGTAACACTCTGATCGCAATAGATTCCGGGTACAAAAATCATCCTTCGCTCTTGCCTGGGTGTAAAAAAATCGGAATCGATCCTAAAGCGGTTCAGGCGCTGTTTCTTACGCATGCGGACCCGGATCATGCAGGCGGCTTGGATATTCGCTGTGAAAATTGTTTTATTAACGCTGAAATTTATCTAGGCGAAATTGAAGAAAATTATCTGACAAATACCATATATCGTAAAAAAATCGGCCCGTTCGGATTAAAAAATTCCGTAAAAATAAAAGACAATTATCACCTTCTTAAAGACGGCCAAACCGTTTCCGTCGGTGATTTGACGATTCAGCCGTTTTTAGTTCCCGGTCATACTCTCGGGCACTTGATGTATTTAATCGACAACGAACTGCTTTTTACGGGAGATTCCATTGCACTGAATCAAGAAGGCGGATGGTGTTTTTTTGATCTGTTCAACTACAACAGTGAAATGAATATCGAATCCTTGAAAGCATTAAAGGAAAAACTGGATTTAAATAGAATTAAGTATGTATTTACTTCCCATAACGGATTTACGGATAAAGTGAAGGCTGTCTTTGCGCATGTCGATGTTATTCCGAAATGGAATGAAAAAGGATTTATATTTGACAAAACGGCCCCTTATGATTGTTTTGCCGATTAACAATATTTTTCGTAAAAGTGCTTGACATTTATTTTAAAATTAAGTATATTACCTTCACACACAGAAGATACACACTATTATTCTATTCACAAGCAGCCCTTTCTCCTCCTTTTCGGGCTGCTTTCTTTTTATCGGATAAGGAGAGTATTATGCAAAAAATTAAAGCGTTTTTTCATCAACAAAATCTAAGACGAAGAGCTGCAAGGTTGGCAGGACGAATCGAAATTGTTCTATCTTTTGCAATGCTTATTGGAATTTTAATTCTTTCTATCGAAATTTTCTTTGACATAAAAGAAATGGTTTATGCATTTATTTACAGTAACAAAATTCCTTCATTCTCCGAATTCTTATCATTGATATTTTCTCTTGTAATCGGTCTCGAATTTGTAAACATGCTTATAAAACATACACCGGGAAGTGCTCTTGAAGTTGTGCTTTATACCATCGCACGAAAAATTATTGCCGACCACGGTAGTATGTTTGATGCCCTATTGGGCGTTGTCGCTATAGCAGTTTTGTTTGCCGTAAAAAAATACCTAAACGAAGGCGGCGAATACGGAACAGGAAACGAATGTGATTATATCGTAAACGGCGGTACCAGTATCCATGAGATAAATCACAGGCTGGACTCGGATTTTGATGAAGCTTACGGAAACACGGTTGCAGGTTATTTGTTTAACTATCTTAAACAACAAGGCCGCTCACCGCACCTCGGTTTGGAAGCCGACATAGGAGAATATAAATTCATTATTCATGAAATGGATAATGACCTGATAAGATATATTAAAATTCTTCCTATTAATGAACATAAAAATTGAGTTTTGGTTTGAACCCGGACTATTTATAAGAGCAGGCATCTATTAAACAAAGTAAAAACTGCAAGCTAATTATTCGGACTTAAATAAATTGCTTCAGATTCGTTCAAGTGAGGGAAGGAAACCATTTTGCGGTCGTTTGTATGGCCGTTAAACAATATGGTAATACTGTCATTTGCTGTTATAAAAACAACATGCGATTCTTTTGTAAGGCAGATAAAACCGCCCTCACTTACGGCAGAATAATTTGTTGAATAAAATATTTTCTTTTGCTGCATATAGTCGGTTATCCCACTGCTGGTATATCTGGGACTACCGGTCCTGATCCAAATCAGACTTTCAGGATACCAAGCAGCTGTCGGCGAAATTCCGCCTGCATAGATACACTGAGAAACATAGTTTGCACAATCATTATCATAGGTCTTGTATTCGGGATTCCAAACCGAAATATCACTCGACATATTTAAGGGGTTGGACGTGTATTTATTTGCATAGCCGACGGCAGCTGCATTATTGTAATCAACCTTTTTTGAATTTGTATTAACATGATATTTTATAAAATCAAACCCGTTTTGCATAAGCACCTCAGGCTCCGGAGGTTTTAAAGAAAAAGCATCTATTTTTGTGTGATAGGTTGCTATTTCAATTTTTATGTTTTCAAAGTTATCTTTTTCGGTAAATGTTATTTTAAAAATATTGTTTTCAATTTGCCTTTTACCTATATACTTTTTCAATTCCGTAGTTCTTTTGTTGTATTGATTCAAAGCTTTTTTATTATTTTTAAAATATTCAACAGCCTTTTTCATTCCTGCAACAAAGGGAAGCTGATAAACCGAATTAAACTTTAACTTTTTTTCTATTACAACAAAATAGAATTTTTCATTTGAGCCATAGACTTCATCATCAGGTATATAATCGTAAACTGAAACATCCGAAATATCATAATATTCCGAGTATAAACTATCGGCATATTTTTTAAAAAAAATCTCTTCTTTTGAATTTTCCTGTTTAGGTTTTGATTTTATACTTACATCATGTTTACTTGAACCTGATTTTCCTTCTTTAAATCCCTTTATTATCGGATACAGTTTAAAAATTACAACTATCCAAAGTAAAATTATAAAGAGAACAAAAATAAGTTTCGCTTTTTTTGCTTTTTTTTCCATGAAAGAAAACTAAATTACTCTTCTTCTTTTTTATCAAGCACCTGAAATGTTTTCATAGAGGCATCGAGCATTTCTACAATTTCAGGTTCAATATCATGGGATAGGGTAGCCGCACATACATAAAGAATGCTGTTGTGCTTAAACAAATAAAAATAATGTTTTACAATCCCTTTCTCTTCATGAAGTTCCATAATTATTTTTCGTGATTCCAAATTATAATTATTTTCAAATTTTTCTTGCGTTATTACTGTAGAATCGGGGGACGGGTCATCAGGATTCTTTTGACCGGATAAATACTCACTGACGATTTCCTCCATTGAACCTGAAACTTCTTCGGAAACAAAAATCATATTTTGATTTTGCCCCTTTACCGAATCGCCGTATATTATCTTATATTTCAGCCCGGGATAGGTCATTGTTTCCCAACCGTCAGGTATTTCAAAGGTAAAATCCTTAAAATCATCCATATAGTAATCTTGAGATGACAAAGAAAAAATCAGTATAAAGATAAAAAAAAGTATCGATAATTTTTTTTTCATAAAACGGCTCCTATGATAAAACCCAGCTTAAAAACTATACAAAAGATGAGGAAAAATGTCAAGGTTTATCTTTAGCCGTTAAAATGATACCCTACTTTAACTTATCCCTGCTTTGCGGTATAATTGCACCCGTTCTAAACATTTATGGAGGTTTTTGTGGATATTTTAGATAAACTAAGGGGCGGAGTCATTATGGACGTAACCAACCCCGAGCAGGCAAAGATTGCAGAAAATGCAGGAGCCGTTGCAGTCATGGCCCTCGAAAGAATTCCGGCCGATATAAGAGCAGCAGGCGGAGTCTCAAGAATGAGCGATCCTAAGATGATTAAAGAAATCATAAAGGCTGTAAAAATTCCCGTTATGGCAAAGGTCAGAATCGGTCACTTTGTAGAAGCTTCAATTTTGGAAGCTATCGGTATCGATTTTATTGATGAGTCCGAAGTGTTGTCTCCGGCAGATGAGGTTTACCATGTAGATAAAAATAAATTCAAGGTGCCCTTTGTCTGCGGTGCCCGAAATTTGGGAGAAGCGTTAAGAAGAATCCAAGAAGGCGCAAAGATGATACGCACAAAGGGTGAGGCCGGAACCGGAGATGTTATTCAGGCTGTAAAACACATGCGCCAAATCCAAAGTGAAATGAGGCAGCTGACATGCCTTCGCGAAGATGAGCTCTATGTCGCTGCAAAGAATTTTCAAGTACCTTATGCACTTGTAGAATATGTGCATAAGCACGGGAAGCTCCCCGTTCCGAACTTTTCGGCAGGAGGAGTTGCAACCCCCGCAGACGCAGCCTTGATGGTTCACCTCGGTGCTGACGGCGTTTTTGTCGGAAGCGGAATTTTTAAATCGGGCGATCCTGCAAAAAGAGCTGCCGCCATCGTAAAGGCCGTAAAAAATTACGATAATCCTGCAATCTTAGCAGAGGTTTCAGAAAACCTCGGCCCTGCCATGGTTGGAATCAACGAAGAAGAAATAAAAGTTATAATGAGCGAAAGAGGAGTCTAAGCCGCTTTACTCAATCTTAAACAAAAAAGAAGGTGTTTTAACGAGCTTCTAAACTCATTAAAACACCTCTTTTTGTTTTATATCTATTTTTATAAAATGCGGACTCCTGCGGAACTTTTAAATTCAAAAAATTCGGGGCTGTCTCCGGTTTTTTCAAAATACCTTTTATGTACCTCAAGATAAAATTCATCAAGAGCATCTTTTTTTACCAAGGCCAAAATATAGCAGCCTTCGGTATTTCCGACTAACTTTGCTCCTCGGCATCCTCTTTGAATAATGGCAGTTTCAAAAAGAATATTTTGTTCGGTACTCATAAGCTCAAAATCATCCCTCATCGAAATATGGGATTCACAAAGAAGTTTCCCCAAAAGATCCATATCTCCCTTCTCTAAAGCCATTACCGCCTTAGATGTTCTTGCGTTTTCGGTAATGCAATGCTTTACCCTTCGCATAATTGTCTTATCCAAAAAACTAGGCTGATAGTATGTATAATCAGCCTCGGTTATTTCGCAAAGATGATCCAAGTCTAATTTGTTTTGTAAAATACGCAAGCCTTCTTCACATTCCATGTAGCGGATATTGGACGAAGCCCTATAAGCTTCACTATTTGAGCGGGTACCTATTATTACTATTCCATATTCTCTTAAATTTAAAGGCAGACTTAAAAAAGAAATATCCCTGGAGTCAAACAAATTAAGAGCATCTTGTTTTGCCGAAAAAGAAGATATTTGATTTGACAGCCCTCTCTTTGTGTTTAAGATTTCATGTTCGGCTTCCAGACAGAGCGAGGCTATAGCTTTAAAGCTCTCTTTAAGTTTAAATAGAGATAAGAGGCCCATACAAAAGCCCGCTTCAAAGGCCGGTAAGGATGTCTGCCCTGTTTTAAAGCGTAACTTATCGAAGACCATTATATCAAAACCGCTTAAAGGATTTTCAAAATGCTTATTAATTTTTTGTATCGTTAAAAGAATAATATTGAATATGGAACTTGCAAAACCTTCTTTCCTGCTGTCCGGATTTTGATTTTTTCCGGCTTGTCCGCTTATAAGGCCTTCAAACTTTTTATTTAAAACCAAATCCGTCAAAGAAATTTTATCCAAGTTATTTTTTCTATAAAAAAATAAATAGATTTATCGCAGCATAAATTTAAAACATTTCCGCCGTTATAATCCAACTCTTCTCCCATGAGGGTCAAACTAAGAGGAGAGGCTATTAAAATTCCTTCTTCCGGCAAAGCGCCATAAACCTCATCAAAAAGTTTTTTAAGTTCAACTTTTAATTCACCTTCGCCCATGTTTTCCAATTTTTTTATATCCGCATTAAAATTCATAGAACACCTCTATTCATTATCGGCAGGCAGATCATTAAAACAAAAGCCATTGTCTTTTTTTAAAAAAAATATTATTCTCGTATACATGGCAAACCCCAAACTTTTTAGAACAATCGACAGGGCTGTTTTTGATTATAAGATGATAGAAGAAGGAGACCGGATTTTACTTGCTGCCTCAGGCGGAAAGGATTCTACGGCATTAGCCGAGTATTTTTCAATGCGCTTAAAACGCCCCTCGCCTAGATTTCAAGTTCATGCTATGCACATCGCAACCGACGTAGCTCCGCCCCTTTCTCCTGATTTAATAAAAATGTTTGAAAACTGGAATATTCCGCTCACAATAAAAACCGTTTCCGTCTTGGGAAGATTAAAACCTAATGAAAAGATGAATTGCTGGTGGTGCTCAACTCAAAGGCGTACCGAGCTAAATAAGTTTGCTATGGAGGAAGGTTTTAATAAGATAGCCTTGGGGCATCACTTGGATGATATTTTGGAAACTCTTTTGATGAATTCCTTAGAAAAGGGAATATTGTCTACAATGCCCCCTGTCTTAAAATTCGAAAAATATCCCGTTACGATGATAAGGCCGCTTTGCCTTGCAGACCTCCCCATGATTATCCGCCATTCAGAGCAGGCCGGTTATATATGTTCTACCTGCACCTGCAACTTTCAAGAAAACTCTGCCCGCAAAACAGCCCGCTCAAGACTCGACCGCCTGACAGGCGGCTCCTACAAGCTCAAGATAAATCTCTTTAATTCTCTAAAAAATATCTTACTTGAGTACCTGCCGTGAACCTTACCGTATATCTTCTCTTAATAGAGGCATGCTCATACAGCGGGGGCCGCCGCGGCCGCGGGAAAGTTCACCACAGGGCATTTCGAGGACTTTTAAGCCCTTCTTGTTTAAGATTTCGTTTGTAACATCGTTTCTTTCATAAACGACTATTGTGCCCGGGCTTATGCAGAGGGTATTGGAACCGTCATTCCACTGTTCGCGTTCGGCTGCAATCTTGTCGCCTCCGGCACATTGGATGAGCTCAATCTTTCCGGCTCCCGTATATTTTTCAAGAACCTTTTCTAAGGTAGAATCAATCTGCTTTACGCTGAGTTCTCCCTTTTTGGCACCTTGGGTAATTTCAAAGACTCTTAAAGGCCCTAAAATTCCGGGGTGAATGGTAAACTTGTCAAAGTCTATTTGAGTAAAGACCGTGTCCAAGTGCATAAAGGCCCTGATAGCAGGAATTTGAAAAGCTAAGATCGTTTTTATCGGGGAATCCGAGTTATAAAAGATATTGTTTGCTATAGAATCGATGGCGTTGGCGGATGTCCTCTGTGAAAGCCCTATCGCCAAAACATCTTTACCGATATTTAAGATGTCTCCGCCTTCAATACTGGGAGCATCATAGCGGTTGTAGAATCTATTTACCTTTCCGGCATATTCGGGATGATGCTCAAAGATATACTCCCCGTAAATAGTTTCACGGCATCTTGTTACCGAGTACATTTTATTTAAGCTGACTCCGTTTCCTATACATGCAAAGGGGTCGCGGGTAAAGTAGAGGTTGGGCATAGGGTTTATTATCATAGAGCCTGAATCCAAAACGTAGTGCGAAAGCGAATGTGTATTCTTAAAGGGTATCTCGTTTGCGTTTACGCCTTCCATTGTTTTTAGGATAAGTTCTTTCGGATTCTTGATTGCATTAAGAAAATCATAGATCATTTTTTGATAATATTCGGAATAGATGTCAGCTTCGTTAATATACTGCTTTATAAATTTTTCGCGGATTTCCGCACTTTGAGAAACAGCCTCAGCCGCCAAGTCTTCAAGATATACAACCTCCACTCCGTTTTTAGACAGAATATCGGCAAAAGCATCGTGTTCTTTTTGGGCCATTTTTAAAAACGGAATATCGTCAAACAATAGTTCATCAAGTTTATCGGGGGTAAGATTTAAAAGTTCCTTTCCGGGGCGGTGCAGGAGCACCTTTTTTAGTTTTCCTATTTCGCTTGTAACATTTATGACAGCCATGTAATTCTCCTAAAGTTTAATAATCCGGATGATTGTACAAGATAAGGGCAAAGAATTCAATACGTATGGAGGAAGACTTTTTCGAGAGTTTATGCTATAATATGGAATAGAAAAAGGGGAAAACCTTATGAATTATTTTTACTTATTATTTTTGCTTCTTGTATTTCCCTTAGTTTTGCTGCTAAGGGCTCTCGCATTTAAACCTAAAAAACAGAATAAACTTATCGTAGAAGATATCGATATGGACTTTGATAAGGCTATAAGTCGGTTTGCAGGGATGATAAAGATTCCTACGGTATCTCACGCCGATGTCAGTCTTGAAGACCCGTCAGTTTTTAAGAAATTCCAAGACTATTTAAACGAGGCCTACCCTCTTGTTACAAAAACCTGCCCGCGCCGAATCTTAGGGCCTAAAGGACTCCTCTATCATTGGAAGGGCAAGAGCTCCGAAAAAGCCTCGGTTTTTATGGCTCATTATGATGTAGTTCCCGTAAATCGGGAGGGCTGGAGCCGAGATCCCTTCGGGGCTGAAATTATAGATAATGTACTCTGGGGACGCGGTACTTTGGATACTAAGTGTACCCTTTGCGGCGTAATGGAAGCTGCCGAGTATCTTCTTTCAAAGGGTTTTGTACCCGAACACGATATCTATCTTTCTTTTTCAGGGGATGAAGAACCGCACGGCCCAAGCTGCCCTGCAATAGTCGAAGAGCTTAAAAAAGAAAATATAAATGTGGAGTTCGTTCTTGACGAGGGAGGGGCTGTAGTTGAAGGCGTTTTCCCCGGCATCAAAGAAAGGTTTGCCGTAATAGGTATAGGAGAAAAGGGGCAGATGGATGTGGAGCTTTCGATGGAAAGTAAGGGCGGGCACGCTTCAACACCTCCTAAGCACACGATTGTAGGTAAATTGGCTCAAGCCGTCTGCAATATCGAAAACAATCCCCTCCCCATGCATGTAACACCTCCGGTTTCGGCTATGTTCAATGTTCTCGGCCGTCATGCAGGCCTTGGAATGAAATTAGTCTTTGCAAACCTAAAAGTTTTTTATCCCCTATTTAACATGCTTACCAAAAAAACAGGCGGAGAATTAAATGCTATGCTCCGCACCACAACGGCCGTAACAAAGATGTCCGGCTCCGATGCCTTTAATGTTATTCCGCCTAAAGCAAGTATAGGAATCAATATCCGCTATTTAGCCGAGGACGGAAGAGAGAACATTATTTCTCATTTTAAAAGAGTAATAAAAAATGAGGCCGTAAAAATTGAAGTCAAATACGATGAAGAACCCAGCCGATATTCAAAAATAGATTGCCCCGAATTTGAGCTTTTAAGCAATGCAATCAGACAAACTTGGGAAAATACATTAGTAACTCCCTATCTGATGATGGCTTGTTCGGATTCCCGCCATTACTCAAAAATATCGGATAAGGTTTATAGGTTTTCTGCAATGCACCTAACAAAAGAGGAGAGAGGCTTAATTCACGGCAATGACGAAAGAATCCGCTTGGACGAGTTTAAACGCACCCTCGCATTTTTTGTACGTATAATGAATAAATTCTAACTTGACTGTAGACAAAAATAATAGTATCTTTAATATATTATACATATATAAGGCGGTAAATATTATGAATGAAAAAATTACAAAGGCTTTAAACGAGCAGATTAACAAGGAAATGGAATCGGCTTATTTATATTTAGGTATGGCTGTACATTTTGAAGCTGAGGCTCTTACAGGTTTTGCCCATTGGATGCAGACTCAAGCTAAAGAAGAAATGGAGCATGCTCTTAAAATATACAAATACTTGTTTGAAATAGGCGCAAAACCTGTTTTAGGAGCCATAGGAGCCCAGAGTACCGAATATGGAAAACCGATAGATGTTATCAAAAAGGTTTTAGAACACGAAAAATTTGTAACTGCTTCTATCACAAGCCTTTACGAGTTGGCCCTAGCCGAAAAAGATTATAAAACTCAAAGCTTCTTAACTTGGTTTATCAATGAGCAGGTTGAAGAAGAAGCCAATGTTACGGCTATCTTGGATAAGTTTAAGTACATCGATAGCAATACAGGTCTTATGATTTTGGATAAAGAACTAGGCGAAAGAGCTTAAATTTTAATAACCTAAAAAAAAACGGCCTCTTGGAGGCCGTTTTTTTCTAACAATTTACTTGCCGGTAACTATTGCAATACCGCTGCTTGCACCTATCCTTGAACAGCCCAAACCGATATAGGTTTCCGAATCTTCACGGGTACGCACCCCGCCTGAAGCTTTTATCTTTGTATCTTTTTTTAAGTATTTTTTAAATAGTTTTATATCTTCAACCGAAGCACCTCGGGAGCCGTAGCCTGTTGAGGTCTTTATAAAATCAGCTCCGGCCTTTTCGATAATTGCACAAATATCCGCAATATTTTTTTCTTCAAGATAACAGGTTTCGACAATTACTTTAAGAAGAACATTCTTTTCATGGCAGACCTTTGTTATGGCACTCACTTCATTTTGCGTATATTCCAAATCTCCTTCTAAAAGTTTCCCTATATTTATAACCATGTCTATCTCTTCAGCACCGGCTTCAATTGCCTTTTTAGCCTCTTCTACTTTTATATCAGTTGAAGAAGTCCCAAAGGGAAAAGAAATAACGCTGCATACTTTTACATCGGAACCTTTAAGCTCCTTGCTTACCAATAAAACATTACAAGGGTTTACACAAACGGAAGCAAAATGATACTCCTTTGCTTCATTACAAATTTTAATTATGTCCTTTTCGGAAGCTGTCGGTTTAAGAAGGGTATGATCTATATATTTATTTAATTCCATATTTAAACTCCTAATTTAAAAATAATATATATTTTGCCTTTTGTCCAGCTATCAACACCTTATTCGATTTGTTCTATCAGGCTATTGATCTTTCCTATGCAGGCAGAGGCAAACCCCTTATCCGGCAACTGAGACGCAATTATTCTAAGATAGCCCAACACATCCTTTAAAGTTTTATCCGTAGAAGTTTTAGGGTCTATTGTTTTTTTCAAAGCACCTTTTACATTTAAGAGAATCATCCTGCGTTTTAACCCAACCTCTCCGGACAATTTATTTATAACATATTCCATTTGAATACGCTCATTACTTATAAGAAAATCTTTTAATTCGATGGAGGGAAGATTATCCATTAAGTCGCGCAAATAGACAAAAAGATTAACTATTTCATAACTTTCGATAATATCCAACTCTTCTTCAAATTGAGGAGATTCTTTTAAGCTGTGAGGCAGAAGTGAAAGATACGGTTTATCGGAAAGTTTATTTACAATTTCATCAACAGAATCGGAAGTATCCAAATCATCATCAAAGGAAGAAGGAATAAGGGAGTCGGGAGCCGTACCGGCAGGATCTAAAAAGTCCTCATCATCAAAGCTTGGCAGGTCGGAATCTTGAGGCGTTTTTTTATCTGCCGATCTTTCAGGCAGCGAACTAGAAGCATTTTGAAATTCCGGTACTGTTTCCAATTCCGTTCCCATTTCGATTTCTTCACCTTCAGAGCCAAAGCTGTCAACTGCATCAGGCTTTGCCGCAGAAAAGGGAATATCGGCTGTGCCGGGCTTTTCGGATTTTGCAGCAGAGCTAAGATCTTGGGAATAATCCGATTCAGGCACACTTGATTGCTGCTGCGGTTGAGCTTGATAAGGAGCCGGCTCATTTGGAGGAGCTTGATATGGCTGAGATTGAGGAGCGGGAGCCCCAGTTGCGGGCATCTCTTCTCTTGCTGAAGTATCTTGAAGTTGAAACTCTTCTTCAGGTATATCGTTCTTTCGGTTCCTATTGGGTCCCGGCTTAGTCAACTCAAGAGGATCATACTCTACACCTATGTCCGGACTATCATCAATGGGTGCATCAACATAGACCAAATTATCTAACGACTCTTCATCTTCTCCTCTATCAAAAACTTCATCATCAGCCAATTCCATCAAATCATCAAAAGGCATTTCTAAATCGGGCATATCTTCAAAGCTTTCGCTGAGAGTTATTTCATCATCATCTTCAAAATTTACCGCTCCCAAATTTTCTAAATCCGGCTCAGGACTTATATCAAGTTCTTCTTGAGGAGGTTTAAGCTTATCAAGATTTTTATTCAGAATGCCGTCATCGCCGTAAGATTTAACGGCATCTTCATATAACTGAACAGACTTGGACAAACTGCCTATATCGTCATTTTCTATCTTATCCGTTTGAATATCAACAATTTTATTTGCAAGGCGAACAGCCTCAACAGTATTACCTTCATTTTTGTTCAGCTCTAAAATTGCCGCAAGAGCTTCGGTATTCTTTGCATCATTTTTTATTATTTTATTATATTCATGCTTGGCTAAATCATACCTTTTCATTTGTTCATAGGCTTTTCCTAATTTTAACCTTGCAGAAATTTCTTGAGGCTTTTCATTTAGATATTTGATAAGTTCATTTGCTGCTTCTTTATATTTATCATTATGAAAATATAAATCAGCCAATTCGGCCCTCATATTTATTTCACTTGGAGATAACTGAAGTAAGTGTTCAAAAATAAGCTCTGCTTTTTTTGTATCCCCTAATACCGAATAAAGCTTACCTTGCATTTTAAGAACATCTTTATCGCCCTTAATTTCTTTACTCAAATGATTTAAGATTTCTTTTGCCTTTGCATAATCTTCAAGCATCAAACATACTTCTGCCGTGCTCAATAATAATTCTTTATTATCAGGATTTTTCTCTTTGTTATTTATCAAAATATTATAAGCATCAAAATATCTTTTTTGAGCTTTAAGCATATCGGCATATCCAAGCACTGCAGGCAAAAAGTTTCCATTCACAGAAACGGCTTTTTTATAAAAATCTTCGGCATATTTATCTTCATGAACTTTTTCATAAAGTTTGGCTAATTTTGTAAAATTTTCTTCCGATTGACTTATTGACCCTATAATTATTTTATAGGTTTCAATCGCTTTTCTAAGTTCTTCCATTTCCACATAACAATCGGCAATGGCTGTAAGGGCTTCATACCAATTAGGTTTTGTTTTCATAGCAGTTTGATATGAATTAATCGCTTCTTTGTAAAGCTTTTCTTCCTTATATAATTCTGCAAGATTAAAATTCAAAAATGGATGGTTGGGATCCACTTTTAAGCCAATCTTATAAGTTTCAAGAGCTTTAGGGTAATCTTTACATAGAAAATATACGCTTCCTAAATGGTTATATGCAAGGGCATCATCCGGTTTTATATCCAATACATCGGTAAAACATTGTATTGCATGTTTGTAATCCCCATTTTGTTTATATGTATTACCTAGATTATAAAGAGTTGTTTCGTTTTTGTTGTCTATAGCCTTTGCCTTTTCCAAGATAACTATTGATTCATTAAACATGTTAAGGCGGCGGTAGATAACGCCCATATTATTTAAAATATCCAAATTATTGGGATTAAGAGAATTTAGCTCTTTGTATATTTCCAAACCCTTTTTCATATCGCCGGATCGGATATAGAGTTTTCCTAAAAGAATTTTTAACTGATAATACTCCTCAGGTGTATTTTTTTGTTTTTTTAATTGATTTAATAAAATTTTTTCGGCAAAAGCATAGTCACGAGATAAAATAGCTGAATTAGCCTGCTCAATTATAATGTTCAAATTACTCGCCATTCTTTCCTTCCTTTTTACTTTGCAGAGGCCGAGCCCACACCTCTTTTGAGGTCTCACCGGCATGTTCTCCATTTTCTTCATCATAAGCGGCTATTGCAAAAAAATATATTTTGCCGTTTTTTAAATTTTCTATTTTATAATTTATCACATTTCCTACATCAATCGGAGAACCTTCGCTGAAGTATTCACCTTTTTTATTTCCAAAATAAATCAGATATCCCTTTACATCGGTGTCTATAGAGGGAGACCAAGATAATTCAACCGATGAATCCCCGGCCCTTGCAATAAGCTTTGACGGAGGAAGAGGAAGATTATCTTTTTCATACTCCAAAGAAAATGAATGAATAAGTGGAGATTTAAGCCCTTCCGCATCGGGATAAATATTACAGGCAATCTGAAAGAAACGCCCCGAAATATTTTTTATCTTTTCATTAGGTCTGATACTCTTCCATTCAGGATAACTTCCGTTCCAATTAAAAGGACTATCGGCAGCCCTGATAAAAAATTCCGCATCGGTTTGTTCGGGTTTGTCGTATAAGGCTTTTAAAACAAGAGGCTGTGATTTATTTCCTCCGGTGTCGATTATATTTGTTTCTATACGGCCTCCGTCTTGAGGATATTTTTCAAACAAGGAAGATATTTCCCAAGGCATTCCGAATTGAGAAAAAAAGTTTGTTACTTTTAGTTCATCGATTAAGCCGGAATAGTTTAAGCCTATAAGCACATCCGATGAAGCACCCAATGCCGAATACAACACCTGATTACTCTCTCTTCCAGTATCGGTCATATAAACAATGGCTTCGGACTTACCGTTCATCCTATATTCCAAGAGGCCTGTATTTTCATCATAGGTAATAAGATGATGACTCCAAATTTCGGGGATTATGTTTGACTTTCCTGAAAGTCTGACATCCAGTCCCTTATTGTTTTTGTCCTGCCAAATATTTAAAAAAGACCATTCGAGCTTATTGTTAAAAATACTTGCCGCAATATTTTGATACATTGTTTTTCGGCCCTCGACCAAGGAAGTCCACCAGCGTAAAATCGTACTTCCGCTTTCCGTTGTCTGAGGACACAACCAGAATTCTATTGTAAAAGATTTTAGAATTTTAGCGCCTGCAAAAAAAGAAGTCTTTGAAGGTTTTAATGCCAAACTTTCATTATTTGAATTATAATGAAAAAGAGCCGCTCCTTCTCCGATTTTTGCCTTTTCAGCACCAAGATGGATAATGGACGAATTAGCAACGGTATAATTTCCGGTTTCTTCAATTGTGTCCTTAAAATCGAAGCTAAGGTACATATCCGTAGTTTCAGTAATATTATGAGATGCGGATGTCAATCCCAAAGATTGAAAGCCGAATTTTCCATTTCTTTGTTCTATATTGCGGGAATAGACAAGATTGTTCCAACCCAATTTTCCGCCGAAATTCAGTACCGCCTCTTCAGAAAAAGCGGAAATTAAGAGAATATTAAAAAATATAAGGCTCACAACAGAGCTTTTTCGCAAATTCAGTTTAAATTTACACATAATCTGCACTTATTATCGGCAAAAAAGCTCCATATGTCAATAAAATAACCATGTTTTTATAGATTTAGAATATTTTTCCGGCAATAATTTAATCAACAACCCTCCGCACGAATAAAAAACCGGCCTAAATTAAGCTTTAACTGCCTAATCATCCAGCCGGTTTAAAACTAAAAAGACAAAATCTTTTCTACATTAAAAAGTTTAGTTAGTTTTTTTCTGTGTAAGTTTCATTATAACGTAAAAAACCGCTCCGACTACAAGACCGCCTAAACCGAATAAAATCTTGTCCCAGCTTGAATTATATAAAAGCCAAAGGCTTATTCCTACCGCCAAAAGAGAAACAACATAAACGCCGGGAATTCTAAAAGAGCCTTTCATACCGCGCTTTCTGAATACTAAAATTGCAAGACAGGTCGGTATATATTGGGCAAAACGGGAAACAACCGAAATTGCAGCAAGCTTTGAAAAACTGCCTGTTAAGCAAACCAAGGCTGTCAAGGCGGTTGTTAAAATAACCGAAATGTAGGGGACATCTTTTTTATTTCTTTTAGTTACAAACTTGGGTAAAAAACCGTCGTCAGCAAGAGCTACGGCACTTCGAGGAGCTAAGAAAGAAGAAGCAACATTTATTCCGCCTATTGAAACCAAGGTTCCGGTTGTAACAACGGCTTTTGCAACGGGGCCTAAAAACTTTGCGGCAGCATCTGCAACAGGGGCCTCGCTTGCTGTAAGTCCATCACCCAAAATACCTATGGCAACAACTTGAATAAGTATATAAAAAACGGAAACACCTGTAATTACCAAAACAATAGCAAGAGGAACATTTTTTTCAGGCTTATCCATATCTTCAGCGGCAACGGCAATAGATTCAAACCCC
>ERZ772960.1900-NODE-1900-length-15903-cov-5.308051_pt1 | contig 15903 bp, 10 predicted proteins | sample MGYA00580678_ERZ772960 | MGnify/ENA primary metagenome ERZ772960 (study PRJEB29015, sample SAMEA2737930) | human oral metagenome | biome: human oral; feature: human-associated habitat; material: dental | place: China | collected 2059 ... | reverse complement strand
CTGCGCCGATGGTACTGCAATGCAATGCGGGAGAGTAGGTGGCCGCCTTTTTTCATACGAAAGCCCTGAGTGCGAGGACTGCACTCAGGGCTTGTTCGTTTTTGGGAGTTAGTGAGGGTTTAAGTGTGTGAGCTGGTGAGTTTGTGAGTTAGTGAATTGGTTAAGTTAGCGATAGTATATTATTTATAGGCTAACTTTTTTAGTTGGATTGTTGTTTGTTTTGAAATTTATGTTTATTTTTGCCTTAATAAAGGCAAAGCACTTTGTTTGCGATGATAGCATACAACAAAAAAGGCGGATGCTATGAGGTTTCCCTAATAACACCCGGCTTATTTGTTTCACAACGGAATAATCCTTATTGTGATTTGCTTGAAATCGTGATGCAAATTTAATGATAATATTGCTAACTGCAAAACAAATTTCTATAAAATGAAAAATATTTTAGGTTTAGACCTCGGCACGAATAGTGTTGGTTGGGCTTTGGTTTCTGTTGACGAGAATGGTAAGCTAGTGAAGAAAATCCGTTTGGGAAGTCGCATTATCCCCATGAGTCAAGATGTATTGGGTAAGTTTGATTCGGGTGTTACCGTGTCGCAGACGGCAGAACGGACAGAATATCGCAGCCATCGTCGTTTGTTAGAGCGCGCACTGTTGCGCCGTGAGCGTCTTCATCGTGTTCTTCACCTGTTGGGTTTCTTGCCAGAACACTATGCTGCGTGCATTGGATGGGATAGAAATGATAACGCTACCTATGGGAAGTTTTTGCCTGAAACAGAACCAAAGCTAGCTTGGCGAAAGGCTGATGACGGGGAATATCGTTTTATTTTCATGCAGTCGTTCGACGAAATGCTCGAAGATTTCAAGGAAAGTCAACCCTCACTTCTATCCAATGGCAAACGCATTCCATTGGACTGGACCCTGTATTATCTTCGTAACAAGGCCTTGACAAAGCCAATTGCAAAGGAAGAGCTGGCTTGGATATTGCTCAATTTTAACCAAAAGCGTGGCTATTACCAGTTGCGCGGGGAGGAAGACGAGGAAGTACCAAGCAAGCGCGTGGAGTATCATGAACTTAAAGTAGTGAAGGTGGAAGCCACCGACGAAGGTAAGGGCGGCAATATCTGGTATAACGTGCTTTTGGAGAATGGTTGGGTTTATCGCAGGCAAAGTAAGTATCCGCTAGACAAGTGGCTGGGCCTTACGCTTCCGTTTATCGTTACTACCAATTTAGAGGCAGATGGCGTTACACCCAAACGCGATAAAGATGGTAACGAGAAACGTTCGATTAGCTTGCCAAAAGAAGACGATTGGACGCTGCTTAAGAAACGTACCGAAGACCATTTGGAGAAATCGGGCTTAACTGTGGGCGCATTTATTTACCAACATCTGTTGGCGAACCCATCAGATAAGGTGCGTGGCCAATTGGTGCGTACCATCGACCGCAAATACTACAAGCGCGAGTTGCAAGCGATAATTGCCAGGCAAATGGAGTTTCATCCAGAATTGCGTGATGCCAAATTGCTGAAAGCATGTGCCGAGGAACTCTATCGGAACAACGGGGAACACCGCGCACAGCTCATGGCAAAAGACTTTAAGCACTTGCTTGTAGAAGACGTTCTTTTTTATCAGCGTCCACTGAAAAGCAAGAAATCGCTTATCTCCAACTGCCCATACGAAACCCGTCAATATATCAATAAGGAGACGGGAGAAATAAAGGATGTGAATGTGAAGTGCATCGCCAAGTCTAACCCTTATTTTCAAGAGTTCAGACTATGGCAGTGGATAAGCAACCTTAGGCTTTTACGCCAAATAGACGGTCAGGACGTAACCGCAGACTACATAAAGGGCAACGACGATAAGGAACGATTGTTCGACCTGCTCAACAGCCAAGGCGAAATAAAGCAAGAACACATCTTGCGCGATTTCTTGAAATTGAAGAAACCCAAGGGTGGTGAGTTCCCCCTGCGTTGGAACTATGTAGACGACAAGGTGTACCCTGCCAACGAAACACGCCATGCCATAAACAAAGCCATTAAGGGCATGGCCGTGGATAAGGAGGAGAAAGAAATGCTTGGGCAATTGTTTGTTCAGTCCGCCGAGGAGTATATGCTTTGGAACTTGCTCTACTCGATAACCGACCGCAACGAACTTACTAGTGCCTTGCGCCGTTTTGCCCTTGCACATGGCATTTCTTCTGTCGATGCCTTTGTGGAAGCTTTCTTGAAGGTGAAACCCTTTAAGAAAGAATATGGCGCCTACTCGGAGAAAGCAACGAAGAAACTGTTGCAAGTGATGCGAGTGGGCAAGTATTGGTGCGGAGACGAACTAGCCGACCCTGCTAAGCGGACCAAAGGCAATAAGCAAGCTGTGTACGACGAAATGGCTAATCGGGGCATCTGTAAGCAAACGTTGCAAAACATCAGTAACATCATCGAAGAGAATATAGACGAGCGATTGATAGGCGCTCTTATTAATCCCCAAAGACCCTTAACGGCTCTGTCTCATTTCCAAGGTCTATCCGTTTCGGATGCTTGTTATGTGGTGTACGGCCGACATTCGGAAGTGGCCGAGATAGTGAAGTGGAAAGATGCAGGCGAGCTAAACACCTTCATCAACAACTTTAAGCAACATTCTATGCGCAACCCCATTGTGGAGCAATGTGTGCTAGAAACTTTACGTACAGTTCGCGATGTGTGGAAACAGGAAGGGCAGATAGACGAGATACACGTTGAGCTTGGGCGCAATATGAAACGAACGGCCGAACAACGGGCGCGCGACACCCAGGCCATACAGCGCAACGAAAACACCAACATGCGCATAAGCTTGTTGCTTACCGAATTGAAGAACGACCCTAGCATCAGCGATGTTCGTCCTTATTCGCCTTCACAGCGCGAATTGCTCAAAATATACGAAGAGGGCGCATTAGAAACCTTAACCGATAAAGACGAAGACATCGCTAAGATTTCTCGCTTGGCGCAACCGTCTAGTAGCGAACTGCGGCGTTATAAGTTGTGGCTCGACCAAAAGTATGTGTCGCCATATACAGGTAGGCCCATCCCTTTGGCCAAGCTGTTTACCCCTGCCTACGAAATTGAACACATTATTCCGCAGAGTCGTTATTTCGACAATTCGTTCTCTAATAAGGTTATTTGTGAGGCCGAGGTAAACAAACTCAAAGATAACCTTTTGGGTATGGAGTTCATTAAGCAATTTGGTGGAAAGCAAAAGGGCATTCTTGACGAGGATGCCTACAAGCTACATGTGATGACTAACTATGCCCACAACCCTGCTAAACGTAGCAAGCTGTTGATGGAAGACTTGCCCACGGATTTTAATTCGCGACAGCTCAACGACACACGCTATATCAGTAAAACGGTGATGGCCCTGCTTTCTAATGTGGTTAGAGAAGAAGGAGAACGAGAAACGCGTTCGAAACATGTGGTGGTGTGTACGGGCGGCGTTACCGATACGCTGAAAAAAGATTGGGGCTTGCACGATGTGTGGCATAATTTGGTTTATCCACGTTTCATCAGGCTTAACAATCTTACAGGTACTCAGAACTTTGGGTATTGGAGAGCGTTGGATGAGGAGAAGAGAAAGCAAGGAGAAGATAGTAAGAAAGTATTCCAAATCACTTTACCTCCTGAATGCCAACGCGGATTTGTGAAAAAGCGTATCGACCATCGTCACCATGCTATGGATGCGCTGGTTATCGCCTGCGCATCGGCCGACATTGTTAATTATCTCAATAATCAATCGGCTGCCAATCCCAATAGTCGCGAAGACCTTCGCCGCCTGGTGTGCGACGTAAAACGCAGGATAAGAAAACCTTGGCCAACCTTTACGCAGGATGCCCAAGCGGCACTTGAAGACCTCGTTGTTAGCTTTAAGAATACGGTGCGCGTGGTGAATAAGGCCTCGAACACGTATCTCCGTTACGATAGGGATGGAAAGAAGAAACGATTTAAACAAGAGGGTGAGGGGCTGAAAGCCATCAGAAAACCCATGCACAAGGAAACGTACTACGGCGAGGTGAACCTTATTAGAAAAGAAATGCTGCCTTTGAAACGTGCTTTGGAGGATGTCAACGCCATTGTAGATAAGGAATTGCGTGCCAGCATAAAGAGCCTTCTGCGTGATGGCTTTAACCTCCAACAGGTATTGGCCAACTTTAAAGCTAAGGACTTTAAGTTTAATAAGCGCGATATAAAGAAGGTGGAAGTGTATGTTAGTTCGGCAAAATCTACGCCAATGGTAGCCACGCGCAAGCCGTTAGATACGTCTTTCAATGCCAAACGCATAGCCGACATTACCGACACGGGCATTCAAAAGATATTGCTAAACTATTTAAAGGCAAACGATAATTCTCCCGAACAGGCCTTTACGCCCGAAGGTATTGCCTATTTGAACGAGCATATTGCCGAGTATAACAACGGGAAACCCCATCAGCCCATATTGAAGGTGCGTGTATCGGAGGTTATGGGAGCTAAGTTTGCTGTGGGGCAGACGGGTTCGAAGAAAACCAAATTTGTTGAAGCGCAGTCTGGAACCAACCTTTATTTCGCCATTTATGAGGGCGAGGACGGCAAAAGGAACTTTGAAACGATTGCCCTTAACGTATCGGCCGAAAGGTTGAAAACGGGGCAAACGCCTGTTCCCGAAACCAATGGAGCGGGGATACCCCTTAAATTCTACCTTTCGCCGAACGACTTGGTGTATGTCCCCACAGCCGAAGACCGCGCCGCAGCACATCCCTCAATAGACAAGCGGAGGATATATAAGATGGTGAGCGCAACGGATAGGGAATGTTACTTCTTGCCAATTTCAGCTGCATCTACTATATATAATAAGGTAGAATATGAGTCCATGAATAAAATGGGACGCGCAATAGACATCATGGAATATTCGGACAATTATGATGTTTCCACCATTAATAAACAAATGATAAAGGACGTGTGCTGGAAGTTGGAAGTAGACCGATTAGGTAATATCACAAAAATCGTGAGGTAATGATTAAGAAGACACTTTGTTTCACCAATCCAGCCTATCTAAGTCTGCACCAATGCCAGTTGGTTATCCGACTGCCCGAAGTGGTGGAGAATGAGAATCTGAGCAACGTGTTGAAAGAACAGGCCGAGCGCACCATCCCTGTGGAAGACATTGGGGTGGTGGTGCTCGACCATCGGCGCATAACCATCACTTCGGGTGCGCTCGATGCCTTGCTCGAAAACAATTGTGCCGTGATAACCTGCAATGCACAAGGCCACCCCGTGGGCCTACTTCTGCCCCTTAGTGGCAACACCTTGCAAAGCGAACGCTTTCGAGAGCAGATCGCGTCTTCGTTGCCTTTGCGCAAACAGCTTTGGCAACAAACCATCAAACAGAAGATAACCAATCAAGCTGCAGTTTTACGGAGCGTTACGGGTAACGACGAAAAGTGCATGCAGGTGTGGGCAGAACAGGTGCGAAGTGGCGACCCTGATAACATCGAGGCGCGTGCCGCAGCTCATTATTGGCAGCATCTTTTTCCCGAACTGCCGCATTTTGTCAGGGCACGCGAAGGCGAACCGCCCAACAATTTGCTAAACTATGGCTATGCCATTCTGCGTGCTGTGGTGGCTAGGGCATTGGTTGGTAGTGGTTTGTTGCCCACTTTGGGCATTCATCATCACAATCGCTACAATGCCTACTGCCTTGCCGACGACATTATGGAGCCTTATCGCCCTTATGTAGACCGCCTAGTGCTCAACATTATTCGCACAAATGGGTGTGTGGCAGAACTCATTCGCGAGTTGAAGTCGCAGTTGCTTGTTATTCCTACGCTGGATGTGGTCGTTAATGGCAAACGAAGTCCGCTAATGATAGCCGTTCAGCAGACCACGGCCTCGCTCTATAAATGTTTTTCGGGCGAGCTGCGCCGTGTGAGTTATCCTGAAATGTAATTTGCTTATGTCAAACCTTAGCCGTCTTAATGAATATCGTGTTATGTGGATATTGGTGTTTTTCGACCTTCCAACAGAAACGAAGAAGGATAAGAAAGCATATGTAGACTTTCGCAACCTTTTGCAGCGAGATGGGTTCACCATGTTTCAATTCTCCATCTACCTGCGGCATTGTGCTAGCATGGAGAATGCGGAAGTACATATTAAACGGGTGAAAAACTCGCTCCCCAAGTATGGCAAGGTTGGTGTTTTATGTATAACAGATAAGCAATTCGACAACATTCAGCTCTTTTATGGCACTAAACCTCATAAGCCTAACGCACCTGGGCAACAGCTGGAATTGTTCTAACACTTCATATTATTAGAAAGAAGAAATCCCACTCCATGCGAGTGGGATTTCTTTTTGCAGTCTCATTTTTTTTTATTTCTTAAATCTTCGTATCTGTTTGTAGTACAAATAGATATGGTATTTAAGTTGTTTGCGATACTGCAAAAGTACGAGTTTTCAAGCAAATCACAACCAGCAAGAACGTGAAATATTTTCGGCAAGTGTTGTTTGCGATACTGCAAAAGTACGAGTTTTCAAGCAAATCACAACAAAACATGGGTTGAAAAGTCAGACTATGGGTTGTTTGCGATACTGCAAAAGTACGAGTTTTCAAGCAAATCACAACATCATGGTATCAATCCGTTTGCCCTTGAAGTTGTTTGCGATACTGCAAAAGTACGAGTTTTCAAGCAAATCACAACAGACTAGTGTTTACAAGTCCGTTTTTCTGGTTGTTTGCGATACTGCAAAAGTACGAGTTTTCAAGCAAATCACAACTTTCCGACCTCAATGAAAAAAGAGCTTTCAGTTGTTTGCGATACTGCAAAAGTACGAGTTTTCAAGCAAATCACAACTTGTTGTCCTGCATAATCGTTAAATGTTTGTTGTTTGCGATACTGCAAAAGTACGAGTTTTCAAGCAAATCACAACCGCCCTTGCCATCGTCCTCGAATTGAGGTTGTTGTTTGCGATACTGCAAAAGTACGAGTTTTCAAGCAAATCACAACCATTGGTCGCGCTTTGGTCGCCCGTGGTGTGTTGTTTGCGATACTGCAAAAGTACGAGTTTTCAAGCAAATCACAACGCCAACTTTCACAATTGGCCTTGCGCTCCTGTTGTTTGCGATACTGCAAAAGTACGAGTTTTCAAGCAAATCACAACTAATGGTAAGAGGATTTAGGACAACACCAAGTTGTTTGCGATACTGCAAAAGTACGAGTTTTCAAGCAAATCACAACCTGTCGAACTAAAACTATATTTAATATGAGTTGTTTGCGATACTGCAAAAGTACGAGTTTTCAAGCAAATCACAACTCCACACTTCGTAACGGCCGCTATATCATGTTGTTTGCGATACTGCAAAAGTACGAGTTTTCAAGCAAATCACAACCGCTTTGAGGTTTTCAATTTCAGTTTGGTGTTGTTTGCGATACTGCAAAAGTACGAGTTTTCAAGCAAATCACAACACACGCAGACACAGGGCGGTAGCGGAACTAGTTGTTTGCGATACTGCAAAAGTACGAGTTTTCAAGCAAATCACAACGGCAATTGGGCGAATGGCCAAGGCCTGGGGGTTGTTTGCGATACTGCAAAAGTACGAGTTTTCAAGCAAATCACAACCTATGAACTCGGCTGCATTCATGTCCTTGCGTTGTTTGCGATACTGCAAAAGTACGAGTTTTCAAGCAAATCACAACCATTTTGTATATTATTGTATAAAAATACGGTTGTTTGCGATACTGCAAAAGTACGAGTTTTCAAGCAAATCACAACTCATTGTTGAGGTTGAATTTGCCTAGGAAGTTGTTTGCGATACTGCAAAAGTACGAGTTTTCAAGCAAATCACAACCCATGCTGTTAAATGCGGCTTGGCGCACATGTTGTTTGCGATACTGCAAAAGTACGAGTTTTCAAGCAAATCACAACTTCTGCCATTTTTCCGTATTTTTTAATATGTTGTTTGCGATACTGCAAAAGTACGAGTTTTCAAGCAAATCACAACAGTTTCGGAAAGGCTGTCAAACAAACTTCTGTTGTTTGCGATACTGCAAAAGTACGAGTTTTCAAGCAAATCACAACGAGGAAACGAAAAACCGCAATACGGAGCAGGTTGTTTGCGATACTGCAAAAGTACGAGTTTTCAAGCAAATCACAACTGTAGATTGTAGATTAACCCAATCATTAAGTTGTTTGCGATACTGCAAAAGTACGAGTTTTCAAGCAAATCACAACATAATCGAATATAAGAGCGGTAACCATCTGTTGTTTGCGATACTGCAAAAGTACGAGTTTTCAAGCAAATCACAACACGTTAGGTGACATCAAATGTACGTCAAAGGTTGTTTGCGATACTGCAAAAGTACGAGTTTTCAAGCAAATCACAACTACGAGGGCAATTTCGTACTGCCACACATCGTTGTTTGCGATACTGCAAAAGTACGAGTTTTCAAGCAAATCACAACGCCTTGCAAGGCTGTGCCGCATTGGCCATAGTTGTTTGCGATACTGCAAAAGTACGAGTTTTCAAGCAAATCACAACGGCTACACGTCAAGTCCTTAGTGCCTGCACGTTGTTTGCGATACTGCAAAAGTACGAGTTTTCAAGCAAATCACAACCGCCTTTTTGGATAGTTTTCGCATGCTCAGTTGTTTGCGATACTGCAAAAGTACGAGTTTTCAAGCAAATCACAACTATTAATACAACCATCCAGCCAAAACCACTGTTGTTTGCGATACTGCAAAAGTACGAGTTTTCAAGCAAATCACAACAAAAACCACCATCACAACGCTCGCCGCTCTGTTGTTTGCGATACTGCAAAAGTACGAGTTTTCAAGCAAATCACAACGCATGGTCGATGCCTTTCACGTTGCTTTCGTTGTTTGCGATACTGCAAAAGTACGAGTTTTCAAGCAAATCACAACACGCTCTTTCTTGCGCTTTACCACCAAATGTTGTTTGCGATACTGCAAAAGTACGAGTTTTCAAGCAAATCACAACTTGTTCGGTAGCCTTAAACTCGTCCGTTTGTTGTTTGCGATACTGCAAAAGTACGAGTTTTCAAGCAAATCACAACTATATGCCCCCTCGTTTTTTTGGGGGGCTGTTGTTTGCGATACTGCAAAAGTACGAGTTTTCAAGCAAATCACAACAATGTGATTAATAAACAACACAACCGGCAGTTGTTTGCGATACTGCAAAAGTACGAGTTTTCAAGCAAATCACAACTTATCTTTGATAAGTCCAACGTTACGATGCGTTGTTTGCGATACTGCAAAAGTACGAGTTTTCAAGCAAATCACAACTAGAGATCACAACTACCAGTTAGCTGAACGTTGTTTGCGATACTGCAAAAGTACGAGTTTTCAAGCAAATCACAACAAGGTGCGTGAACGACTCAACCACGTTCAGTTGTTTGCGATACTGCAAAAGTACGAGTTTTCAAGCAAATCACAACACCATGCTTTTGAGGGTTCTTTTACTATCGTTGTTTGCGATACTGCAAAAGTACGAGTTTTCAAGCAAATCACAACACATTTCTCAGCTCAAGGTTTCTCCTAGGGGTTGTTTGCGATACTGCAAAAGTACGAGTTTTCAAGCAAATCACAACACATTTCCGTTTCGTGCTGCTCCTCCATATGTTGTTTGCGATACTGCAAAAGTACGAGTTTTCAAGCAAATCACAACTGGAGGGGGTTACTATTAAAACCCTCTTACGTTGTTTGCGATACTGCAAAAGTACGAGTTTTCAAGCAAATCACAACAAAACTCATAATCTCTTCCCAATTAATACGTTGTTTGCGATACTGCAAAAGTACGAGTTTTCAAGCAAATCACAACTGCGAAAATGGTATATTGCCGCCGTTCCAAGTTGTTTGCGATACTGCAAAAGTACGAGTTTTCAAGCAAATCACAACCGCTTGCTTAGCCGCCAAACCACTAGCTTGTTGTTTGCGATACTGCAAAAGTACGAGTTTTCAAGCAAATCACAACAATTTTTTGGTTCTCCATAATCAAATTGGAGTTGTTTGCGATACTGCAAAAGTACGAGTTTTCAAGCAAATCACAACATTGTGATTAATAAACAACACAACCGACACGTTGTTTGCGATACTGCAAAAGTACGAGTTTTCAAGCAAATCACAACTGAATTTGTGAGAAAATGCACACAAAGGCAGTTGTTTGCGATACTGCAAAAGTACGAGTTTTCAAGCAAATCACAACACCTGCGCCAAAATCTTGCTGCGAATAGTGTTGTTTGCGATACTGCAAAAGTACGAGTTTTCAAGCAAATCACAACACGCATAAGCCAAGGCACGTTAATAACATGTTGTTTGCGATACTGCAAAAGTACGAGTTTTCAAGCAAATCACAACGCACGTTGTTTTGACGGCAAAAAGTTTGGCGTTGTTTGCGATACTGCAAAAGTACGAGTTTTCAAGCAAATCACAACCTTAACACCATTCGCCTCGTACTCTCGATAGTTGTTTGCGATACTGCAAAAGTACGAGTTTTCAAGCAAATCACAACGATATTCTCGTTGGTATTTTGAAATATCTAGTTGTTTGCGATACTGCAAAAGTACGAGTTTTCAAGCAAATCACAACCGTATGTAGACCCGTTAGTTACTTATCTTGTTGTTTGCGATACTGCAAAAGTACGAGTTTTCAAGCAAATCACAACAAGGAAAGCGCACGAAAAGCACAGGGAGAAGTTGTTTGCGATACTGCAAAAGTACGAGTTTTCAAGCAAATCACAACAGGTAATCCGTAATAGACATTACATCACCAGTTGTTTACGATACTGCAAAAGTACGAGTTTTCAAGCAAACCACGACTAAAAGTTTGGTGGTAACGAATAAAGTTGTATCTTTGCAATGGTATCGGAGAGCCGGCTTGCCGTCTTCGGAACCTCCGATAACGTTAGGCTGAATGAGTCTAACGTTTTGTTTTACCCCATACGTTAGCAACTTATTCTTTCAGTCATACAAGTATGACACGCTCCTTTCCGCTTTGTGAAAGGAAACCATTAGCTGTTAGGTTGTTTGCGATACAGCATAACGTCACGACATCCACTCACTTAGTTTACCTCACGGCACCCAATAGCCTAGCAGCCATGTTCTTCTAATGATGGCCGCCTATTGTTTATAGCGATAAAAAACGTAGGTAGAAGAGCGATGGTGCGACTACTTACCCGCAGCCTTAAAGCTCATATCAAGCCCCTTAACGCTGTGTGTAAGTGCCCCAAAAGAGATGAAGTCCACACCAGCCTGTGCATAGGGAATCATTGTTTCGAAAGTAATTCCGCCACTCGACTCCGTTTCACAGCGTCCGCCAACCATTTCAACCGCCTTGCGTGTAGCCTCAGGCGTGAAGTTGTCGAACATAATTCGGTCGCATCCTTCGTGCAACGCCTCTTCCAGTTCCTTAAAGTTCCTTACCTCACATTCTATTTTCAAGTCGTCCTTGCCATTCTCCCTGCAATACCTCTTTGCCATCGAGATGGCATTATGCACGCCGCCGCAAAAATCGATGTGGTTGTCTTTCAGGAGAATCATATCAAAAAGGCCAATGCGATGATTCATACCTCCGCCAATCTTTACCGCCTCCTTTTCCAGCATTCTCATGCCCGGCGTAGTTTTGCGTGTGTCTAGTACGCGTGTCTTAGTTCCCGCATCAATCAGCGCTTGTTGGTACTTGTGTGTCATGGTGGCAATGCCACTCATGCGCTGCAAGATGTTGAGCATAAGACGTTCCGTTTGCAACAGACTCCGTGTACGGCCTTTCACGCTCATGGCAATGTCGCCAGGCTTCACCCGCGCACCGTCTTCTATATATACCTCTACTTCAAGTTCGGGGTCGAAGTTGTGGAAAACCTTCTTGGCAACGTTCACACCGGCCAATATTCCTTCTTCTTTTATAAGCAATCTACTTTCGCCCGTGGCCTCAGCCGGTATGCAACAAAGCGTGGTGTGGTCGCCGTCGCCGATATCTTCGCTAAAAGCAAGTTCGATAAGCCTGTCGTTAAGCTCTTCTACTGATAACATGATAATTCCAAATTAAGTTTATAAGCCCAGACGTTTGGATATTTCCAGCATCTTCTCAATGGGTTTAATAGCCTTTTGTGCCACTTCGGGTTGTACCTCGATGGTAGGCCACTCGTATTTCAAACAATTGTATAGTTTATTTAGCGTAATAAGTTTCATGAAGTTGCATTCGTTGCAGGCGCAGGTGCTGTCGTCGGGCGGAGCCGGGATAAAGGTTTTCTGCGGTGCCGACTTTTGCATCTCGGTCAGTATGCCGCTTTCGGTGGCCACGATAAACTCTTGTGCGTCGTCTGCGATACTGTATTTCAGTAGGGCCGCCGTACTTCCCACTTTATCGGCGATGTTGATGACGGGACCTTTACATTCGGGGTGGGCCAATATCTTGGCACCAGGATGTTCTCTTTTCAATTGCAGTATCTTCTCAACCGAAAACTTTTCGTGCACATGGCAAGCACCATCCCACAACACCATCTGCCGACCAGTAAGTCCGTTAATGTAATTGCCCAGGTTTCTGTCTGGCCCGAATATGATGGGCGCGTCTTTCGGCAAAGCGTCTACTATTTGTTTGGCGTTACTGCTTGTTACCACGATGTCGGTTACCGCCTTGGTTCCTGCCGACGTGTTTACGTAACTTATCACCGTATGCCCAGGGTGAGCCTTAACAAACTGCTCGAAGTCTTCGGCGGGACAACTCTCTGCCAACGAACACGAGGCGTTCAGGTCTGGGATAAGTACGGTCTTCTCTGGGCAGAGAATCTTGTTTGTCTCGCCCATGAAGTGCACCCCGCACATAACGATGATGTCGGCATCCGTCGTTGCAGCCTTCTGTGCCAACGCCAAACTGTCTCCAATGAAGTCGGCCACCTCTTGTATTACGCTCTCTGTGTAATAATGCGCCATGATAAGCGCATTTTTTTCTTTGCACATCCTGCGTATTTCCGCTTTGATGTCTGTCTTTTCAGAAATGGGTTCGTCTATAAAACCCAGTTCCAACCATTTCTTGTCTACCATGTGTATATAGTTATAATGCGAGAAAACGCAATGATGTTTCTCAAACAATAATTCTTTTATTTCCCCACCTGCTCATTGTTGGTCGTAGGCATGCTTGGGATAGTCCACCGTGTAATGCAGTCCTCTGCTCTCCTTCCGCTCTATGGCCTGCCTTGTTATCAGGTAGCCCACGTTTATCATGTTACGCAATTCGCAGATGTCTTTCGTTGCCGTAACCCGTTTAAACAGTTCTTCTGTCTCTTCGTACAGCAAGTCAAGCCTGTCCCATGCCCGTTTCAGTCGTAGGTTGCTCCGTACAATGCCAACGTAGTTGCTCATAATCTCGCCAACCTCCCTTACGCTCTGGGTTATCAGCACGTGTTCTTCGTTGGTTAGGGTTCCTTCGTCGTTCCATTCAGGCACCTTTAAGTTAAAGTCGTAGTTGTCTACCGTAAGGAGCGCGTGTTCTGCGGCCGACTGGGCATAGACCACAGCCTCAATCAGCGAGTTGCTGGCAAGGCGATTTCCTCCGTGCAAGCCCGTGCACGAACATTCGCCTACGGCATAAAGCCGGCTGATAGAACTTTCCCCATTTAGGTCTACCTTAATTCCGCCGCACATATAGTGTGCGCTAGGGCATACGGGTATGTATTGTTTTGTGATGTCGATACCCATGCTAAGGCACTTTTCGTAGATATGTGGGAAATGCCGTTTCGTTTCTTCGGCATCTTTGTGTGTCAAGTCAAGGCATACATAGTCCAGGCCGTGTATCTTCATTTCGTGGTCGATGGCTCGTGCCACGATGTCTCTCGGTGCAAGCGAAAGTCGTTCGTCGTATTTCTGCATGAACTCCTTTCCGTTTGGCAGTCTAAGCACAGCCCCATAACCGCGCATCGCCTCGGTGATGAGGAACGCCGGATGTGTTTCCGACGGATTGTATAGAACGGTGGGGTGGAACTGCACAAACTCCATGTCTGCCACGGTAGCCTTAGCGCGATAGGCCATTGCAATACCGTCTCCCGTGGCAATTACGGGGTTAGATGTCATGGCGTAAACCGCTCCCACGCCGCCGGTTGCCATAAGCGTAACCTTGCTTAAAAACGTGTCTACCTTTTTTGTTTCGGGGTTCAGTATGTATGCGCCATAGCATTCTATGTCGGGTGTTTTGCGTGTAACCTGTACGCCCAAGTGGTGTTGCGTGATAATCTCAACGGCATAATGGTTTTCTAGCACGGTAATATGCTTGTTCGCCCTCACGGCCGCCATCAGTCCGCGTTGAATTTCGAACCCGGTATCGTCGGCATGATGAAGAATGCGGAAGTCGCTGTGTCCGCCTTCGCGGTGCAAGTCGTACTCCCCATTTTCGTTCTTATCAAATTGCACGCCCCATTGCACAAGCGCTTTGATGGCATCGGGTGCATTGCGCACAACGTGTTTCACGGCGGCCAAGTCCGAAATGTAGTCGCCGGCAACCATCGTGTCGTTGATGTGCTTTTCAAAATTGTCTACGTCAAGGTTGGTTACGGCCGCCACTCCGCCCTGCGCTTTGGTCGTGTTAGTTTCGTCCAAAGTTGTTTTGCACACAAGGGCAACCTTCCCTTTTCCGCTTTTTGCCACACTCAGTGCGTAACTCATGCCTGCTATACCGCCGCCGATAACAAGGAAGTCGAACTTTTGTATCATAAATGTTTTGTTCTGATATTAATCAAATAGTTGCTGCAAAGGTAATAAAAAGCTATAAGTTAGCGCAAGGAAGTTTAATATAATCCCTCTTCTTTTTTCTTTTAGGCAAGTTCTAAGAAACACCACCAGTGTATTTTAGAGTATGCCGTTACGGAGAAACAGCTAAAAGCCGAGCAATTGGTAACTATTCAGCGATACCCAATATATGCACTGTATATATTGGGTATCGCTGAATAGTTACCAATTGCTTTCATTTCTTTATATTTGAAGTCGTCTTGACTTTTTATACTTCTATAAATTGAGAGGAGTTTATTATCTTTGTGCTACAAAACCAAGTTAAACACTCCTCTCATGTACGAAGTACTGGACAAAGATACAATAAAATCTGAAATTCTGCCGCATTTGTCTGTGGCAAAACATGGGTGTTTGGACGAAAACGTCCCACCTGCATTGCGCATTCATGAACGTTGGGGAATGGTGGCCAACAGGAACACAACGCTAAGCATACTGTTGTACAAGATAAATTCTTCATACGTATTATTAACGGCTACTGCCTGTTTTCTTTTCTCACTTCTTTCATTCTTCTTTTATAGGCTTTCCAATCTTTCTTATTTTCCCATAAATACCTTCTCAGTTTACCAGCAAAGTTTGTAGAGGGTGGAAGGTTATCTGCGGGAACAAATTGGTAAAGAACATCGTGATCTGTTATGAAGTTATCGCCTTTCGGCATCACCCATGTTTGTTGAAAGAAAAGTAGGTGGTTTCTATCTAGAATCTTAAAGAGCCGCTTTATCAAAAAAATTCTAAGCATGTAACTCAAATAGAAGTTTACTTCTATCGTGTCATTCTTAACCTTATAATATCCGCCAGGTGCGTTGAAACCACGCTTTGAAATCAATATTTCATTCAGCAGACTGGTATGCGGACGTTTTTGTTCATAAGTAGAATCTTCATCCTTGAAGTATATGCCTCCGTACGTCCCATCCGTGTAGAGAATAAAGGGTTCTAGCGGACTGCCTGGCATATTCTTTTCCCTTACATAATAGCCATCAATATTTACCTTTTCATCAATATGGGTATTGATGTCGGGATGAAATCTGCCTGCTTGCATCGACCTCTCGTATGCATTTGGGAAAGGACACCAGCAAGAAGAGAATGACAAACAACCTATTATGTAGAATACTATTTTCATACA